>Ga0233439_10006801_pt1 | contig 10038 bp, 20 predicted proteins | sample SI_123_September_6_FD_182713 | JGI IMG/M metagenome (GOLD analysis project Ga0233439, IMG submission 182713) | Seawater microbial communities from Saanich Inlet, British Columbia, Canada - SI_123_September2016_100_MG | ecosystem: Environmental > Aquatic > Marine > Inlet | place: Canada: British... | reverse complement strand
AAACGATAAACATATACTCCGTATACATAAATAAAGGATAAATAATATTTTAATAAAATTTGTAATGAATATAAGGAAAAATAGATGAAATGTATTACCCTTTCTATTTATATCCAAATATGATTTAATTCAACCAAACTAAAACCAGTTTAAGTTCAGTTACCAAACCAGTTCAGTATTCCCCCGAAATTTAAAAAAAATTATTTAAATGTTAGATAAAATTTTAAATATAGTTGTAAACAATGTTATGATTGTATTGAGCTTATTATTAATTATTGCCTTGATTATAGGTAAGGTTAATGTAATAACGAGTATATTAATATTTTGTATGTGGTTTTCGTTTGGTTACATCTCGTTCACGAAAGGGGTCGAGATACAAGTCGAAGATGAAATGAAAGAATATTATAGAGAAAAACTAGAAGAAGAATATAATAAAAAACAAAATGAAATCCGTAACAATTAAAGTTGGAGACTACGACATTCAAACAATTGAAAAAATCTTTGAAAATGAGAAAGAGTTCGCGCCTCGCGATCCACGCGACGAACTGCTGGTAGCGATCTTGCGCCAAGTAGTTGAAAACCCCAAGGTTGACCTTGGTGAAGATGAACCGGCCAAAAGTGAATAAGAATACGCCAAATATAGTGCGCCAAATTTTTTTAAATTTTGGTGCATTTTGGTGCATTCGATTTAGCTTCAAATTATGAACGATTTTTTACTAAATATAGTATGTATAGCAGTAAATTTTATTCCGAACAAATAAATTTAAATAAAAATTTATTAAAATCTGACAAGAAAACGCTAGTCAGACAAGGTGCAAAGAATTTATTAGAATTGAAAGGCAGGTTGTTGTTTGAATTACGAACGGCTCAAAGCCAAATAAAAGAAGTTCTAAATAACCCTGATTATGAAGGTTAATTTAACAAATATCAATTGCCCAATTTTTTTAAAATTTTTGATAAAGTCTTGGCGAAATGTGTAATTTTCTCCTCATCGGTTCCCCAAAAAAAAGCATGACTCAATTCATGAACTATTGTCTCGTTATAATCGTCATCACTCTGGTGAGGATTTATTAAAATTTTGGCGCATCCTCCGTCCTCTGGCGGATAGCATAGACCTTCAGCATTGGACTCCTTCCGAGGTTTGCGTATCTTAATCTCGTATTTTTGCCCCTCATAGTTGGTAAATTTAAGCTTTTTGCCTGTTGCCATATTAATAGTATACAGTCGAAACGGAAATTAAAAAAATAAATTAAAAAAAATGTTGACATTGGTGCGATTGTGGGCTATATTCATCCGCATGGCGCAGGTCACATACAATAAAGACGGCACTCCTCGCAAACAAGGTAGCGGGCGTAAGAAGGGCAGCTTGAGCTTGATGGAGGTTAAGTTGAGCGAGTTGGCAGAAAAATTTAATCCCAATGACCCCATTATTGTTGGGCGAAAATGGTATGAAAATTTATTTAAAAAAGTCGTTGACATTACCCCACAAAAAGCCGATACTCCCTCTGCTGCGAGTGCAGTCGATGAGAAAATTGCATACAAGCTAACAACATTTAAGTAACATGGAAAAACCCTTTGCGGAATTATTTGGACAAATCAACGTCAAAAAACGATTAAATTTTTATTTAAAAGCGTTTGACAAAACTAGCCTCTGCCCATTTTTATTGTTGGTTGGGGCCAAAGGATTAGGTAAAACAGAATTTGCTCGCCAATTTGGCGGCAATCTGAAGAACCTTGATGGTCGTAACCGACCGTTCCTTGAGCTTAACTGCTCCACAATTAAAAATCTGGAGGGATTTTTCGATCAGATTTTTATTCCGCTTATCATGGATAGCGAGATTACGGTGCTGTTTGATGAGGCGCATGAGTTACCTAAAGATGTGACCAATGCTTTCCTTACCATATTCAACACCGAGCGAGGTCACACTCGCGACTTTCGTTGGCGTGATGGAGAGTATCCGTTTAATTTTAAACAGCAAACCTTTTTGTTTGCCACTACCGAACCTGACAAGCTATTTGCTCCGCTAAAGGACAGACTCACAACTGTCGATTTCGAGGATTACACACCATTTGAATTGGCTCAAATTCTTGAGTTTCAAGTTACGGGAACGAGTCTAGTCGAGGGCATTTCCTTTGAGGATGAGGCGTTGTTGGAGTTGGCTAAAACGAGTCGGGGCAATGCGCGAGATTGCGTCAAGGTAGCCAAGGAATTGGAGAATTGGTGCGCGGCCAATGAGACTAACATTTTTCGGCTCAAGGACTTCGCTCAATTTTGTGATGACTTGGGCATCAATCCGCTTGGGGTCAGTCACATTGAGAAGAAGGTATTATCCATTCTTCGTCGGGACGGTCAGGCATCGTTACAGGAGTTGTGCGCCAAAACAGGCTTGAGTCGCACGGCAATCCAACGCGATGTCGAGCTTTATTTGATGAAGAAAAGCCTTATCAAGATTGACGGCAAGCGGCATATCACCAAGGAAGGCAGCGACTACATCGACTCTCATGTCAAGAAAAAAACAGCATAAACATATCGACGAAATCCGTAAAGAGGTTGTGGAGATTCTCTCCACAACCTCTAACCCTGTAGCAATCACTAGAGCATGGGAGGTAGTAACTGGCAACACCGCATTCCATACATTAAATGATAATTCTGAAATGATTGAAGTATTATTATTAAAGTCAGATGGATAAACAATATAATTGTAAATAATAAAAAGCTAAATAAGTGAAGGCTAAATACGTTAATAGTAAATAAACGAATTATAAATAATAAAATTGTAAATAAGTAAATTATAAATAATATAAATACAAATAAGCTAAATAAGGGCATTATAAAAAGTGCCTTATTTTTTTGCATTTTGATGCATTTTATGCTTGACTTCTAACGCGGCGCGGCCGGGCCATTTGCCGTTAGATGTCCAGAAAAAATGGTGGGTCGGGTGAGGCTCGAACTCACAGCCAACGGCTTAAAAGGCCGCTGCTCTACCATTGAGCTACCAACCCATGGACGCGGAGGTCGGAATCGAACCGACGATAAGAGATTTGCAATCTCCCGCCTTACCACTTGGCTACTCCGCGTTATTATTTTGTTCAAGGATTTGTTTAACCACGTGATGCACCACAAGGCCCTCGTACTTGGGGCTATTCAAGTCTATCAGTTGGCTTTTGCACAACGATTCTTTTTCCTCGTCAGTTAATTTAATTACGTACTCTCTTTTCATTTTAACAATGGGCTTCTAAATGTTACCTTATAACCTTCGTCAACCAACAGTTCTTCCAAAAAATAAATGTGGTTTGGCATATCACGCGGAACAACAAGGGATGTCTCGGCCCTTTCATTTTTCCATGTTATCAAATAGCGTTCAACTCTTTTTGTTGTGGTTTGTTTGTCGTTCCATTTATAGTTCCGGTCAAACAATTCAATCTTGTAAGTTTTATTTTTTGTTAGTCTAGCCATAACTCAATGTTTCTTATAGTCAATATTTTCAACCGTCTCATCCCAACAGGCGCGGCACTCTCTGCACTCGTTACCTTGTTGAGACGCTGGGCAACTAAATCCCACGCTCTTCGCCCCGCTCGTTGTCAGCCCAAGCTTTTTGGCCAACGTGGTAGGCGGTGGGCCGTCCATCATATAGGCAGACAAGCGAATTGTCAAATTGTCTGGTTTACGACCTAAACCCATCCACTCACGCACAAAACCGTACTCTCTCGTTGGCAGCCAAAATTTAATGTTAGGCAATCGCCTTGCAACCTCTGCCATCTTCTCAAGATGCCAGACACCTTGAACGTCACCACTATCGTGCCAGCGAAAGAAACCAGTTTTCTCCCTTTTGCCGATCATGAAAACCATCATGTCAACCCAATTCAATTGGCGCAATGAGGCTAACCGTTTTTTCATCGCGGCAATGACGTTTGGGAAAACGTAACGGCCTTTGCGAGCGTAGCAAAATGCACAAATCGAATTGACAACTTGCACCAATTTGGATCCGGTGATACAATCCTCCGCTGGTGTGCTGTAACCGAACCCCGGCATCTTCGACGGCTTGGACAGCGAGCCAACACTCTTTTGAGCTTCTTTTATTGTCATCCTCATCACTTCAAAAAGCATAGCCTACTGGGGCGAAATGTCAACCGTTTAAAAAAAACTTTTTTAAAAGGTTTTTTGTTGACTTTCTAACGCTTGGCGGGCGGCCCGGCGGCCGTTAGATGTCAAGGAAAAAATACACCTACGGTGCATTTTTTTATCTTAAATTTTTTAAAAAAAACTGTTGACCTTTTCAGTCAGCCTGTTAAGGTTTGTGCATGGCAACACGCAATGCTGGACAACTTTGTAACAATCGCACCAAGGCCGAGTATCGTATGTGGGTTCTCAAGGCTTTTCATATTTGGCTGCGCGGGTTAATTCATCTTACCGCTACGCGCTCTGGTCGGCATTGTGTTATTGATCCGGCAACTATTTATTCGCTACCCGCTACGCTTTGGGAGTTTGAACAGTTTATCGCTGGCGAAAGTTTGTCCTTTGATATTTTAAAAACTACAAAGCAGACTTTAATGGATTTACATTGTTTTGAGCGAGAGTGGCCCGTTTATGCTGCACAAAAAGACAGTCGTTCATTTCTACTTAATGATAAAACTTTATACAAAAACTTTCACGCTAATTATTCGCACGGGGATATCCCGACGAATTGCCACGCCAAAAGTAACTTTGGTGCGTGGTATGATTTTTGCGGCAACCCAATAAAAAAACATTTGGATGTTGCTATCGCTCGTCAGAATTTTAAACATAATAGTTTGGTGTTTGTCACGTTCGACTGCAACGTTCAGGCGGGGATAAAAGTTTTGCCTGTTGAGATACAAGGTTTTATAGCCGAGCGTATGGATGCCGAGGGCGGCAAAATGTGCGACTATATTACCGATGCAACTGTTGAATATATCAATAACAATACCGGCAACAAAGTTAAGTGCATTATGTCGGTAGAGTATCAAGCCCAGTTGCACCCGATGATGCTGCTCGGATTCACTAATTCGGCAGAGGTGTTGGAGTGTTGCCCCCCCGTTCACGAACGGATCGAGCGGCAGGTCGTGCCAATAAGCAAAAAGAGTACCACGCCGATGACGCAGCAGCAAAAGGACGAACTCAGGGGTTGCTTGCGTTCGGGAGCTTTCACGCAGACACAATTACGCAAAAGGTATAATTGCACCAACGGCCAAATCGGCGCAATGATTGCCCACCACGGGGGGAGTTATGCGGGGGCTTGACACGACTTCAGGGGTGGGGTATGATGCTTTCGATGTATTTAGTATTTCTTGTGTTGGGTTCGATAATGTTTGCAATATTCATAACGATAGCGGCGAATAAAAGAGAATGAAAAAATTACTTGAATTGTTTAAAAAAATTCGTAAGCGGATGCCTCGGCCTTCGGTAGCGCATCGGGACAAAACCAAGTATGCACGGAAAAATAAATTCAAACAAAATGAAAATAACGTTTGACAGTTTCGATATGGTATGCAATAATTTTTTTGTGCGTGAGATGCATAACGGAGTATTTCTCGCAGGGCGTGTGCCCAGAACATTAACCCTCATGTAGAAAGGAGTCTAACTTGAATATTCAGTTGACAAAATCTCTTCTCCAAAAGGTCGTTTCCGATGCAGTTTCCGCTGCGCTTCGGATGTCGGGCAAAGGGTCTTCCTGTCGTTCTACGACAGATGACCGAGGGTCTAGCATTCGTGCCGCCATCAGGTCGGGACGCAGCAAGGCCGTTGTTCGTCGTCAGTTCAAGCTGACCGACTACGAGTACCGAGGCCACAAGGCAACGGTAACTCGTCAGAGCAACGGCTACTAGTCGAGGCCTCTGGGTTCACCCCTCCCTGTTTAAGGGAGGGGGTTTTCCTCTCAACCCCTCCCTTTTGGGAGGGGTTTTTTGTGCTTGACTTCTAACGCTAGGCCGCGTGCCCCGCCGCCGTTAGATTGTCAAGGAAAAAATGCACCTGTGGTGCATTTTTTTAAGTGTAAAATATTTACGATTATTATGTTTTTTTTGTTGCGTTTTGTTTGAGGGTCAGGCATACTCTTTTTGTTGGCACTGATGCTGACACCCTTAAAGTTATGAAAGGATTAATGTTACACTGCGGGGCGCACAAGGTCGAGTACGATCAAGTGCAGCAGTCGGATACGCCCGAGGCAACTCGGACGCATACGCCTATCCCCCATTCCCACCTCGTTGATTTAGTTCGCGATCGGTTGGGCGGTGATGGTATGCAGATTCTTGAGGAATCTCATGCCCTCACACACGATTCAAATCGGTACTTCGGTTTGTTTCGGGTTGGCGCTGGAGAAGAGTCCAGTGATTCGCAGGATTACGGTGCAATCATGGGGTTGCGTAATTCACACGACAAAACTTTCCCATCTGCGCTTGCGTTTGGTGCGAATGTGTTTGTTTGCGATAATCTTTCCTTCAGCGGAGAGGTTAAGTTGGGCCGAAGGCACACTGCTCACATCTTTCGGGATTTGCCGCAGATGGTGTCTCGTACCGTTGGCAAATTGGCTGATGCGTGGGGCTTACAAAAGCAACGCTTCGCTGGTTATCGCGACCAAGATTTGTCGCGTCTTGAGGCTCACGATTTGATTATCGAAGCCTTTCGGGCTGGGGCTTGCACTAGCACCCAGATCAAAAGAGTGGTTAATCAATGGCACGTGCCAAACCATTCGGAGTTCAAGCCGCGCAATGCGTGGTCGATGTTCAATGCCTTCACTGAGGTGTTGAAGGGCAATCTGAATGATTTGCCCAAGCGGACGCAAGCTCTTCATGGTGTCATGGACGGCCACTGCGGTTTGAAGCTGGAGCTTCCAGATGATACGGTTCTGGCCGTTTAGTATCTTCAGCCCTCCCTTCGGGGAGGGTTTGTTGTCCTCATAACAACTCCCTCGCGAAAGCGAGGGAGTTTTTTTGGTTTGTCTAATTAAAAAGTAAATTATAAACTATAAAACGATAAATAGTAAATAGCTAAATAGTAAATAATAAACCACTAAATAGTAAATAGAGTTTTACTAAATAACAATAATCTGGAATATTAGAATTAGAATGAGACTAAGTCGCATCTAACGCCCCGCGCCCCCCCGGCCGCCGTTAGATGTCAAGGAGAATATTTGCCGATCGTTATTTTTTTGTCGCGAATTAATACGTGCGCCGCATCAATTACTGGTTGCCCTGTATTTGTATCAACAAAGGATTTATGCTTATAGGGATTATATGTAACGATTTGTTTGCCTTCGAAAATGCGGGAAGATGGTTCGGTGAACCAAAAGTCTTCGACCAGCTCACCGGCAACATAGGCGTGAACATTTTTGCGTTTTTGTTTCAAGACGCGTTCCCTGCCCGCGGGTTGCACGCGAAAACTAGCATCTCGCAGAATTACACTTTTGGCATGCTTGATGACCTTGCCGCGGTGCCTGATGGACAGGCACCGCTTCTGCAGGTTATAATAAACGTGGACGCGCATCAATATCCTTCGATTTGAAGATCTCGACCCATCGCCTCTACAAGGCGATCAGAATCCAACGACCCACCGCTCTTGTCGTCGCCGATGCTCCTGCGATCAGGGCAGCCGAGAGCAAACCACATAGCCAGATCATTTTCGCTGGGGGTGGAGTATGGCGACCAGTCAAAATGGAAAGCATACTTGCGATCCGTTGCATAATGCAGGTCGTGAAAGAGCTTCGTGCATTCGAAGGGCTCAACGTCCACAAATTGATCATAGTATAGTTCTGCACCATCAGCGACATCTTTGATGTCCAGACTGGTTGACTTGGTGCGCTTGAATGTATATGTTTTTAGTTCACTCATAACAAAAAGATTATTGCACAAATTTTTTGACAAAACAAGATATTTTTTCCATTTCAGCTATTTTTTTAGGGGCCTTGGTGGGCTTCATTTCATTCAAATACATCAGCATCAGGCCGCGCTTCAGCGCGGTGGACAGCATGGGGTCGACCTTGCGCGGTGCTGGCTTGTAGGTTTCGGGGGATGTTGCCATATAATCCTCCCAATCAGCCTCAGTCCAATCAGCAAAGGGGCTACTCATTTGGACACCCCCTTGCCAAAACACATGGAACAAGATTCAAAAGACTTGCACCAGCAAACCTCTTCCTTGTCCTGCGCGGCGATAGCCTCATTGCGCCAGATGTCGCACTGCGCCTCGTATTCGGCACGGGCACGGGGATCTGCCTCGAACACTTCCTCAAGTGAGACTTGAGCCAACTCGCTGATCTCTTGATCAATCCTCATAACAGAAAAGAGCATACCACAGATTGCGCAGATGTCAACCCCTTTTCCTTAAAAAAATAAAAAAAGTTTTTTTATTTTTTGCTTGACACCTAACGCCGCGCGGGGGGGCCGCAGGCCGTTAGAAGTCAAGAAAAAGAAACGTCCCGCCAAGGAAACATGAAAAACCCCAGCGGGACGCTCTGTTGTGCGTTATGAGGACACAAAATCAAGAAAAAGCTAACTGTTCGATATACTTCCTGTCTAAACCACTTATCACTTTGGTGAGCCGTTTAGATAACGAGCTGACAGTTATAATATTTTTTAGATAGCAGCGCAACAGAAGTTGCTCGTGACTGTTGACAGCGGAGAGTATCATTTGTTCAGTTTTATGGATAATCTTCGTTGAGGGACGCAAACCGATCAGCCAAAGCGTTTTCGAATAGTTCGCATAGGCCACGAAGTTTTTGCTCTTCAAGCTCAGGGAATTCCTCCTCTATAAGGTTTAAGAATATTTCCGAAACTTGCTCTGCTTTTGTTTGTATTATCATTTGAATATTTTTTTGAGTTTGCGATTTCTTTTCAACCGCGCTTGGAGTATAGCGTCATCAATTTTTTTGTCAATCAATTTAAACGCCAGAATTGAAATCCCGCTTCTATTTTTGAATTGAATATTCACAGTTTATAAAAAGCGTGTTGACCTATAACCTTGACGGGCTTCTCTCCCTTGGCCCAATAGGGTTTTTTCTTCATCCATGTGGCGTGATAGTGGTTAGCGTAGCCAACGTAGTCACGGCTCAAGAGTTTGATATTCTTTGCCAATGCCAGCGCGTACTTGCCTTGCGGAACCTTCAGCAGATGTTCAAGGTTTTTTAATTGCTTGCCGTTCCAACAACTGAATTGGTAGGGCTTGAGACACACTTCGGTTGGCGTTCGCTTTCTCTCGAATGCGCGTTGAGCAATGACAGCAGCAACCGCATACATTCCCTTTTCCCCTTCTCCCCTTGCCTCGGCAAGGATAGTGATTGCAATTATTTTTGTTTCACGGGTGAATTTTGCGTTGTTGTGCGTGTGTGCGTAAACAGAGCAGAATATAACAGGCAGAGCTAGTAGTATTATTAGTTTTTTCATTTTCAATATCCGTTGTATGTTGTGGTTGTGCCGTACTTTTTGCGCTTGGCATCAGCGGCCTTCCGCATTGTATCATGGTAAGAGCCTTTGCTCCAGTCTGATTTTGGATAATGTCTCCAAATGTTCATTGATGTTATTTCTTCTTTTATTATTGGTTTTTTCATGTGCCTATCCTCGCTTTAGTTAGTTTCGCGATCAACAAAGGTTGGTCTTTTTGGTTCGTCAGAAAAACCGCAATGCTCATTGGCGGCGGCCATAATGTGCTTTAAGCTATTAGATGGCCCACGCCGTTCTAGTAACTTGTCGCCTCGGCATACCGTAAGAAAATAGCCGTGTGCGGTGTCGCTGACCAGCACCCTTTTCACAGGGTGCGGCTTTGGTTGTGCCAAGAGTTGTTGTAGCCTTTCTGCTGCTACTTTCACAGGGTGCGGCGCGTGGTTCGGTTTGCCGTGTGCCTTTTCAATCCATTCGTCGAAGGCCATTATATGCGCCCCCCGTGCATGGCTTGCGCCGTGTTGACGATGTTGATGGCCTTCACCATACGATCCCAACGGAAGCGACGAGTTTGGCCCGTTGCGCCTTGGTTGTTGTGGATCTCGACCGTTACCCCAGAAAAGGTTTCCCCCTCGGTGGTGTTGCGGAAGT
>Ga0233439_10006800_pt1 | contig 10039 bp, 3 predicted proteins | sample SI_123_September_6_FD_182713 | JGI IMG/M metagenome (GOLD analysis project Ga0233439, IMG submission 182713) | Seawater microbial communities from Saanich Inlet, British Columbia, Canada - SI_123_September2016_100_MG | ecosystem: Environmental > Aquatic > Marine > Inlet | place: Canada: British... | reverse complement strand
ACAAACCAATTGTTGTAACATAAGCGAAAGGATCATCACCTTTGTCTTGAATACACATAATACTTCCACTTTCATCTATATAACTAGGATTAGTAGAAAAGTTTGCATCATTTGGACCAACTCTACAGAAATACAAAGAAGAATTAATGCTTGTCTGATTAATAAAACCGACAGCAGACTTGTTATCTCTACCAAAACGAGTGTCAGCAATATGATCAATTATATTATCAACTGATCCACTAACCCAGAAGTTTGGCGTAAATTCATCTTCAAAGTCTACTACGTTACTGTTATCATTGACTGAAGATATTGAACCTTTAATTGTATTATTAGCTGTGAAAACTCTTTCTGCATCTAAAACTACAATCCCTTTATGATAAAATATTAAACCGACAACATCGCCTGAATCATCAACAATATGACCAATGTTGCCAGAAATAGTAGATACACTTAAATTATTCGTGGCATTAGCATCTGAATATAAATTAAAGTCGTCTGAATCAGGAGAAATCTCTAGAGCTATATTGTCTGTCGATGTATTAAATGGACAGTCTTTATGAATTTTAATTGAAAACTGCTCTTTTTCCATACCATCTCTAATAAAGAGTCTTTTAAAGTTAATAAATAGCGCGTAGTCTATTCTATCACTAGCTGTATCGCTATTGAAAGGCGCAACAAATGAGTCTGTGTTTTTTCCTAGCAAAGCTTGCGCATACTGCTGATACATGCTGACTTTTTCTCTCATCATTAAAGTATCGCTAGTAAAGTCTAGTTTTCCACTTGCATCAGGTGTAACAGTTATTCCGTTAACTATAAAGTCTCCATCACTTTGCTCATCTGCATACGATCCAATTGTTATATCAAGCATTTCATTTGAAGTCTGATATGTGTGATTTTGATCAAAAACAGTTTGATATAAGCCAGAAGTAACAGTACCTGATGTATCTTGCCCGCCAGTTACGAAAACTTCGTATTTTTTTCTAGTATGAGTTTGAGTTATTGTTTCGGAATCGTCATATTTACTAGCAATGTCAACTTGCAAAATGTCAACAAGCTGTCGTATATTTGATTTTTTACTAACTTTGTCAGTGTCATTAATATGATATAGCGTCATTTTTTATTTTCCTTAGCTTACTACCGTGTTGCTTGTTATAGTAACAGGTATAATTATTGAAGATCTTGTATTGTTACCAATTATTTCGACTTGAGTTTTAATTAGGTCTGAAGAACTATTAAAAGCATAGTATTTATACGAGTCGAGTGTTGTTTTGCCAATAGCAGTTATAATAAATTTTGCAAATTGTTGATTATCAAACTCAGCTTCGCCTAGATCATTTGATGAAGAAACTGTGTAGTAAGCTATATCATCTATTATATCAAAGGGTGTAACTCCAGATACTTTGAGAAGCTTGTCAAAAACCTTGACAGTAAAGTCTCTATCTATAAGACCCGACTCTGTCAAGTTAAACGTCTGATCTTGATTAACATACGTCATAAAAGAAACAGTTTGTGATTTATTAGTGCTCGCCTCACTGTTTGAAGTCAAAGAAACAGGTATTGTTTGATAGTCTCTAGTTTTCAAAAAAGGAAATGCATATATACTGTTTGTATTATTAGCTACAAAAGTTCTTAATGGATATTTCAAAGCAAGATTTTCATCAGTTATAGCTTCAAAAATCGGCGTGTTCTTTTCTATTTTTTCTTTACCAATGATTAGACCATACTTTTTAAGTATAGAATAATCAACTTCATCATCCCCAAGCTTAAACTTAGTAATGTTAAAAGAGTTGTCATTTCTAGAAAGCAACTCTCTTCCTTTTTCTGTTAAAACAGCATCTATAACAACATTATTTGTTGAGTGATTTAAAAAACCCATACGAAAACTCCTCAGTTTGCTTTTATTTTATTTATAAATATAAAGAAATAAAATCTATTGAATAAAATCTTTTCAAGATTGACTTTTACTAAACCTAAAAAACTTTAAAGTTTTTTCATGTTTGCCCAAGTCGTTTAGTCTAAACATTGTAAATTTATATTTAATATCACTGCTATCAGACAATACTTTCATTTCTTCTCCACCACGTTTTATCTTACAATAATCAGGAGTTACATACAGCGTAACGTTCTTGATTTTTTTTGCAATCGGCAAATTATCTATCATATTGTCGTTATATTTAAAAAACTTGCTCTTAAGGAGTATTTTTTCATTTGGATAATCTCTTTTGCAGCCTGAATAACAAATTAAGTCATAAATTAATTTCTCTTCAAACGGATCATACAAGATAGCAATCTGGTCTGAATAGTCTGAAAAATAGCCATGAGCATCAATTGTTCTAATTGCATAAATTGTGATTTCACCTTTGTTATAGTCATTATCAACAAATTTATATGGAACAACGTCAGGAGTTCGATGAATCACGCTCTCCACAGTTGATTCCTGCGGATCATATAGATCTTTTTCGCTATGACCTTCCAACTGACCAATTATTGTATAAGACTCATTGACGTCGTCTCGCCTTAGAATCTGATACCCTTTCGCATCATATTGATAGTCATGTGGCTCATCCCATCTTATCTCTAACTTACTGTTAATTACTTTAAATCTTAAGTTAACCGGAGGTGGCGGCGGTTCGCTTTCCTTACAAATCACATTATCAGTAACAAAAGGATGATCACATACAAGATATTGATTGACAATAAATCTATTGTTTGGATCTAACTGTGCATAAAGATAAACATTTGAAATAACATACCTATAAGTTTTCCCATATTTAACTGCTTCATCCTCGTAAACAGAATTTAAATTAAGACTACTGCTGTTTTTGTCTTTAGAAATAAACTTTGCGCATAGAAATTCGTATTCTTCATCTTTTAAAATGAATTTTTCAATTAATAAACCACACCTAATTGCATTCTTATTTGAAAAATCATTTTCAACCGTATTTACTTCGTTAATTATTGATTTAAATTTAGTAAAATCTTTAAACAAAGATACATTGAATTCTACATTATTACTTTGATTAATACCTTGATCTGGCAAGTTTGCTGTAATCAAGCTGTCATATACACTATCTAATTCCTTAAAATCTTTAAAAGAAAAGAAGTCATGACTCATTAAATTGTTTGTTGAAACATCATGTTTTTCTGGTTTTAAGTATGACATTCTTTCTGAAATTAAAAAGCTATAGTTTGAATCAAATTCATCTTTCAAATAAAAGCTTTTCATGTTATTTATAACATTATCACTTGTCTTGTTAATAACATACTTTCTTTTATTGTTTAATAAATCTAATTTGTTAAAATATTTCAAATTATCTAATCTTATCATCGATGATTGTGCAAAATCATAGACTTCCTGCACAAAATTGTCCTGATTGTAATCACTGGAGTCACTACCATTATGATTAATCAAAGATAGTCTAACAAATCTTTTCTTGTATCTAGATGCATTACCAAATCTAATAATATTGTCGTCAACAACAGTTTCGTCATCTTTATAGTAGTTGTATATAAAACTTGTATTAACATAAAAGTCTTTATTATTACCGAACTTAGTATTCAAAGAAAAAACATGATCAATTACACTTAACATTATTTACACTATTTCTGCTTGTATTACGTAAGAAAAGCTATCAAAAAAGTTTTCATTAGCTATTGCTCTAAGTATTCTATCGTTATCTACGTAATGTCTTTCTAACAATGATTTTATATCTTTTCTTGAAATTAATATAGAAAAAACATCATAGAACTTTTTACTGCTAAATATACTTTCTATCTTTGACAAATCAATATAATCAGAAGTTTTATTTAAAAAGTCAAGAGAATAAACTTTATTCTCAAATAACTTATCATAGTCTATCGTTTCTTCTTCGTTAAATGTTTCTATTAACTCATCATATGACTCTAAAAATATTTGCTCAAATGATTCTTTATTTAAACTATCTAGAAATCCAGACGCTACATTACTTAGCCTGTTTAGATTACTTATGTCTAAGCTTCCAATATTTATCTCATTAATTTTCTTTTGATTTATATAACTCATATGTTTAGCCATGTTTGAAACAATAGCACTATCAACAATTGATTTACTTAAAAAGAATGTTTTACTCGCAGAAGAAGTATCAATAAGATCAGCTTCTGAGTAAAACATTCTTTTGTTGTTAACATTATTAATCAATTTATGCATTACATAATAAATACCCTCTGACGAGCTTAGAATCCTATATCTATCTTTTAGCGAATCTTCATTGTAGTTGTAAAACCCTAAATTATGCTCAACTCTTTTACTATAACTTGTATCATTGAGTCTTCTTGTATTTTCCATTAAATTAAAATGTGACGGAGTAATTTCTGTAAATACTGGCGTATAAAACTTGAACATTGACGGCACTGCAATGTTTGGAAACTTATGATTAAATAGATTTATCTTAAACTTCAAGAGCCGCCTATCTCTCAAGACCTCAGCCATTTCAAAATCAATTCCAAATCTAATTACATCATATTGCTTATAATTTCCGTTAACAATCTCAGAACTTTGTTTTGCTAGCTCTGCTAACATTTCGTCTCTTTTAAGATGCGTACTAAACATCTTTTTTTTGTTTATTACATTATCAAACTTTTGTTTTAAACTTGTGTTTACGTTTCTTTGTATACCGTAATATTTTTCATATTCAACTGTTTGGTAGAAATAATAATCATTTAAGTTTTTTGATATAAGATTTATTCTGCTTTTATTACTTAATAACTCGTTAGGATTTTCAACATTTAAATTGTCTTCTATTCTTTCTAAACTTCTTCCAACAACACCTGCATCTAAACTTGCTTCGTTTTTAAATCTTTCAAACTCAGTAAAGTAACTAAAAATAGTATCTAAAGACATTATTTTTAAAATAGACGAATTGCTAAGCGTCTTATCAATCAATCCAATTTCTGCATGTACCTTTAAATAGAGCTGATCAATACTATAACTAGAATCTTCATCATAAACGTCATTACTAAATTTATAATTATTAGGTGCTATATCGTCTATCTGTTTAAAAATATCTTCGGGTTTTAATATTAAATCAACTACTTCATTGTTCCACATCACATTTGTTGCACTATTAATACTTGAAAAATCGAACTCATCTTGATCATTACTTAACGAAGGATAAATAAATTTCCTAATAGACAAATCAACGATTGCATCAAAGAAAGTTGTATACATTAGACATAAAGGCTTAATTAAACCTAATACGCTTCTAGACATTGAATTGTTATCTTTAACAAATTTATAGATACTTTCAGTTGTATTTAACGAGGCTATTTCTACATCAAAGTCCTTGCTAAACTGGAAAAAGCAATCCATTATGATTCTATTTATAACACTTTTTAATCTTGACCCACTTTTGATAAATGTATAATCTATTATTTCAATACCGCTATCCGAAGAGTATCCTAACGAAAGATCTCTAGCAACATCTGCAGTCATAGCGGGATCCGTGTAAAACAATTCTATATTACGCCCATCGGCGTCTTCATTAGAATATGTTAAATTTTCTACCGCTGATTTGAAATTTACGCCGTTGTTGTCTTTTATTACGTTATATATTTCACAAATTGGCCACCCTTTATCATTATCATTACTCCATGCAACATTTATACCTTTATCAATGTTCAAGTAAACATCATTATTATAAAATCTAGAAAAATAAAATTCATATAAATCACTAACATTACTGTCATTAGTCTCATTTACTCGATCAAATTTTTTCTTGTCAACTAACCAATAGTCACCATCATCATCTTCATAAATGCTACAATGGTGATCTTTGGTTTCATTTGACTTGTATTTATACTTTCTTGTTATAAAAGGAAAACAAAAATTATATGTATTTCCTGGTAAAACACCACAATCTAAAACATGATCTTTAGGTTTAAAGATATAATCATTTACACCATAACTAAGTTTAGCTGTATTTTTTTCTGGCTCGTTACTATTCCAATCACTTGGTTGTGAGGTAAATATTTTAGACATATTTCCTTTTGGATATTCATAAGTTCTTAAATTGTAACTTTTTTGTCTCCTTATACTTGCAACAGAATAAATCTCATCTAAAAAATCTTTGTAAGAACCTTCTGTGCTATTATTTATTTTGTCATATACAGGACGATCTTCTAATAAATTTTTATAGTCTAATATCGCAGAAGATGCAAGAATTTCAAAAATAAAACTATCACTTTTATTAATCACAACGTCTGATAATAGCTTGTCATAACATGTATTATCAACACCCATAGTAGTAAGATCTTCTGTAATGTTGTTTATTATGTCTGTTGTTTGTTTTTTAATAAAATCGAAATACACCTTTTCAGTTTTAAATATACAATCACTGTACATCAAAGAAGCATATTCTTTTACATCTTCTGACGTAAAGTCTGCAACTATTTCGTCTATGATTTGATTATTGACTGCTTCAATTGAGTTAAAAACATTGCCATAAGACTCAGAAAAATTAAACTTTTGAACAAAATTATCTTCAGATAAACTAGTTAAAAAGTCACTAGATACTTTTTTGTCAATTGTACCAACGTTAATATCTGAGTATGCCAAAGAAAAGTCAGGATGGCTTTCTTTTGCACTTTTTGCTTTTTCTTTGTATTCTAACATATACTTTAAGTAGTTTGTTACATTGTTGTTTTCAAGACTTCTTTTTTTAAGCTCAAACATGTTATTGCTCAAGTCTAAACATAATTCTTGCCAAGAATAACCGTAATCTTCAAAACTTGTTGTCTTAACATCATCAATTGCAGTTTCTACATAACTGTTTTTTCCAATATCGTTTTTTGACGAAGACAAAATAATACGACTATGAGAAAGCTCACTTTCTTCTGTTAAATTTTCTTTATATAAAACAAATTTTTTGTATAGCTGGTTTTTTGAAATATTATTCATCGAGTTTTTAAATAAAATAAAACCTTTTGAGTTTTCAAAATCATAATCACTAACTCCAGTACGTAACACGTCAATTTTTTTATGAAGTCCTACATTAGGTGTATCTATATCAGTATTGATATACTTGTTTAAAGTATCTTTTAGATCAATACTGTTGTTGCTATATAAGTTCCTATATATTTTATAGGTAAGAATATTTCCATCTAACATTTGATCTGTACGTTCTCGAAATTTCCATTGATTAAAATTAATCGAAAACGTTGGCAGAGGATATCTTACCACCTCGTTTTGAGTATTTCTAGAGCGCGCATATAAAGCATTTTCTGTCACTATATTTGTAATGAGTTTAGAGTCATAATATTTACTCAAGTCTTCACTTGTTCTTTTGAAATTATAAATAAATTTTGAATTATTTAATATATCTTTAGCTCCTTGCAGATCTGAGTTATAGCTAAAATACCCAATATCAGACATATACGATAATTCTGTGTATTCGCTATTATCGTTATCAATTCCAAATTCGTTTATTCTAACTTCTGGAACTAAAGAATGATTTAAAAAATAGTTTTTATAATCATCATCATTTAAAAGTGGTAAATTATCTTGCTTTTCTTTATATTTATCATCTACATAGGTATCATAGCTATCACGAATATACTTTATATAAACGCTAAATTGATTACTTAAAAACAGACTTTTATCAAATACTTCACCAACTTTATTATTAATAGAAGATACTCTATTATGTCTATCTTTTTTCATATAGCTATCTGGATTTAGATTTTCAATTTTAAGTTCTCTAAACTCATCTTTGTCAAAGGTTCCAATATTTTCGTAAGTGTATGGATTAAAAAAAATTCTATTTTCAATTTTATTTAGAATGCTTTCATTTTTAAGAATAGGGAGTAAGTCAAAAGCTGCACTATCAACTACTTTCAAAGTTTCCTTGAACTCTTCGGCGTTAGAATGAAAACCTGTAAACGATCCCAAGTCATATAGACAATCCTTGTAGATGCCGTTCATAGAGACAGATGAGTTTAGTAAGACTTGATTAATAAGTTTATCTGTGTTAACAATAAAATTGTTTTCATTACAATCTTTATATAACTTGTTATCATCTGTGTATGATGAAAACATAATGCTAAATATTTTTTTCTTTTCTTCATCTTTGAAGTAATCAAAATCTAGAGTATCATCTTTTATGATTAGCTCATCTATGTTTTTATTGAAAAATGACATGTTGCTGTGGTTGTTGTTAAAATTAATGTTATTATTATCTAAAATTGTATTAGCTAGTTTACCTATCACAAAAGAACCTACACTGTTCAGGTAAAAGCCAGAAATTTTATTGCCAAAGTTATATTTTTTTTGATAAAATACTTTTTTGTTCAAAACGTTAAAAAAATCTTCGTACGTTTCTTTTACAACTAAGTTGTTGTTTTTTAAGTTGTTATAATAAGTTTCTCTATGATTTGTTTGAAGATTCGTGCTTAGAAAAAACCTGTTTGCATTAGGATTATGTATATCATCGACATAGTCTTTTTTTAGACTATGAATATCAGCTGGTAGAATACTAAATTCATTTGTTTTATATGATGGTTGATATATGCTTTTAATTATTTCGTGTGAAAGAACGTCGGGATATTTTAATTCTCTATTGTTTCCATCATCATTTCGTAAAATGCTCAACGCGCCAGTAGTTACTTGATTATTTCTATAATAAAAAAGGTCTGCACTTGGATTGTCAAATACCCTAACTTTAAAATCAGATTGTACAACAAGTCTAGCGTTTTCTTCTAAATCTACAATATTTATATTTGACCCAAGAGTGCTAAGTTGTTTTAAAGTGGTCACATTTGCGACTAAAGTATTTTGATCCTCAAAACCTATTTTTTCATCCAACTTTGCTAATACCTCAGCGGTGATTAAATCAGATCCTATACTTACCATACTTCCCCCTTTTAGTGGTATTGTAAAACAATGTTAGGTTTATGTAAATTATCACCTAATAAGTTAGTATTAGAAATATAATTTTTACTCGATAGTATGTCTTGTTTTACTCTATTATTAAAAAACAATACGTCGATAGTGTCCCCAGAATTCTTTTTCTTTATAATAATACAAAATCTTTCAATAACATTATTTATATATAAATTGTTTTTATTGCCCCAGCATTCATATAAGCTTGTATAAACGTCTTTAGACACTAAAAGATTTGTTTCCTTATTACTGATAAATAAATTGTTGCCTGATATTGTATATGGCATATTATTTGTTATAAGCTGCATTTCTTTTTCATTGAAGTATCTTTTGCTTGTTGTTTTATACTTGTTTGCTTTCCAGTCTTTTATAAAAAACTCATATGTTATAAGTCTTTTTACGTTAAATGATAAATCTTGTATATTTAGATTGTCTTTTAGAATTCTGTCTAGATACACGCTTGCAACAATATTGTTTTTTTGGTTAGATGAAAGAATTATACTTCTATTTTTAACGCCAACTAAGCTTTTAAAGTCAACTAAGTTTTGATGTGTTGTTGCATCAGAAATATTTCTCAATCTTGAATTAATGTTGTATAAATTTGTATTCTTTTCGCGTACAACATTTGTACTAACAGATGATATAACGTCTACTTCGCTAGCTTCGTTTTTAACAATTCTCTTGACACTTTTAATTTGATCGCAAACATTAAATAAATCCTCATAGACTTTTTGTTTTCCGATTGTTGTCTGTTTTTTGAACAAGTTATTATCAATTAAATTTATTATATCATGAAATCTATTAGACGATACTTCGTTTAAGAATTTAGCAATATTTTCTTTTTCATTTATATTGTTTGACTCAAAAGAAAATATTTTCGATAATGTATTTTTTGGAAGTGTAAAAGATTTAACTTCCATTTCTACAGAACTGTTAAATTCACTAACAGAAGACTTGAAATTAGTGCTTAGAGTTTTCAAGTCTTTGTTTATTAAATTAGTTGCTTTATCAAAAATAACAGCATTAATCTTTTCGTTTTTTCGATTAAAATAGTTTACATTTAACTTCAAAACTGTGTCTTCTAATACTTCTGACGCTAAATAGTCGTTATTTTCAATATTAAAA
>Ga0233439_10006798_pt1 | contig 10043 bp, 7 predicted proteins | sample SI_123_September_6_FD_182713 | JGI IMG/M metagenome (GOLD analysis project Ga0233439, IMG submission 182713) | Seawater microbial communities from Saanich Inlet, British Columbia, Canada - SI_123_September2016_100_MG | ecosystem: Environmental > Aquatic > Marine > Inlet | place: Canada: British... | reverse complement strand
CAGACCCGCACATTCATCCCGACTTCAACGAATTTTGGATTGCGTTGGATGGTCGTACCCAGTGGCAAATAGGCCAGTACGAACCGGTGTTGTCGGAGTGGGGCGACATCATCATGGCTCCGGCCGGATTTGCCCACGATATCCAGCCAAAAGAGGGCGTTCAGGCGATTCGATTTGGCATTACTCACCCAGACAGTAATCACGACATCAAGGGTGTTGCTCCGTGTCGGCTGATCCCTGTCGATGAGGGCCAGACCAACCCGAATCTGATTCACACAAAGCTGAAATCACTCGTCGAACGAAACGGCACCTCTTCCAATTGGGTTGAGGTCGCCGTGAACGACAATCGCAACTATGCGACGTATACACATGAACTTTCTGGGACCAGCTCGGATTCGACTTCACACTCAGCCGAAAATCGTTGGTGGGTAGTGCTTCAGGGGCAGGTCGAATGGTCGGTTGATGGCGAAGATGTTGTCAGCGCAGGACCCGGCGATGTCGTGTTCGTTGAACAGGGCAAAAACTATTCGATCTCGACAGTTGGGGATGAACCTTCGATCAGAATCACTATCGCAGGCCCTGTAATTTAGTTGCGCTGAAGCTTTGGTGAGAGCTGGAATTAACCCGAAATAGTCGAAATACCCAGAACCGTCGAACTAGATTCAGAATCATGTTCGATTGGCACTTTTTCCTCTTCAGCACACTAGTCTCGTTCGCTCATTCTGCCCAATGAAAGCAATTCTGAATCAAGTTCAGAATGACAGTCGGCGAGATCGTTGCTTCAACCCGGTCCGTTAACGGCTAACAAAAAAACGCCAGTCATCACCTTCACTTCTTAGGAAGGTGAAGTGCAATACTGATCAGCCGAACCGTCTATCCACCTAGAAATGACTCCTGAATTGCCGACTGAACGTATCGAACTCGAAGACAATCTCGTTCTCCGCACAGCTACTCCCGAAGACGCGGAAGAAGTTGCAGCATTCAATTCTGTCGTAATGACCGAGCCGCCAGATTACGAGCCCGAACCAGAGATTGGCGACTGGACACGTGATCTGTTCGATGGCGTGAATCGACGCGTAGGTCCTAACGACTTCACAGTGGTCGAAGACACGAAAACTGGCAAGATCGTATCGACGATCGTGTACATATCTCAAGTGTGGAACATCGGCGGAATCGACACGCCTATGGGCATGCCCGAAATCGTGGGAACGCATCCCGATTATCGACGTCGTGGCTTGGTTCGTAAGCAGTTCGAAGTGATGCACGAGTGGGGTAAGGAACGAGGTCATCTGTTCAATACTGTGATGGGAATTCCGTACTACTACAAGCAATTCGGGTACGAGTACGCACTCGATGCTTGGGGCGGTAGGGCGACCGCTCGTACGGCTCTCAGTGGTGTGTTGGCGAAGAAGGACTCAACGCCGCCGCTAACGGCGCGGAATGCAAGCCGTGAAGATGTGACGTTCATTGCTGAAACCGAACTGAATTCTCGGCGACGTTTGTTCGTGACAGCTGCTCGCGACTCCAAGATTTTCGAAAGTGAATTGTTTGGTCGACGCGATGCCAGCATGGTGTTCTATCGAACCCGAATTCTCGAACAAAACGGGGTTCCCGTTGGATATTACGAGTATGGCACCACGACGAAACGCGACAAGATTGATGTCAATGCTCTCGAAATAAACGCCGCTGTGAACTGGCTGGACGCGACGAGTTCGATGCTGGTCGATTTGAAAAGCTTGGCTGATGCAATCGAAACAGCTGACGGCGGTAAATGCGAAAAAATAGAATTCGGATTCGGATCTGAACACCCAGCCTTCAAACTCTTCGATTCCCAGTTCGGATCGGAAAAGAAGCCTTACGCTTGGTTTGTGCGAGTGCCAGATATTGCAGCACTCGTGTCGCACATTTCATCTGTGATCGAAGCAAGGCTTGCCGCTTCTGATTTACATGGATGGTCTGGCGATTTGAAAATCTCGTTCTATCGTTCAGGGCTCGAGATGAACTTCGACGCCGGTAAGCTAACTGCCGTGAAGAACACTGGTCCGATAGAGCGGGATGAAGCTCAAGCGCACTATCCTGATCTGACATTCACCAAAGCGTTATTTGGCCAATACTCGTTCACTCAACTCCGAGATATGCTCAACGATTGCTTTACTCACAAACCTGCACATCAGGCGCTTCAAGACATTCTTTGGGGTGGGCAGCAGGCTTCGGGTGTGCTGCCGACAAACTAGCACTGGCTGAGTTCAGGTAACACGCACCCTTCACGGTGAATCGTTTCACTGTTGAATGGTTGGCATCAGAATAGAAACATGACTTCAGAGGGCTGGTCGTCACAACGACTTTACCGACCGTTTATTCGCGCTTCGTTACTTATCGCTGTCCTACTTGGATTTTCGACGGGCGCGGCGATTTTGATCATGCCGTTGCTCGGCATGGAGCGAAATCTTACGTGGATCACTCATTCGCAATCGCACGGCATTGCCCAATTGTTTGGTTGGGCGGGCTTGTTCATCATGGGCTTCGCTTACCACGTTGTTCCCCGGTTCTTTAGCAGCGCAATTCGTTATCCACTCCCACAGAAAACGAGCATGTGGCTAGTTATTGCCGGTCTGCTATTTCGATTCTCAGGCCAGAGCATGTGGAAAACATCGCTAGCGGATCCACTTGTGGCTATCGGCGGTATTTTGTTGTTTGCGGGAATGCTGGTATTCGGGCTGACATTGCTTGATGTTGTTCGAAAATCATCGAGTAAGTCAGGTCCTGCAGAGATTTGGATAATCAGCGGAATCGCTTGGTCGATGGTCGCCGGGGCATTACATCTGGCGGTTACTGTGCGCATGGCGATTGACAGTGCTCCACTGGGTCACGTGACGTGGAATGAAGCACTAATTTACACAACGCTGTTCGGATTTATTTCGAGTTTCATCTTCGGCGTGTCGGCACGTGCCATTCGCGGATTTCTGGTTCTCAAGCCGATGTATGAGCGACTAAATGTAGTTTCACTCGCATTGATTCAGATTGGTCTGATTACGTTAGTAATCGGGCGATTCGCTGACCTAGAACAAGGCGTCGCATCTGTAGGACTGATTCTTGCTTCGCTCGGTGCACTTTTGTATGTGTTCGCACTGAGGGTTCTCGAGCCAGCGAGCGGCCCTGTAAAGCGGTTCGCCGTTGGTTATGCCCGATACGGAATATTGATTAGAACTGCCTACGCATGGTTGGTGATTGGTAGCTTGATGCTGATTCTGACGGCACTCGATGATGCCGCAGTGACCGACGTCATGCCAATCGAAATTTCGTTACCTGTAATGCACGTGTTCACTTTGGGATTCGTTACGACGTTGATATTCGGGGCTGCTTCGAGATTCATTCCAGTTTTCGAAGGTTCAGACATTCGTCATCAGTGGCTTATGGACGCAGCATTCATCTTGATAACTATCAGCGTCGTACTTCGAGTTAGTTTTGGATTCGAGCTATCGGTGTGGGGCGAGCGCGCTCTAGGTGCATCCGGAGGAATCGGTTTCGTCGGAATTATCCTGTTCGCCATCGTCGCTTTTCAGGCAATGACGCATTCAGCGCGAGCAGCGTATTCAGCTAGAGCTGCAGAGTTTGGGCGAGTGAAATTCGGAGCCATAAAACGACCGACAGGCCGCCCTATCAATCTCGGTTGATAAACGAGAATCTACTCTTCCATCAGACGATCAATGTCGTCCTGAAGCTGCTCTAGATACTGTGGATACGAATTCTGCTGATACCCAAGCGCAGTATTGCCACCCTTGTCTGAGTACCACGAGAAATGCCCCGGCTCTTCTTGATAGATCGCATCGGCTGGGTCGACTTCGATCATCCCAAAGTAGTCAGAAACGTACTTCGACCCAGTCATTCGCCAAGTCGGACCACCACTGACGTTCACGATTCTGTTCGTGTCGGTAAGTTCTGCAGTTACGCCCGCGACGATCGCGTTTACGGCGTCGTCTCGATGCACAAACTCAATCTTCTGATCTGGCAAGAATGGCCAAGCCTCTGGCGGCTCTTGGAACACCGGAATCGAAACTCCAGAGATACGCAGTACACATGAATCTAACCCCGCGTTAACGACGATCTGCTCAGACTCAGCTTTGGTCTTAGCGTAATTGTCGTCAGGGTCGTATGGCTGGGATGTCGATATTTCGGCGTCGTTGGCAGGAGTGCCATAGACGCTTACGGACGAGCTGAATACAAGTCGTGCGTTTGGCGAGTTAGCCTTGATGGTATCGACGATGATCTGCGTGCCTTCGACGTTCACCTTTTGCGCCAGTTCAATCAACTGATCGGCAGTAGGTGGCAGTATCGCTGCCAAATGCACCACGGCATCAACGCCTTCAACGGCTGAATTAACGTCCGAAGCTGAAGTTAGATCTCCCGGTAGGGCAGAAACTCCATCCGGCAATCCATCGAAATTGGCTGATGCCAAATCGAAAGCTCGAACCACGTGTCCATCGGCTGCGAGCCGAGCACAGACCAAACGGCCCATGCTCCCGGCTCCACCGGTTACTAAAACTGTTCCCATTAAGTAAGAACTGTTCCCGGAGCGTCGGCTTTATCCTCGATCTGATTCACCAGATCGGCTACGGCAGCGACGTTTGCATCCGATCCGTCGGTGCTCAACTTAGTAGCTGCCTTCTTTGTCTTGTTCGCGAGTGGAACACCTGCGAGTGACGTGAAGAAAAACTTCTCACGCTGAGCTGTAAGTCGATCTGCAAGGTCGTTCTGATCAGCACCTGTTAGAAGTGCGATCGCCTCGTCGAGCATGTCCTGCGCTCTTGCCATTTTTTAGTAGTTCTCCGTTACTGATTTCTATTGTTTAGTGATCGTGCGATGTCGAGTGGCTTCGCGTGCCTTCTTCACCCGGGTGCCACTGATTCTCAGGGGCGCCGTGGCCGTTAGGACCATGACTCGTGCCGTCACCGTGGTAGGCGGCGTGAGGATGAACTCCAACAGTTGGACCATCGTGCGGCTTAACCGCATCGATATCGACTTCAGGCAACCTGTCGTATCCATGACCATCGTGTCGGTCGAATGGGAACGGCTGGAACATCTTGAACATTCTTTCGAATCGAACCTTGGTAGGTCGTTCGTCGTACGGGAACCTGAACTTGTCTCTGCCAACTGGCTCGACGTGGTGCAGTTCGTAGTCTCGAGTGCCTAAGCCGTTTACTACGGCTGTGTTGATAGTCGTCTGCTCAGAGAGACCTTCGATGGCCGCTCCAGCAAGATCGAACTTTCGCTCACCAGCCTCTTCAACCCCCATCTCTTCACTGAGAGAGCCCGGAGTGCCCGGTGACTCGGTAACTGCGTCGACACATGCCTGGTCGATGGCTACGGGGTCTTTACTGGCGAACACGCCAAGGTTCGGAACGATTGGCATATCTGAGAAACCGGCACAGTCACACTTTGGCGATACGTCGATTGCCAAGGTTACAAAGCCGACCTTCGGAACAGTTTTACAAACTGCCAGCGCTGCATCACCAATAGCAATATCTGTTGCGTCGAACAGCATCTGGTTGGGCTGGAAAATTCCACGTGGATTCATCACGCCTAGGCAGCCAAGACAGGTCATGCACTTGTCTCGATCCCAGGCAATGGTGTTGTCTTCTCGAATCTTGAAGAGTCCGATTGGGCAGGCCTCTTCGATCAAGTTCCACTCGGCATCTTTCTCTTTATCGACAACAAAATTCTCGTCGAACTCCACTGCGGCACCAACACCATATTTCGGGTGCCCACCCATGTGAACGTTGAACTTGCCGCGCTTTGATTGTGCGCCAATACCGAGGTTCTTCAGCGCACCACCGATAACGCCCATGCCGTGACCTTTGAAGTGGGTCAGGGTTATCAGTACATCGGCGGCAGCAATCGCCTGAGCAACATATGCCTCTTTCAGCAGGTAGCCCTCAGGGATATCGACTCGGTAGTCACTGGTGCCAACAAATCCGTCAGCAACGATGAACGGGCAACCAAGAACCGCCGAGGAATAACCGTTTCGTTCAGCAGTTTGTAGTAGGTCAAGCTCTGTTGCACGTGTTGAAAACGGACTGTAGGTAAGCGTTGTGGTGTCGCACACGAACGGCCTGCCACCGAGTTCTTTCACTCGGTCAGCAATTGCGCGGGCGTAAACCGGTCGCAAATAAGCGCTTGAGTTCCACTCACCACAATGCAGCTTGATAGCTACTACATCGCCGGGTGAAACAAGCTCGTCGAGTCCAGCCGCATCAAAAACCGTAGTGGTCTTTGCGATAAGACTGGTGTCCGCCGAATCACTTCGGGCGTCCATGAAATATACATCTGATGGCATGATTGACTCCTCCTTGGCACCTGCCGGTTAGTGAGCAAGTACGGTGAGTCGTTGTTATCGAAATTGCATCCGCGGCGGAAATATACCGCAAAAAACAGGCTTTGCGCGCAATTTGCCGTAAAACTCTGTGACACTGTGTGCGGATAACGACTCAGATAAACTCACGGCTCGCCGGATTATGGTCAACTCATCCGATACAGCTTGAACAGGTTCACCGAGGAGAATGGAATGGGATATCAGGTAGAAAAACTCGCCGCCGAAAACGCTATGGTCGGTGAAGGTCCGGTTTGGGATGTCGAATCTCAATCGCTGTACTGGATAGATATTCAAGGCGGAAAAATCTGGAACTACGATCCTGCAACAGGTGAAAACAAAGTCCTGCACGATGGGTACAACGTTGCCGGCGCTACTCGTAACAAGCAGGGCGGAATGGCCGTAGGTACCTGGGAAGGTGTGCAGCTGTGGTTCTCTGACGACAACTACACGTGGCTACACAAGGGCGATGTTGATGGTCGACCTATCAAGCTAAACGACGTCACTGTTGGGCCTGATGGCAGCCTCTATGGCGGCAGTGGGCACCTCGATTCCTGCACGCTGTTCCGATTCAAGCCAGACGGTACCGCCGAAATAATTGATGACGGCTTAGCGCTGTGCAACGGTATGGGCTTTTCACCAGATCTAAAGACGTTCTACTCGACCGATTCTCCTGTTCACAAGATCTACAAGTGGGATCACAATCCCGCGACCGGAGCGATCACAAACAAACGTGATTTCACCACGATTCCTGATGACTGGGGAATCCCCGACGGCATGACCGTCGATGGTGAAGGCTATGTGTGGTCCGCTATCTGGTACGGCGGCGCGATCGTTCGATTCGATCCGGATGGCAAAGAAGAACGCCGAGTAGAGCTTCCAGCTGCCCAGACTTCTTCCGCAATGTTCGGCGGGAAAGATTTGAACGAGCTGTACGTAACTACAGCGGCCTATGGCACTGGTGATCCCACTCCAACTGGTTGGGAACCACCTGGCTTCGATATGAACACGTACCGTGGCGGTGATCTGTATCGAGTAAAGCTCGATATTCAAGGCAAGCCAGAGTTCATTACCGACTTCGCCGTACCTAGCTGATCATGTTCTTAATGCCGATTGTTCAGGGTCAGTCGGCAATAAGCTCCCTGTTTTCTTCGCTGGTGAATTCTCACCCAACGCTGAACTAAGCCATTAGTTAGCCTGAATTGTCGCGACCGTCATTAATTCAGATTGCGAAACAGGTGGCACGAATTGAACCCCGCTCGAATCCTTAATCTCGATATGTCGACACCAAAATTGGTGTTGATAATTATTTCTCTTGCTGTGGTTGTGGTACTGGCGGGTTGTGAAGAAAGGGATAGTGGCGATTCCGTCTCGAAAACGGATGATTCGAATGCAGAATTCCGTCCCTTTACGAACGTTGCCCCTGAACTTCTCGGTGAAGGCGCTGAGATAAAAAACCGTTACCCCGGCGTAGCCATATTCGATTTTGATCGAGACGGCGATCTTGATTTTTACGTCACCTCGGCCGAAGCAGGTGCTCCTATCGAACAAGCTCGGGGAGAACTGAACAAGTTATTCCGCAACGATGACGGAACGTACGTCGACGTAGCCGATGCTGCAGGTGTCGGGGCTGCCGCACACAATTCGAGTGCGGTTGCTGCGTGCGACTTCAACAACGACGGCTACCAAGACCTCTACGTGGGCGGCATGGGGCGTGTTGGAGACGAGCTCGACTATATTTCGACTGAACCCGGCTCAGAGCTGGAGTTCATCTCTGCCGACCGCCTCTACATAAACCAGAAAGACGGTACGTTCACCAACGCTACCGAGAGTTGGTTTGGTGAAAAGTTGAACGTGCGTTCAGCAGGATCGATCGCATGTGGCGATGTCGATAACGATGGTTGGCTCGACCTATACGTCGGCAATCGTAGCGATGTCGATTTCACCTCGTTCAATCATGCAAGCCACCCCGGTCACTACAACGTCATGTACCGCAACAATGGCGATTCGACGTTTGCCGATATCACCGATTCCGCTGGACTTGTAGCACCGCCAATCGTGATGCGCGATTCGTTCGGAGAGGCGATCATCTTCCCCGAAGATGCAGCAGAAGGGGAGGGCTTTGAAGGCTTTGACCCTGAGCACCTCGACGCCAACGGCAATAGAGGCGGTGATCCCGCAGGTGAGACATGGGCGACTCTGTTTTTCGATCACGACGATGATGGCGATATCGATCTATGGCTCGCTGACGATGGCGACCGCCTGAAGGTCTACCGCAACGATTCAACCTCAGCGAACGTACGATTCACTGATATCACCGCACCTATGGGCATCGACCAGTCCGGCGCGTGGATGGGCTTCGCATTGGGCGATATCGATGGCGATGCCGATCTCGACATGTTCATTACGAACATCGGCTTCCACCCGGTCACTCGCGGTCCGAACAATACTCCCGGCGGAGCATGTTCGTACGCTGCCAATTTCCAGTGGGGCACGTGCTATCACTACTTGCTGCGTAACGATGGCACTATACGAGTGCCGAGCGTTGGCACGATCGGTGTATTCCCAGACATTGCATGGTCAACAAAGGTCGAACCAAGCGCGGGGTCGCCGCCAGAGTCTCTCGATCCCAATCGAGTTAATCCTTTCTGGCGTACGCCGACCGGAGTTGCAGCTTACGACTTTGGCTTCGGAACAGCTTTCTTCGACTATGAAAACGATGGAGATCAAGACCTCTATTGGCTCGGTGCGATCATCTCTCCCGGTGAAGGTCCACGTGGTTTCCTATACCCCGGCTACGGCCGAATGCTGCTCAACGCTGGTGACGCTACGTTTAGCGACGTGACTGTTGAATCGCATCTCATCGACTCTAGAGACGTCGACTACACGTACACGGCACCGAATCAGCTTGGATTCGATCGTAAAGAGCAACGGATAGGCCCTGAGTTCCATGAGAACGGAAAAGGGCTTGCTAAGGGAGATCTCAACGGTGATGGATATGCCGACTTAATCGGCACGAACTCCTCAGGACTGAAATTCAACCCCGATGGAGAAAGTACCCATTTGGTAGATGGTCCGTTGATGGTCTGGATGAACGGTGGTGGTGAGAATCATTGGATTACGCTTCGCCTAAAAGGCAGGCAGGGAATCGACGGGACTGGTTCAAATGCCGATGGCATCGGGGCGCGAGTCTGGGTCACACCTGCTGGTGAGAACAACGATCCAAAGAAGCAGGTTCAAGATGTTCTTGGCAGTTCAACATTCCTGTCGATGAACGCTCTCGACCTGACCTTCGGTTTAGGCGATGTCGATGAAATTGAAGAGATTGAAATTCTTTGGCCTAGCGGCAGAACTCAGATTCTCAGCGATATCGAAACGAATCAGGTGCTCGAGATCGAGGAGCCATCTGACGGGTAGAGTTTTCTCGTAGATGAGTCGTTAAAGGCGAAGTCTTCGTATCAGCCGGAGTAGATGGGGTTGCGTAACATTCTGTGACGCATTCAATTCATGCTCGCTCGCTTGCGTTATTGCTCACTTTTGGCTGGGACTCAGTTTGCCGATTCGCCTGACAACTAAATCGACCGCGTTCGCGGTATTCGCTTTGTCGCTACTGTTCGCACTTGTCATCTCCTGCGGAGGAGCAAACGAGCCTGAGGCACTAGATTCATCTGGCGCA
>Ga0233439_10006796_pt1 | contig 10045 bp, 11 predicted proteins | sample SI_123_September_6_FD_182713 | JGI IMG/M metagenome (GOLD analysis project Ga0233439, IMG submission 182713) | Seawater microbial communities from Saanich Inlet, British Columbia, Canada - SI_123_September2016_100_MG | ecosystem: Environmental > Aquatic > Marine > Inlet | place: Canada: British... | reverse complement strand
CCATTTAGTTCTAGCTAATATAAGATTTAGCCTTTCCGGTGGTGTAGGGAATTAAGTTATTAGCTGATTATATTGGGGTATAATCAGCTAATGAATTCAGCCTCTAACTTACGAGGTTACTGAATTTTGTCGTGGTCATATGCTTCACGAAGAATGTGAGGACCGGTAATAGAGCGGTCGGGAAGAGATCATGATTACCACACGCCCCTCGGACGATTTGGCTTCTACCCGGCGCTTCCTTCTGCATCTTAGCGTAGTAGTTCTCACTAGCTCTTGGGTCCGCGTAATAGTCGAAATCGGTTTGTACGAGAATCACCGGGGGATGATCTTTGTAGTTACCTTTTTGTTTTGGGTCATCGTAGTAAGGTTCGGTTAAGTCGACAGGACAGCACCCTAGCGTTTCTTTGTTCCAGCAAGGTCCGAAACTAGATGGTTGACTCTTGCATCTCGCTCCGTTTACCCCCCGTGGGGTAGCGTCGTCACCATCACAATATTCGTAGCAGTGCATACTACCCCCAGATACCATCGCTGCTGCTCCGATCTTAGGCCAGTACAAGTGCTGTGGAAAATCATTAATCGAGCGGCTCACCATTTGTGCACCAACCGAGTACCCGATCAGGCCGCAATTCTGTGGACTGAGGGCTACTTTTGGGGTCCCATTCTTGATGAATTGCGACGCACCGTCATCGAGTTGTCCCAACAGAGGATCCGCTGGGATCGTCTCGACAGTTACACCGGCGCTGGGGTTAAACAGATTCCCGTCGTGGATCAACGTAAAAAGTTTGTTGAGGTACAGGTAGTCTGGATTGTGAAGATCTGAAGACGATGGGTTAGCCGGGTCGTTCCAACACAAACTATAAATCGGGGTATCCTTGTCGCCATCGGTGCAGTTCATGTACATGTAAGAGTCGTCGGCGATCATGGTTGTCAATACGACGGCATAGCCTGCTGCTAGGAACGATTGGAGCTGTAATTGCATCCATTGTGCCGACATCGGGGATGAGGTACAGTCGTCACCAAACGTACATGGGTTACCACGGTCCGCGCTGTAGATTCCGTGGGCCGGCACGGAATCGTCGGAGAAGTCGGGTTTGTCATTCCACTGCTCGAAGGAATAGTAGATCACGTAAGGGATTGGACTAGAGCTATGCCCCGGGTTCGGTCCAGGCGCGGTAAGTACATTATTCGGGAAGTACACCCACACGGGGCGCCCGCTGTCATTCCAGTTATTTTTTGAGGCGCAGCTCGCGGGAGAACAGACACGCTTGTTCGAATACTTGAAACCACATTCCTGACCCTGAACAGACGGATCCGTCCCATAAATGTTGACTTTGTAACCAAAGAAGGGCTGAGTCTGTTCGCTGGTAGAGTTTGACAGCTGACAGTCAGGTCCCCATTGTACATCATAGCAATGGGACATGTCTGCCTTGCATTGTTTTGCGTCGTATGGCACAATTCGCACCGGGGATGGCGAAGACATTGTATATGTCTCCCGAGGGGAGGGAGAGGGAGGACAACGGCGTGCATGAACACACAGCACCAGAACCGCAATTCCTACGATCACTAGAACTGCGGTTGCGATGAGCAAACACTTCAATATCATTTAGTAATATGTAATTTTTATTTCCCAAGAATTAATTTTACCAGGAACGTCTTAAAAGGAATTCTTAGCGGACAGCAAGACTGCTCAATAATTCTCTTACGGGAGATGTGCCAAGCGTGATCTGTCGGCTACACATGCGTCAGACACAGGCCACTTGTTTGCACCTTCCTGGGCATAAATGCCGTCTCCTGGAGATTCCGGAAGATTTTGAACGGGCCTCGTCCTATCGTATGAGGCTCTGAGTTCCATCGTGGAGGTGTGATTAGGTAAGAGTCTTTGAAAGTTCGAGAGTATGATCGATTCAGTAAAAGGTGCGCTGAGCGTCAAGTTGTACGGGTCAATGATCACTCTCCCAGTTGGTGTAACCATATCCTGGTAGAGAATTGATGGAAATTTGAATCTATCTGGATTCCTCACTACGTTGTCCAATGAACGTTGCGTGTAGTAGTTTACCAACGCGGCGTTGCTGGGCATCGTTATCCATGGACAACCGTTAAGCTTTAGTGGCATATTGAAACAAGTCTCGCAGCCGTCGCACCATTCGGACCCGAACGCTGCAGGACCCGTATCTCGTAAGCAGTATCTACTATCAAACAGTCGTAGAGCTCCCACTTTCGCTACACATGGCAATATACTGTTCTCGAGACCCATTATGCTTAGCCTTGGATCGGGTATATCTACACCTGCTAGACTCTCAAAAGATTTGTCTAGGTCAGCTTTCTTACCAGGAACGTCTTTTAGGCTTCCTGTACTAAGAGTAGGGGTACAGCTATCTTGACACGTCGTGGAAGCGAGATCCACGGCGAGACTATGGTACCGCATGGAGCTGATAGATCTTGTGTCAGACCACAATAGGACTATCCTTCTGTTGGATTGAATGAGCGCGTCAAGTCCAACCCGTAAGATGTCGTATTGTGATCCATTGAATATAGCACCTGGACCGATACTGGAAACGGTGTCGGTGAACAATCTCTTGACGCACGCGGGAGGGATGCTATTCCAACAATCTGCTACACACTCATTGTCACCATGGAAAGACACCATCGCTATAACTATCTCCGAACGGTGTTCCGGCAAACTAGTCCAGGCTGATAATTCGCGAATGTACTCCTGGAACGGTTTCGCTGTGACTACACCGTGGTATCCATACCATTCACCGTCCAGGCACCGAGGGTCGTAAACACGCTCTTTAACCACAGCGCGCAGATCTAGGAGTCTAATACCTCCATTAAGAATACTGGTGACGTTAGTCGTCTGTGTCTGACTAAACGACCGAATGACAGCACCAGCACTCGACAGGTGGCGAAAGGGCCAAATCCGGGCTAGAGCACTGATGTCACCATAATAAGGTATCTCCGTCCCTAAGTCGCCGGTAAGTGCATCATGTGCACCGGGATATGTCAAGTCACTGAACATAATTGTTGGGTCTACATTGTATAGCTCACCGATCCAACCTGCTCGGCTCAAAGCACTGCAGATGCAAACGACTAACGTCGTCGATAACAAGACGTGTATCTTCAGCATAACTCACTTCTTAAAAGGCGATACCTTTTAAGATCTGAATTCCAGGGTTCTGAAATTGAATAATAATGAAGATCACTTTTCTCAATAGGAAAATGTCGACTGCTACAATTGCTGATACGATCGCCCAGATCAATGCATGTGTGCCTAACGAATGGTCTTGTAAAAAAGTATCGTGGGAGGATACGATACGAACTCTTCCCAAGACGGGTGTATTGTCACAGTGGGGACCCGGAGTAACCGACGTTCGTCTATGGGACACAAAGGGGGAATCATTGTTCGTACTACGACCTGACAATTGGAACGAGAGACTTGGCCGCGTTAAGGCGTCCCAAATTGGTTTAATTGCCGGAAATGAAGCTCGCGGCACGCCCAGTCTACAGAGCGTGACCTTGCTGAATTACCTACGAGACTTACCTAATCTCTGGCAAGGGCGTTTAGGCGGTGGTGGGTTGATGACGGCTGACGAATACGTCAATATCCGGTTCCAGCTCACTTTCGTCCCGATCGACGAGACCGGTCAAAGGGTCGTGTACGTTGAGACCTACAACTATAACACCAAAGAGTCGGACGATCCTCGAAATACTATCATTATTACAACCCCTCAAGGAAGCTCCGTGCACCAAGACAAGCCTGGACCCAACCGAATCGGTCTCCATGCACGGGATCCTGACGGTTCAATCCATGAGTATCTCATGAAACTCTCATTGACTGACTTTGGAGTTGGTTCTGCAACCGTTGAGAGCGAGGAAAGCCTCGCTGGAGCCCTTTCCAAAGGTGAGGCAACCAGTGCCTATTACGGTGTTCAAGCGATGGGACCACGCTGTAATGCCGTGCTACTCACACAGATTCCTCTTCGACAAAAGGAACGAACTCGAAGCATCTTCAGTGATAACGCCACCTATCGCGGGTTTAAGCCTCGACCAGGGAAGTCATCCGCTTGTCGTGTTTCTCATGGACCCGAGGTCCCTTACTCTGAACTTGGGAATAAAAATGCCGTGCGGGATACGCAGGGTGAAGCTACTTGCACACTAACCCTGTACTACGGTGTCGAAGGTGGGGTTCCTTCACCCGAAGATATCTCACTAGGGCACGCAGAGTTGGAGGCTCTTTATGCATCCTGTGAAGAATCCGGGCGTCGCCAAGAGACAGGATGGGGTACTTCAACCCTATCAGTTGAAGATCAGATTGCCTCTGTCACGTCCACGTACGCATATACCCCACCTGTGTGCGCTTCCTCGGCGTTTCCCAAGTGAGTCGTACTAGAACTTCGCTGATCCAGCAACGGGGGTTTCACCAGCATTTTATTGTTCCCTAACAATAAAATTTAGAATGAAAGCACAAAATGGAGTGTGGATTTACAGAAACTGATTTTTCTGTCCAATCCTACCCCTGTCACTGAAAACACACATGGAAAATTGGAAGCGGATCGCAGAAAAGCTCATTGGATACTTTGTTCCTACCGCAGGATGGATCATCAAGAGAATCCAAGCGCGCTCCACCGGCGCTGCAGCAATGATAGAATCAGGAGCGTTGTGGAGCGACACCAGCGAAAGCCGACTCATCAAATCGTTCAAAGCGCAGCTCCAGTCGTGTATGTTCACCAATGAGGTACAGGCATTCTTTCATAAGGCCCCTCCGAGCAGTCTCGGTTGCTTGTCATGTGGGAAACTAAATAAGAAGTGCACAAGGTCCCACATCGTAAAACGACCGCTCCTTGTCGAGATTGCTCTGTTGATCTGCATAAGGAGAGATGAGGAGTGTACGTCAACACGCTACTCTGTAAATATCGTACATGTGAAACATGTATTCCTGCTCCTCCATGCTCTCCGCGACGTCCTCGTCTTTGAGTGTTGTGGCTGCAACGCTCTCCGCGACCGGCAGAATAAGGCTTTAGATACAGCTGGGGCAATGAAATTCCTGGGTATAGACCGCAAGATTGACGATCTTCGTGTTGTCCTGCGGGATTGTGGTAAAACGATCGACCCAAGCTTATTCATCCGGACCGCTTCTTTTTAAAATCTTCGTACGTAATCGTAAAATGGTCATGAGCTACCTAGTCATCATTGATGCCCACGGATGCTCACTCTCTGATGTCTTCATCTTACCAACCAACGTTACCGTCAGGTACGCAAGTTCTCCAGGGTCGTGTCCCTTCACCGACAATGGGCTAAGGAACTACTCCATGTTGGTTCACACCGGCCTAAGGGACAGCCCGTACGCGCGACGAGTGCTGTTCCGGAACCCAGGTTTCGCGCACAATCTGTTACCCATAGGAGTTGCGCAGCTAGACGTGGCTGCCCCCAACACGACAGTTCTCAACATGTCGTTCGGGAGGGACGGTGAAGATCGCGCCAACCCGACCTATTACACCGCCACGGGAGGGTTCCTGAACGCGGTGCAGGTAATAGGACCAACCAGTTTCCAGGAGTTCCCGCTCGAAAATGGTATGCAATTGCACCAGATCGTTGAGCAGGTCTTGCGTTTGATCGTGGAGAGCGGCGGGTCTCCTGATACACAATTAAATGTCTACGTCAACGCATGTAGGAGTGCGTGTCCGACTCTCGAAGAACTTGCCAACAGCGATGATTCGGACGACGACTTTGACTACGAAAAGTTCGCTCAAGAGTTAGAGGAGAGCGTGATGGAAGCAGACTAATAGAGTTGCTGCTAATTTTCTTTCAAAAAAGTCGGATCATATAAAGATGATCTCTCATGACCCAGGGTGGCCGAAAGGACTGTATTATTTCCCGGACTTCTTGAGCACTGACGAAGCCAAAACAGAAGTCTTCAAGTATTTTGATGAAAAGAAAGAAGGATGGAGTGGTACTCTTCAGAGGAAAACTATACACTACGGTTACAACTATGACTACACCATTAGAGAACCACACACTAGACTTCTGGTCCCAATGTCACCTCCTCCAGAATGGCTGGCCTGGATAGCAGATACCCTGTACAAGTTTGGGATTTTACGACAGTACCCAAATCAAATCATTGTTAATGCATACGAACCAGGGCAAGGTATTGGCCACCATTGAGATCATGATCCTATATTTGATAGCGATATCGCCTCTCTGTCGTTGGGATCTGGATGTGAGATGAGGTTTACTCCTCCAGGGTATTACAAAGACAAGAAAAAAGGTCTACCAACACGCGAACCCATAGGGGTATATCTTCGTCCTGGCTCTTTGGTGTTCTTTCGTGATGACGCAAGATATAAGTATAGACCATGAGATCGTCCCTAGGAAGAGCGACGGGGTCGATGGGAGACGTATCAGAAGGACCAAAAAGATTTCCATCACGTTTAGGCATGTTAAGTCTGAGTATCAGGGATAGACTCAAGGCGATACTAAAGGTATCGCCTCGCAAGGATGCTCATGACGGAATTCGAACACCAGTTCATAAGACTGGTGCTCTAACCACTGAGCTACGCGAGCCAAGGTAATAGCTGCATTGCATTTAGAAGCTTCATGTTGGACGTATTTTGTATAACGTGTGTTTACGTTATACAACACAGACTCTTCGCGTTGAGAAGATCAGACCTATTGAACCTTTCTCGGTGCTTATCGGTACAATAGGTGTTAGAACACGCAGGTCTACGCTTCTTCGTTCCTCTCTATGGCGGCGACCTCTTCACCTGTCAGGGTGCCTCCTCCCTCGTCCAATCTTGCAAGCCACCCGTCGATGACCGCAGCACCTTCTGGTTTCAATGCCTTTCTCTCTCACCCCCGGGTTCGGAGGAGTGTCTGGCGTAGTGATGGCAGCTGTTATAGACCGTGAGCAAATCTTTTGCAAAAACCGTTCATTTATCCAGAAGCTGAAAAATTATTTTTGGACGTGTTTAAGGATCATAGGGGCGAATTCGTCGAACGCTTTGCCCACATCGCTGCCGCTCAGCATGTCGGTCTTGGCTGTGTCGTCGAACTCACGTACTGCCATCGCGTCCTCGAACGCCGGGTGCTCACGGAACATGTACCTCTCCTGTGCGCATGTCATCGGACCTCCTTGGAAGCCAAGAGTTATCCTACTCGCCGGGGTCAACTCATAAAAAGGATCCGAACCTACCAGATAACGCTTTGCATTGACATGATGTTTGACTGCATCGCAGGTGCGATCAGATATTCCGATCCCGTGAAGTAGCCCTGCACCCAGCGCCGCGTGGTTTGCAACACCGTGGCCATCCGTATCGTCAGGAGCAAGCAAGTGGCCGATATCATGGAAAAGACAGGCCAACACAAGCTCCTCAGACTCTCGCTTGGCATGTGCATTCCTGGCGGCTTGTATCATGTGTGATGCCTTACAGACCGGCTCACCGATGTAATCGCTTCCGGCCGCCTCTGAGACCAACAGCCTTCGCAGGATCCGCAGAACCGAATTTGGAAAGCTCATGTTGTTTTAGTCACACCGGTCACTCCTTAAGCCACTGCCGACTACAATGATCGTTTTGTAACTCACAACTGAACAGACAGGGTACCTTGCTCATTGCCGGTCGGCGGCAGCTCCAGATGGGTTCAATATTCGGCGCCACAACTGGGTCGGCTGTTTTTGTTCCAGTAGTTAACCAAGATTTAATACTACTCTAGGAATTTCCATCATGTTTGTATGATTGATTATACCAAGAATGGTGCGCTTTTTTCAAGCGCTTTTTGAGCGGGGCTCGCAGCCGACCCGTTGGTGCAGCTCTAGGCCCCCGCTCCTCCTCGGCCATGTCTAGGTGGGCTACCGTCGGTCCAATTGAGACATGGATCATCCCGATAAGATCAGTAATACTGCCTATACTTGGGACCGGTTCGAACGAGTCGCAGAGTCCGCACTGGGTGCAGACGACTTGGTATCGTTCATCCAGTAGGGCTTGTGATTTACAACCTTGACAGCGTTGCTCCAGAAGTGTCATCCTATTTATTTATCATTTGTAAAACTTGTTCTTGAAAACAGTTTTATGTTACCTGCAATAGCGTCTTACCGAAAAAATGTTGACGCACTTTCCAGGAAAGACGGACACTTCGGATTTTCGTCATCTGCAAAAAAACCAGGTAAGTATAAAAATGAAGCCAGAATCTATTTGTATCATCATTGGAGTCGCGGCGTTAATAGGTGCTGGCATAACAGAGGCGACACAGTATGGAAAGCCGAATCCAAAAGGGCGGGGGATAGCCATGTCGCTTGCATCCTTCGCTCTTGTTATGATCGCTACTAGTATTGCTCTCTCGATTTTCAAGAAAATCAGGAAATCATCTCACCACGGGGCTACACCGACTCCACACAACAGGAGTCCGTCTCCCGGCAGGTAGAGTGAGTCATTTCAATTCTCTTTGGAGAACCAAAAGCACAATACAGACACCATCTGTGTTCACTTCTTGCTCAGACGTATCAACATGAATGATAATGAATGAACACCATCCACGATATCGCGTAAACGAGCCCAATACTCTCCAAGTACACGGTAGACTTATGAAACGAATATGTCAGGATATATATTAAATCCATAGCCGTAACAATTCTTGTTAGAGAATAAGGTCATTACCTCCTTTACAGAGGGAGGCGTCGCTGCAGAACTATAGGAACGTCTTGAGCTAACATGGAGGCCTTACTATCCTTAGGTAAGGGGACAAACACATCCGTTATTTTGGGTCCCTTATCAGGGAAAGTGTGAGACGCAGAAAGGATCTTTAGTACGTCATTGAAACTTGATGTCACACTGTCAAACGGACATCCGTTACCACCGACCATACCAGAGGGTTGGGCGCGTGCGTAGACGATCTCGGTAAGGTCGCTCATCTTGTAACCCGTAAGGGCTGCGAGACTACAGGCTCCCCTAAAAGCGGAAATGCTGGGATTGTAGGCTGCATTCTCTATTGTTTGGCCCTTGGCTGTCTTACCATTTTTGAACTTGAGCACGATCCCTTCAGGTATCTTGGTATATGGGGCGTATGCTTGTTTGAACATCTGCAGAGCTTGTTGCTTCCCGTTGTCTGTTTCGTTCATTGTTACTGGATAGACTTCTTTGTGAGTTAGAGATGTTTGATCCTTGAACGCCGGACCAAGATCCTCCGGACCAAAGGAAGACGTAAGTAAGCTGGAGAGCTTTGAAGACGTGAATTTACCGTTGTTATCACAGAAGATTACATCTAGGGCTTCGGGAGGACCGACCTCTACCAGGAACTGACGACATACTCCACATGGCGCAGCGTTGACCGCCAACTTAGTAATACTTGGTTCCCCGTGCACCGCCGCATTGTGCACTGCGCACTGTTCTCCGTGTATGGTCTCTATTAACCGCGAACAAAACTCAAAATTCGCACCAATGTACACCGTCCCTGTCTTACCCCCTAACACGCAAGCTCCGATGGGGTATCCCGATACGACCGTGTGCTGTGCGGCAGGCGGGGGTGAGAATCTGGGTATTCTACCAGCTTCGTTGGTGTCGGTGCCATCGTATGCGATGTAGTTAGCTACACAGAGTAGAGCTCTGTCAACGTTCCCATCACATGCTTGAACGATCGGCTTAAAATCTTCACTCGGAATCGTGACCTTCTCTTTGTTAGCCGGCTTCGTAAAGTAGGATTTGGCAGCCTCATAGCCTGGCCCCGAGGCACAACTGGTATTGCCATCACCACCGCCACCCGAGGCATGATGGACGACGACTGCGATTATCCCGGCCACCAGAAGCAATCCAACTACCAAGCCGAGTATAAGCCAAGTACTATATCTTCCTCCGCGGCCTGCATTGGAAGTTTCTACGCTAAGTGGATACATATCTTTTAGTTTTAGCCCCAAAAGAATTATCGAAAATTGCCACCTATAGATTACATGCGCGTTCACACAAGATCAAAAAGACATGTGGAACTAAATGCCTCGTGTTATTCACAGAAAAACTAACCTTATGAATATTACATGCTCGAAAGCCCACGGTATCTTTTT
>Ga0233439_10006794_pt1 | contig 10048 bp, 9 predicted proteins | sample SI_123_September_6_FD_182713 | JGI IMG/M metagenome (GOLD analysis project Ga0233439, IMG submission 182713) | Seawater microbial communities from Saanich Inlet, British Columbia, Canada - SI_123_September2016_100_MG | ecosystem: Environmental > Aquatic > Marine > Inlet | place: Canada: British... | reverse complement strand
GTGGGTTTGATAGTACCTCATATTGTTCGGTTGTATGTAGGCCCTGATCTCAGAATTCTTATTCCGGCATCTGCTTTATTCGGTGCCAGCTTTTTGGTTATCTGTGATACTTTCGCCAGAACCCTTATAGCACCGACGGAAATACCAGTGGGAATTATAACCGCAATGCTTGGAGGGCCCTTTTTTGTCTGGCTTTTGAAACGGAAAAGACCTGTATAAAAATTATAAAAAGACTTGTCTTTAACTTATTGAAGGTTTTAAGTAAATTTACTTCCTTCATAAACCGCTTTGGTATATAACCAATTATTGATTTTTCAAATTTGTTACTAACTTTAGATTTCAATTGGTAATAGCAAATAAATTTGAGAAAGATTACTTATTGGTAAGCTTAATACTAAGAATTAAGTAGTTTTTTAGGTTACTAGACATTAAATTTTAAAAAATATTCGGTCAAGGGAAGCTTGGTGTAATTCCAACACTGCCCCGCAACTGTATTGGGTACGAAATTCGCAAAATGCCACTGTCTAATTTGATGGGAAGGCGCGAAAAGTAGATAGCCTTGAGTCAGGAGACCTACCGAATTATTATCTCGAGGGAGAAAAACATGAATATTGTAGAAATTGCGCCATCTTTCCAGTTGGTTAGAACAGTATACCTTCCTGATTCATTCTTTAATTACTATAGTTGCTTCCATCTAACACCTAAAAACACCTGGATTATTAGACTATTCAATTTTTATTATTAAGTAAAAATTAAATATTTAAATGATTAAAGATAAATCTAAAAGAGCTAATTATTTGAGCATAAATTTAGCCAAGAGATGAAACATGAGAAAGCAGCCCAAAGTTGATCCAAAGAAACGAAAAGGCCTGATTATAGTCAACACAGGTGATGGAAAAGGAAAGTCGACGGCAGCTTTTGGTCTAGCCATGAGAGCAGCCGGAAATAAAATGAACGTCTTTATCATGCAGTTTATGAAAGGTCCTTGGAAAGCAGGTGAAAGAAAAGCATTTGAAAGTTTAGAACCTTATGTTGAAGTTGTTCCTATGGGAGACGGTTTTACCTGGGATACTGAAAATATCGAGCAGGACAAGGCTACTGCACGAAAAGCTTTTGAGGTAGTAAAAGAAAAATTAAATTCAGGTAAATTCGAAATGGTCATTTTTGAAGAAATCAATTACGTACTGGATTACAAATTTCTTCCGGAAGATGAAGTTTTGGAAACCATAAAAAACAAACCGAAAATGACTCATGTTGTATGTACTGGCAGAAATGCATCAAAAAAACTAATTGAGATGGCTGATCTTGTTACAGAAATGAAAATGATCAAACATCCTTTTTCTGAACAAGGAATACCAGCACAAAAAGGAATTGAATTTTAGAAATAACAATTTATTTGATTTAAATTTAGATAATTTTTTATTTTTTTAACTTTTGAGATAGGGAAACCCGGTGAAAATCCGGTGCTGTCCCGCAACTGTAAAGGGTATGCAACCCGCTTATCGCCACTGTCTGTAAGGATGGGAAGGCGCGGTTATTGCCAAGCCCAAAGTCAGGAAACCTGCTCAAAAAATTAACCCCGAGGAGGGAAACTATGCACAAGATCATTTTAATAATAGTATTAAACTTTTCAATATTAACAACCAACGTAATTTCTACCAGCGCAGATGAAACAGAAGATTTAAAAGAAATTAATGTCACATCCTCCCGCCACACCTTAACTGAGGAAGATTTTCCCGGTTCTATAACCGTTTTTACAGTAGAAGAGATTAAAAAGAAACAGCATCAAACTGTAGCAGACCTGCTACGGGGTGAACTAGGACTAGATGTGCGCCGTAATGGCTCATTTGGTGCACAAACCAGTATTTTTATAAGAGGCCAGGGATCATCATCCACCGTTGTTTTTATAGACGGTGTACCATCCAATGCAAATACCACAGGTGCATTCGATTTTGGGGATCTCACACTTGACAACATCGAAAGAATAGAAATTCTCAGAGGCCCGCAAGGTATCCAATGGGGTGCTAATGCAGTGGGTGGTGTCATCAATATTACAACCAAAAAAGGCAAAGGTGCAGCCAAGCACACTCTTTCATTTGAAGGAGGATCCTTCGAAACCTTCAAGCAATCGCTCCGAAGCTCTGGCTCAAATGATAAGTTTAACTACTCCGTGTCTGCATCCTTACTACAGAGTGAGGGCATTTCTGCTCTTAATCAACTCAGCGGAGGAAGTGAGAAGGATGGATACATCAATAAAACATTTTCGACGCGTATGGGTTACAACTTCACTCCTGACACGCATTTAGATATTTTTTGGCGGTATATCAAATCCAATGATGAGTTTGACAGTATCAATGGTCAAACAGATGGTACAGATATTTCAAATTCCAATAATATTGATGACCATTATTTTTCCACTCCTTTCAATACAAATTTTGGCGGGTGGTGGGATTTCAAATTAACTCCTTCTATATTTCACCAAAAGGCAGCGACTATTGGCACGAGTGGTTTCAGCATAACCACAAACCGCACATATATAATGGAATTACAAAATAATGTTGAGGTGAATCGTTATTTTTCCGTCCTATGGGGTGGGGATTACCAGCATCTAGAGGGTGGTAAAACTGGAATAAGTCCCTTTGACACAGCAACCATCAATAAACAGGCTTTATTCCTGCAGGGAATTTTTGAGTTTCAAAACAGTCTCGTGCTGACAGCAGGGGCTCGCCAAGATTACAATTCGGTATTCGATGAAGCTACCACCTACAAATTTGAATTAGGCTACCGAATCGCCAAAACCGGCACCCGACTGCATACAGCATATTCAAAAGGTTTCCGTGCTCCTAATTTAAACGACCTGTTCACAGGAGGTGCATTCTCAAACTCATCACTGCAACCGGAGATAGCCAAGAGCTTTGAGGTAGGAGCAAAACAGAACTTCATGGATAAGAAAATAAAGTTGGCTCTCACATTTTTCAATGCAGTAACAGAAAATTTTATTCAGAGCGATGCCGCTTTTGTACCACAAAATTTCGGAAAATTTCATTCCAAGGGTATTGAATCATCCATAGATATCATATTGCCGTATAATTTTTCGTTTTCCCTGCGCCACACTTGGAACGACCACTACCTTAATGAAACAAGCAAAGCTGGTCATCTACAGCCAGCAACCCGCCGTGCCAAACACAAGTATAATGCCAACCTTTACCACAACTGGAACAAAAAACTTGATACCGTCGTGGGCCTTAATATCATAGGAAAAGCAAGGGGTTTTGACTCAACAAACAATACCGGTGCCTTTACCACCGTTCGGGCTGCCTTGGGTTATCAATACAATAAAAATCTCAAGTTGACCTTGCGTGGAGAGAATCTATTTAATGAAGATTATTTTGAAATAGGTGGGGCTTCCACTCAAGGAGTCAGCGGCTATGGAGGGTTTGTTTATACTTTTAACTGATACTGTTTCCGGTTATGCGAGGAGGGGCACCCTCCCGTATAATTTGGCAACATAACAACGCACAATGTTAAATACTCAAAGAAATTCATATTATCCCATGGTTATTTCTATGGCCATTCATGGAGTAATCATTGCTTTTTTTTCACTCTTGGCTGTGAATTTACCAGAGAAAATAGCTAAGGTTCCACCGATACAAATCAAAAAGATAATATTTGAAAATAAAAAGGCAGCACCAGCAAGGGGAACAAATAGTAAAAGATCAGTTAACGAACATAAACCCACCAAAGCAGCCCAATCCTTTCGCAGAAAGAAAATAGCACCAAGCGCTCAAACTAAACCCTTAACGCGCACCCCAGAAGCTTTAAATATGTTTGTCCCAGTTAATCGTTCTCCAGAAAAGCCAAATCGATTAAAAAAATTGGACATCCAACCAATGACCCCCATTTCGTTCATTTACCAAATCACTCAGCCTATAACATTCGAGGCAACATATTCCAAACCTAAACCCATGCAAGCGAAAAATATAAAGTCGAAAAGCTTTTCAAGTTCATTATCAGTCTCGTCTATGGAACCTGTAAGGATGGTAGCCACAAGGAAAATTTTTTCATCCAACCCATTTGGGAAACCTATGCAAGTGGAAAATATAAAGTCAAAAAGCTTTTCAAATTCGTTATCAGTATCGCCTATGGGACCTGTAAGAATGGTAGCTACAGGCAAAATTTTTTCATCCAACCCATTTGGGAAGCCCATGCAAATTTCCGCAATTCCTAAAGGGTTTATCAACGACCTTCCAAACAAAAATAGTCTAGCCAAGCATTCCAAAAAAATGATCTCTGGCACAGAGCATGGAGTTACAGATTCTATTGGAGATGACTTGAAGGCATTAAAAAAGGGTTATTCATCTAAAGTTTGGAGTAGAATTGCCAATGCAAAATTTTATCCCAGAAGAGCTCGAAAACGAGAAATAGAAGGAAAACCCGTAGTCGAATTTGAATTGCGGAGTGATGGACAACTGATGAACTATTTAATAGTTCGTAGCTCATCAAACAAAATTTTAGATAAGGCAGCCATTGATGCGGTAAAAAATGCCCGTCCCTACCCTGACATCCCAAAACTCTTAAAACTTAACTCCATTAGATTCAAGGTACCAATATCGTTTATGCTAAACAAACCCTAACTAAACTGACAAACATGTTTAATTATGGAAACTATTGAAACCCTACCTCATGACTATGCGATATGTCTAGTGGGCCATGGAACTCGCGACAATAATGGGGTTAGCGAGTTTTTGGCTCTTTCTTCCAAACTCAAAGATCGCGAACCTAATAGAATCATAGAATGTGGTTTTTTGGATTTGGCAAAACCAACTTTTGAAGAAGCCATTGCCAAATGTGCACAAGGTAAAATTAATAATATAGTTGTGATACCCGCATTATTAATATCCGCAAGTCATGCAAAAAAAGATATACCGAACAGAATCATTAAAATGAGTCGCCAATTCCCCGGCTTGAATATCAAATATGGTCGCCCCTTAGGTTTTCATCCCAAAATATTAACAGTTTGCTCAGAACGAATTGAAGAAACTGAGAGGAATTCAATATCTAGTATTGCCAGAACGGACACACTACTAATTACAGTAGCCCACGGCAGTAATGATCCAAGTGTAAATTTAACTACAGCAAAGGTACCCCAAACCCTTAGCGACAGTATGGGTTTTAGTGGGTTCAAAACCAGTTTTATTGGAATAAATCAGCCTCTATTATCTGAAACATTAGAAAGATCTATTAAAATGGGATTCAAGCGAATCATTGTTTTTCCGTATTTCTTGTTCACCGGAGTACTAACCAAAAGAATCAATTCTACAGTAGATGATATCCAAAAAAAACATCCTGAGATTGAACTCCTGAAGGCTCAATACTTAAAACATCACGAATTGATTATCGATGTATTCATGGAACGTGCACGTGAAGCTCCATTTGTATTACAAGATACCAATTAATCTCAATTCTATTAGCTTCAAACTATTAATATCATTTATACTAATTTGCTAATGAGTCTGATCAAACTTTTTATATCTATCAGCTTCTTTTTCTTCTGCTTGAACGTAGCCCCACTCACAGCAGAGATAATTCAAATAGACAGCGATTTCGATAGCAAAATGGACCAGTGGCATCATAAATCGAAAGATGAAAATATCACAAAGATCGAGAATACGATAAAAATGGTGATGGCAAAGTGGATCAGGTTGACAAATATGATAGCAATGCAAACCCATTTCGGTGGGAATAATACGATTCATCAGGTGACTTGGCCCGCGTAGAGTTAGACCGCAATCACGATGGGAATTTAGATCTTATTAAGAAAAAGGAATAATACTTATGAAATTTAATCGCCTCATTTTTATTGTCTCATTGACCCTATTCGGGAGTATCTCTTGTACCCCAAAAGCCTCACTTGAGGTTCCAGACGCTTATCAAAAAGGACAAAATGTATTCCACAAAATTTGTTCAAATTGCCATGGATCAGACGGAATGGGAAAACATACCAAGGCACCGAAATTGATTGACGAAGAATATCTGGCGCCTAATTTCACCGATGATGATATTAGCGAAACAATATTAAATGGCACTGACAAAATGCCCTCTCAGAAGAAGAATGTTACCGCCGAAGAAATCACTGAAATTATAAAATACCTGCGCTATTCACAAAAAGCAGCCGGATTAGAACCAGAAGATGAGGACTACTCTTAAGCTATTACCCTTAATTACGAATATTTTTTAGGGTCCCTGTTATGGAAGAATTTTGGTTTTTAGTTGGCGGATTATTTTTAGGTTGTCTTCATGCATTAGAAGCTGACCATATTGTTACTGTTTCCAATCTGGTTTTAAATAAGGGTTCTTTAAAAAAGTCAATGAGCCTAGCAATTCAATGGGCATTAGGACATAGCTTAACGCTGACAATATTGGCCCTGTTAGTTTTTTCTTTAGACTCTGCGTTTGTTGCCCTAATGAGTAGTTCTGCAGAGCAAATGGTTGGAGCCGTTATGATTTTTCTGGGATCTGTTATTTTTTTTCAAGAACTGAAACAAGATTCCAGATTAAAAAAACTAGGTCACAAACATTCAGAGTTTTCTGGACGACAAATTTTTGGAGTGGGAGTTTTGCATGGAATAGCAGGATCGGCATCCATATTTTTATTAATCCCTGTTGCACTTACTAAATCCATTTTTGGAGTATTGTCTTATGTAGTCCTCTTCTGTATAGGAATGATTCTCACTATGGGCTTATATGGTTTTTTCTTACAAAACTTCTCCTTAAATAAAAATGGTTATTTGCCCAAAGTCAGGTTTGTTGTAGCTCTATTTTCAGTAACAATTGGAATCAAATTATTGGGCACATAAAATGACCTATTCTATTGGAATAGGAACGGGCGATCTGGATATGATGCATCATATCCGCAATAAAGATTTATAAAGAAATGGCAACGTTCCAAAACGCAGGAATATCCAACAAACAAACTTCTTAATAAGCCCAGAACCTCTTGACAGGGTAAGTGATTTTGGCTAGATTGATCCTTCTTTTCTCTTATCCTTTTATCTCTCAATTTAATATTGGAGTTCCAGTATGTCAGGTTATATTCAGTCATTATTCTCCGAACGATTAGGCGGAAGCCAGTTCGGCAAAGACACAAAAATTTATAAATTCGAAAAAATCAAAAGAGCCAAACGTGCGGCTCTCGATGCCAACCCCGATAAAGAATTATTCGACCTCGGAGTAGGCGAACCAGATGAGATGGCTGATCTCGGTGTGGTTAAAACTCTACAACTCGAAGCTGAAAAACCTGAAAACCGTGGATACACGGATAATGGAATAGAGGAATTCAAAACTGCCGCGTGCAAATATATGGAAAATGTATTTGGCGTTAAGGGGTTGGATCCGGACAAGCATGTCAATCATCTAATCGGATCAAAACCAGGGTTGGCAATGACTCCAGCGGCTTTTATTAATCCGGGTGATGTCATTCTGATGACCGTGCCAGGCTACCCCGTCATGGGAACCCATGCTCAGTACGTGGGAGGAGAAGTGGTAAACCTGCCATTAACAGAAGCGAATGGCTTCCTTCCCGATCTAAAAAGCATTGATGCCAACACCTTGAAACGCACAAAGATTTTATATCTTAATTATCCAAATAACCCAACGGGTGCAAAGGCAACACGTAAATTCTATGAAGAAGTTGTCGAATTTGCCAAAGAAAATAAAATCGTTGTGATGCAAGATGCTGCATATGCAGCTCTTACTTACGATGGCACATCAGAGAGTTTCCTTTCAGTTCCAGGCGCAATGGACGTAGGAGTAGAGTTTCACTCCCTCTCCAAAGCTTACAACATGACAGGTTGGCGTATCGCCTTTGTTGTTGGAAACGAACTAATTGTAAAAGCTATCGCACATGTAAAAGATAATATCGACTCCGGTCAATTTGCGGGCATTCAAAAAGCGGGAATTTATGCCCTCGAGAATCCTGATATCACCAAAAGAATTGTTGCCAAATATAAACGTCGGTTAGGACTTTTAGTAGATGCTCTGAACTCGGTAGGTTTCAACGCCACAATGCCTGGAGGCTCCTTCTTTTTATATGTTGGAGCACCCAAGGGGATAAAAGGTGGTAGAAAATTTGAAAATGGAGAAGAGTTTTCTCAATATCTCATCACTGAAATGTTAATTTCCACGGTCCCCTGGGATGATGTGGGACATTACATCCGATTTTCCGCAACGTTTGCTGCCAAAGGAGTAGATGAAGAGAAAAGAATAATCGATGAAATCAAAAATCGACTCTCAAAGGTTGAGTTTGAATTTTAAAATACTACACTACAGCTCATTTTTTGAGTTTAAAAATAAGAGGATTCATTGCGAAAGAGCTCAATGACTCATAGAGCTTTAATAGGAGTTGGATCGAACATAGGTTTGGCAGCAGAGAATTGCGAAAAAGCCATTGCACTAATTAACAAATCAGAATCAGTAAATGTCACGGCTAAATCATCTCTATATGAGTCGCAACCCGTTGGAAAAACAAACCAAGCTTGGTTTGTTAACGCTACAATAGAAGTATGCACCACTCTTGCACCTGAAGAGCTTCTTCAGCTTCTTTTAAATATTGAGCAAAAATTTGGCAGAACCCGAAAGGAAAAATGGGGACCCAGGATAATTGATCTCGATATACTGGATTACGAAGGACTAATAATGGATTCTAAAGTTCTTATCCTTCCCCACCCTGAAATGACACAACGACGTTTTGTACTCGAACCACTTTGTGAGATTGCAGGTGAAACCATACACCCTTTGGAAAAAAAAATGATTTCAGACTTATTAAAAGAGCTACCTAAAACTCCTGTGGTAAAAAAAATAAAGACTTCATAAAAAATCTACGTTAATCGTCTCAATATCCCTCAAAGCTTCTTCTTTCAAAATATTTCTGGGGTATTTCTCCTCGTCATTCTCAAGGAAATGGATTTTCCCTCGTGTAACCGGGCTATCTGGCATAAAAACAGAACAACAATCAGGTTGCGGTTGAATACTAACGTCATAAGTTTCGATTTCTTTTGCGAGTTTTATGATCCCCTCCTTATTCATTGCAATTAAAGGGCGAAAAATATTCATCGATGTTACACACGTAACGGCAGCAAGATTTTCTAAAGTTTGTGAGGCTACCTGCCCCAGGGATTCCCCAGTAACCAGGCCTAACATTTCATATTTCGTCGCAATCTCATTTGCAATGCGGTACATCATCCTACGATACAGAACCACACGATTCTCTTCACGACAATTATCCCTTATAGCCACCTGGATATCCTGAAAGGGAACGACAAATAATTTCGCTCTTCTTTGATAGCCGTTTACAATTTTCGATAATTTCAATACCTTGTCGTAGCCACCACGACCTAAGAAAGGTTGATTGTCAAAAAAAACAAAGTGCACCCTGCAGCCTCGACAGGCCATCTGATATGCGGCGACCGGACTATCAATGCCCCCTGACAGCAGGCACAACACACTGCCCGAACTTCCTACGGGCAACCCACCTAAGCCCATTTCTCGGGTATGAAATACCACCGTACCACTCATTCCAATTTCGATTTCAAGAGTAAACTGAGACTCTTTTATATTTACAACAAGCCCCTTTGTACTAAGTTGGGACATGATACGAGACCCCACCTCCATATTTATTTCAGGAGATGTTTGAGGAAAGGTTTTTACCGACCTTCGTGTTTTCACACAAAATTTAAACTCAGTCCCCGTCTGTATTAAAGGTTCAATCCACTGAACACCCAATGCAGCAATTTCATCAAAGTCAGGGTCCATAGTAATTCCAATACTATAGGAAGAGATACCTGGAATCTTTTTCAATCGATCAGCATATTCATCTACAACAGCAGTTGGGAGATCAATCATAATTCTCCCTCGGGGAACACGGTATTTTATGCCTTTATCCTTTGGCAGGGAGCGTTTGATATTCTTAAGTAATGTTTTCTCGAAAAATTTTCTATTTCGCCCTTTTAATGCAATTTCATTGTAACGGACTAATATTGTTCTTTGATCA
>Ga0233439_10006792_pt1 | contig 10050 bp, 7 predicted proteins | sample SI_123_September_6_FD_182713 | JGI IMG/M metagenome (GOLD analysis project Ga0233439, IMG submission 182713) | Seawater microbial communities from Saanich Inlet, British Columbia, Canada - SI_123_September2016_100_MG | ecosystem: Environmental > Aquatic > Marine > Inlet | place: Canada: British... | reverse complement strand
TCAAAAACATGCAGGACTGGATGATTTCCAAAAAGCGGTACTACGGTCTCGCCCTACCGATCTACGCCTGCGATTGCGGAAACTTCGACGTGATGGGCTCTCAAGAAGAACTCAAAGAACGTGCAGTCGAAGGCTGGGACGAATTTGAAGCAAGCGGCGCATCGCCACACCGACCGTGGGTCGATGGTGTAAAAATCGCCTGTTCTGACTGTGGCGAAACCGTTGAGCGAATCGCCGACGTCGGAAACGCGTGGCTCGACGCCGGAATCGTTCCATTCTCGACCATCGGCTACAAGTCCGATCCCGAGTACTGGAAAGAATGGTTCCCCGCCGACTGGATCTCAGAAAGCTTCCCGGGCCAGTTCCGAAACTGGTTCTACTCGCTCATCGTCATGGCAGCCGTTCTTGAAGACTCCTTGCCCGCCAGAAACGTTTTTGCCTACGCCCTAATGCGAGACGAAAACGGTGAGGAAATGCACAAGTCAAAAGGCAACGCCATCTGGTTCGAAGAAGCAGCCGACAAGATGGGTGTCGACGTAATGCGCTGGACATACAGCCGCCACAACCCTGCTTCGAACCTCAACTTCGGCTACAAGACCGGAGACGAAGTACGACGTCAGTTCGTAATCCCGCTCTGGAACATCTACTCGTTCTTCACGACCTACGCGAATCTCGATAATTGGACCCCTGAAGACTGCACGATTCCTTCGTCGTTTGGGTTTACTCCCGATGGCGAAAAGAACGCCTACGAAAACTGGCAGATGTCGGACGCTGAAGGCTTCTCAGAGCTCGATCGCTGGATTCTTTCTGAGCTAAACCAGCTGATAGCTAAGATGACCGACAATCTCGAAAACTGGCAGCTTCCATACGCTGCCGAAGCTGTCGAACAGTTCGTTGAAGATCTGTCGAACTGGTACGTTCGCCGATCACGTCGACGCTTCTGGAAGACAGAAGGCGACATCGACAAGAACGCCGCCTACTCGACGCTCTACACATGCCTAACAACGCTTTCGCGCTTGATTGCACCAATGACGCCGTTCATTGCCGACATGTTGCACCGCAATCTCGTCGCCGACCGAGTGGCAGATGCCCCAGATTCGGTTCACCTGACCTCTTGGCCAAAAGCCAACACGTCGCTCATCGATGAAGATGTGATGAACCAGACTAGGCTCGCAATTCGCTTGGCGTCGCTGGGTCGTTCAGCACGTGCACAGTCACGTCTGAAAGTTCGACAACCGCTCGCCGAGTTCGTTGCAGAAGTTCGACACGATTGGGAGCACTTCGCTCTCGCTAAGATCGAAAACGTTCTCAAAGAAGAACTCAACGTGAAGTCAGTTCGAGACGCCGCGGAAATGGGCGGGTTGTTGGGATTCGAAATCAAGCCGAACCTGCGCATACTCGGACCCAAGTATGGCAAGCAAGTCGGTGAAATTAGAAACGCAATTCAAGCCGCCGATGCTAATGAAATCGCTCGTGCCTCAGAAGCCGGAGAAAAGATTTCGCTTGAAGGGTTCGAACTCGAATCCGACGAAGTTCTCATAGAACGAGTGGCTCTCGATAACTATGCCGTTGCGACCGATGCTGGATACGCCGGTGCGGTTTTGACCGAGGTTTCGGAAGAGCTCAAGGCTGAAGGAACCGCCCGCGAAATAGTTCGATTAGTTCAGAATCTACGAAAAACGTCAGGGCTAGAAATCTCAGACCGAATCAACCTGTGGATTTCGTGCCCAGAAGCAGTCACTGGTGCGCTAATGACCCACGCCGACTACATCGCCGAGGAAACCCTCGCCGAAAACATCGAGCTAGGCGCAGTTCTAAGCGACGATGCCCAAGGAGTTGCCGCATCCGACTCCATCGACCTCGACGACGGCTCAAAAGTAACAGTCAATCTAGAAAAGGCTTAGACAGCCGAAGGTTTCACCCATGAAAGCACTACTACTCTCCAAACCCGGTCCCGTCTCAAGCCTGAGCATCGGCGAAATTCCAACGCCCGAGCCTGGGCCTAACGAAATTCGTGTAAAAGTTCACGCAGTAAGCCTTAACCCAGTCGACTACAAGTTGGCTGGGCGCGGAAACGACAACTGGGCGTACCCGCACGTGCTCGGACTCGATGTAGCAGGCACGGTCGATGCGATCGGTTCCGACGTTGTCCAGTGGCGAACAGGCGACCGAGTCTTCTACCACGGTGATCTCAGCAAATCCGGCGGATACGCCGAGTATGCAATCACCACGGCTCACACAACGGCAAAAATTCCCGACAACGTATCGTTTGCCGAAGCTGCAGCAATTCCGTGCGCTGGTCTCACAGCTTACGAAGCGGTAGTGCGTCGGCTCGACGTCCAACCTGAACACACGGTCTGGATGCAAGGCGGTGCTGGTGGCGTAGGCGGCTTTGCGGTTCAAATATGCAAGAACATAGGCGCAACCGTCATCACAACCGCCTCTGGGCGAAATCACGAATTCGTAAAGTCGCTCGGCGCCGATCACGTTATCGACTACAACACCGAACACGTTGTGAACACGATCATGTCGATCACCAACAACCGAGGGGTCGATCGAGTTCTCGGAGCAGTCGATGTAAACACAGCGAACGAAGGCATTGAAGTGCTGAAGTTCAGAGGCGGACTCGCCTGTGTCGCCGGAATGCCTACGATTACTGACACCACGTTCGCTGGCGCAAAGTCGATCCACAACATCGCCTACGGTGGCGCTCATTCATCGACCAATCGAGCCGCTCAGTTCGACCTAGCCGATATGGCAACAGAAATGATCGCTCTAGTAGCCGACAAGAAGGTCGACCCGATGATCGAACAGACGATCACGATGGAAGAAATTCCTTCAGGATTGGCACAACTGGAAGGCCGCCACGTAAAAGGCAAAATCGTCGCCGAGTTTGTTTAGTTTCAGACTAACCAAAACCGATTAGCTGACAACCAACCGGGACATGCGATGATGTGGCATGCCTTCGACCGATTCACAGGGAACCACACCGCCAACGGCACGAAAAAGCTTGTGGCGTAATCCCGATTTCCTAAAAATCTGGACTGCGCAGTCCACTGCAAAATTGGGGCGGATGATGATGGTCGTGCCACTTGTCGCCATCCTCATACTCCACGCACGTCCGTATGAGATGGCGATCCTAGGGGGAGCGACGACTACCGCTGGCTTGCTGTTTGGATTGATTGCGGGACCGTGGATAGACCGTTCGAAACGCCGAATGGTCTTGGTCATATCCGATCTGGGATCGGCGACCACGCTCGCCAGCGTCGCAATCGCACACTTCCTGTTCGAACTTCACATCGAACATCTTTACGCAGTCGCGTTCTTGAACGGCTCATTAGGCATTTTTAACGAAGTAGCTCAACGCTCATACCTACCGAGCCTGATCGAGCGAGATCGCCTACTCGAAGCGAACTCGAAGATGGCAGCATCCGATTCGGTAGTCGAACAGATCGGATTTAGCGTGGGTGGATTCATCGCTCAACTCGCGTCAGCAATCGCAGCTAGCGTAGTACAAACGGTCACGTTTCTCGTTTCGGGGTTATTGGTACTTGCGATTCGTAAACCAGAGCCAGAACCGCCTAAATCGGATCGCAAACGCCCAAACATTCGACGCGAAATACTCGATGGATACAAATTCATCGGCGGCAATCAAACCTTACGGCTCATGACTATAAGCAGCGTTTTGCTCGGTGCTGCAAACGGAATTATTGGCGGAATGATCACCTTGTTCGCCATCTCGGAAATCGGGTTTCAACCAGGGCCACTCGGAGTGATCTACGGCGTTGGTGGCGTTAGCGCGTTCGTAGGTGCTCTATTCGCAACACGAGTTACGAAAAAACTTGGCGTCGGCAACACCATGGCACTCGGGTTGTTCTCGTACGGAATCATTGGATTTCTCATTCCGTTAGCTCCGACTCAAATCTGGATGGCTACGATCTTTTTCGTACTGCCTCAAATCTTTGGCGATGGGTTTTGGATAATGCATGACATCAACAAAACAAGCCTCCAGCAAGCGATCATCCCTGAGAACTATTTAGGCAGAGTGATCGGAGCGATGAAGGTTTCGGAGAAAATCGCCGCTCTCATTGGGCTGTCGATTGCAGGAGTCGTCGCTGAAGTGGTCGGACTACGAGTGGCTTTAGCTTGCGGAAGTGTAATTTGGCTCGCAGCGGGCGCAACGTATCTTCATCCCTCAATTCGATCAATCAGAGTCATGCCCGAATCGAAAATAAGCTCAGATAGTAACTAAGCCGAGCGTTACTCTCGACCAGATGAATTCTGTTGACTCTGCATCACAGGGCCTGAATTTCGTCTAATTTCTGGTTCGTCGTCATCGGCTGGCTCCTGAGCTCCCGTTGGAACCGGATTCGGCATGCCTGGTAACGACGCGGTTCCGCGTATACGATCCAAACTTCGTGAAAGCGAACGGTTTCGTTTTTTCTGTTCCGTTTCAGCCAGATAGTACGCGTATCGAGAGGTGAGCATCGCACCCACCAGCAAAATGATCGCCGATACGTAAACGAATATCATCAACACGATAATCGCGCTCAAACCACCGTAAACGTTGTTTGTAACACCGCCCATGTTCCGCAGGTAGAAAACGAAAATCGCCTTCGAAATTTCAAAAGCTGCCGCACCCGCAAGAGCGGTCGGCCAAACCTCTTTGAAACGAAGTTTCGTATTCGGCAGCCACCAATAGAGCGTCAAGAACACAATGAACGATAGAACAAGCGGGATAAACACCGCTAATCTTTGCCACAGAAATGGGTCGCTAATCGGGGCATCAGGAAGCCATATCGCCGACAGCTCCTGAATGAACGTAATGGCGGTTGTGATCAGCACTGACGCGAACAGGAGTGTTGCCGCCCCGAACATCAACGCGATGTCCATCAAGCGTTCAGTAAAGAACGGACGAGTTTTGTTGATGCCCCAGATGACATTGATGCTTTTGCGAACCGCACTAAATACTTGCTGCGATACCCAGAACAACCCGATGATAGCCACCACGCCGCCAGCAGTTCGGCCGCCTTTTATACCTTCAAAGAAATTTACAAGAAAGCTATCGTCGGTATCGCCAGTCTCTGCAAGAACTGGGATTTGCTCTTGAAGACCAGCAATAAGTTGCTCTTCAAATCCTTCGATCCCAAGGAACAGCGAGAATACTGCGATAAGTGCGAGCGTCAGCGGGAACAGCGAGAAAAATGCGTAGTACGCGATGGCGGCCGACATGTACGGACCGTTTTTAGCAAGGAACTCGTTGAAGTTGCTCGCTACGAATTTGATTATTGCTATGAACACACTAAACATTAGGGAAGCTATTGTGCCTACGTGCGCACGCTTCCTGCAATCGACGATCTAAACGGAATTAGACGATGAACGACCTGTCCCGAGAGTCAGTCGAAGGATATGGGGCAGAGTCGCATCTGTGCGGCCTTCCCTCCTTCGGGAGGGACCGAGGGAGGGGAGATTGCGACGCGTGACTGAGTCGTCCGACGACGATGGAGCCTAACGAGATTGCGATTTAATCCGAGTCATCCGATGACGAGCGCGACAACGCCCGCGACTAAGACCTCTAGTCGAGTTCGCCAGCACGGAACGCAGTGATGTAGTTCATTGCGAAATCGTCGTTGCCTTGGAGCAGATCCAACGCCAACTGCGCCGGCCCTGAATCCAAATCCACGTTCATTGATCGCTCGGCAGAAGTGGTCATGGGATCGATAATTCCAGAGTCGACACCGGCCTTAATCGCCAAATTAAGGAACACATCGTTGATGAGTCGACGTTTAGGAATGCCAAATGAAACGTTGCTCATCCCCCCGGCAATATGAATTTCGTCTCCGAATTCAGCACGAATCCCTTCGATAGCCTCGAATGCGTGCTTGCCGTAGCTCGAATCAACCGCGATAGGGAAGTACAAAGGATCGACAAAAATATCGGCTTTCTCCATGCCCTTCGACAATGCCATTTCGACTATGCGACCAACGTTTTCTAGTCGCTCCTTCGCATCGGCTGGCATGCCCACTTCGTTCGAAGCCATTACGACGGCTCGAGCGTTGTACTTCAAAGCCATGTCGATTGCTTCAGGGCGTTCGAGTGCGATCGAATTGAGCATCGGTCGCCCTTGCCCGCCACCGTAAGCCGCTAGACCAACTTCGATGATCTCTGGATTCGATGAATCGACGCTGGGAGGAACGGTAGATTCCGACTCAATGAACTTGACCAGCCATTCCATCGTGGCTTTCTGTTCGTGTAGTCGATAAGACGATTCGTCGACGTTCAGATCTAGATAGTGCGATCCAGTCCGTGTCTGCCTATCGATTTCGTACTTGATGTACGCCTTGCCTGAAGCCGCCTGATCGGCATCTCCATTGGCACCCATCCACATCGCTATCTGGAAGTGTTTTAGCGTGCCCTGCTCGTACGGCTGAGTGGTAGTGAAGTGTTCGGGAATATGCACGAACTTCCGCTCGCCATCGAGCTTGTATTTGATCGCCTCTTTGCCATCTTCAAATACGTGACCACGCACACCACCTCGCTTCACAACACGAGTGGCATGAATATTTTCGCCAATTACGGTGAACTGATCTGGACTATCGATGACTTGAGGCATTTTGATTCACTTATGAAATCGCTAAAGCTGTGAGCTCTTAGCTGGATTTTCCGAACGCGTACGGTCGTGTAAACGAGTATCGATTATGCCTTACCGTCGTTATTAACGGGGTTCTGCTTTGCGTGATGATCTCGGGATAGAAACGTGTTCGCCCACGCTGAAGTATTCCGAAGCGACGCATCTTTAAACACGACCGGGCGTTGCAGCATCTTCGTTTCATCACCGAACGGTTTTAGCCGATCGTAGGCACGAATCCAAATGCATTCTTTGTCGAGAACTTCGCACTTACCAGCCTTCGTTCCACCACAGGGTCCATTTCGTTGGCTTTTCACGCACTGCGATTCAGGGCACAAATAGGCGATGTCGGGAAGCGAGCAATCACCACAGTCTCGACAGTGGTAGGCGGGGACTTTCGTTGCTTGCTCAACGACATGAGCGACGCTCGAAAGCTTCTTACTTTTTTCTATCTGGCTATATACGGCTTTTCCGACCTTGAAGCCGACAGATCCTTCAGTGAAGGCTCGATCATGTACAAACTTACCGAGCCGATACTGCATCGGAACCGTAAATTTCGACTTCGTTCGAGCGGTTTTCGTCTTCGAAGCCAAATATGACTTGCTGACCTCGTTCGAACTGAGTCCAGCGTTGTCGCCCTGTTCGTAGTAGTAAAACTCGTCTGACTGTTTGAAATTGATCTCTTTGGCGAAATCTTTCCAGTCGTTTTCTCCGAACGAATCCGCCATATCGAGAATGCCCTGAATCCGTTTAAGCTGAGGCCGCCCCGATATGTACGCACCTCGATAGCCGATTCCTTTGAGAATCGCTATCTGCTTTGCAGCAAGTTCCGAAAAGAAAGCACGTCCGCGATCTTTCGATTTCGCCTGCTTGTTTGCAATATCTCGCAATTCGTCCGAGACCCAGACACCGGGGACTCCCCAATTGTTGAAGAACCGCCCTGCGGGTGCAGTAAGAATGAATACCGAACCGATTAGTGGCACGTTAATATTGTTCGAGGTGATGTACTGATACAGCTCCGATGCTTTTCGAGAGTCGTAGCCGATCTGCGTAATCGCAAACTTCGCTCCTGTTTGAACCTTTAACGCCAATTTGAAGTACTGAGTCATCAACTCGCCTTCAAGCTTTTTGAACGGACTTACCGCGCAGCCTGCGAAAAAGTTCGTTTTTTCCAAACGATCTTCACGACCAACCGATCCCCACATTTGGTTCGGCAACCCATCGTTCATCTGCGACATAAGCTCCAATAAGCCAACAGAGTCGATATCGAACACCGGCTGGGCCTGGCCCTTAAATCCGCCGATCGGATAATCTCCAGAAAGCGCCAACACGTTCGAAAATCCCTGACTCCCCAAAGCCCACAAGCGGCTCTCTACGCCGTTGCGGTTGTAGTCCTTGCACGACATGTTGATAACAACGTCTCGTCCACGGAACAGGAGATCCTGACCTAGAACTTCAGGTCGAATATGCGGATTACCACCGGGATTATCAGTCAGTGCCACGAAGTCGACGCGGTCGAACTCCGATAGCGACTTCGCAAGGTCAGCAGTTTTTCTCGATGCTTCTGCCATTAGAAGACCGCGTGATGTCTCGATTTCGACAGCGGTCAAAAATCGGTCACTGTTTTCGAGCATTCCCTGCAAATTGAGGGATTTTGAAGACGACGGTTCCAAGAAAACCTACTGCTAAATAACGAGAACTCTAGCCGAGTTCTCGCACCGTCACTGTGTCGAACACTTGGAATGTTTGCAAGAGTCGTAAGTGACAGTTCGGGGATATTTCGCTATCGGCACACACGTTTTGAGATAAAGGCTCTCGTATTGCAATATGAGATTCGTTCGACTTGAATCTACATGTGAAAAGCCCAATCGAACTCCCGAAGCGCGTTATTGGCATGATTAGGTAATGCAGCTACAGGTAGAATATTCGAGTGCTCGCAACTGGCCGTTACCGGATAATGGTTCCGTGTAACGGTTACGTGTATTTGAACTGCACCAGTTCTTAATAACGGTGAGAACCCAATCCTCGGAAACTTATGAAAACTAAGCAGCAGGTCGTAGTAGTTGGGCTAGGTCGATTCGGCGGTAACGTCGCTAGCACGCTATACCAACTCGGCCACGACGTTATGGCAATCGACATAGACGAAGAACGCGTCCAAACCCTCATGGGTGAGGTGACCTACCCGGTTGCCGGTGACGCCACTCAGGAAGCTGTACTCCGTGAACTCGGTGTACACAACTTCGATATTGGAATCGTCGGCATTGGTGCAAACATCGAAGCCAGCATTATGGTGACCGTTCTGTTCCAGACCATGAACCTACCGTTCATCGTCGCTCGTGCCCACAGCGCTCTTCACGGAAACACTCTTCGACGGCTCGGTTGTCATCGGGTTATTCACGCTGAGGAAGAAATGGGTTCACGCCTAGCTCACAGCCTCTTCAATCCAGACGTTGAGGAATACATGGAGCTTGCTGAAGCTTTCGGAGTGAGCCGCCTTCAGGTTCCCGACCGTTTCACAAATATGACTCTCGATGAAGCCGGATTCGCCAGCGCCCGCGACAAATACGGCATCGCAATCGTTGCTCTGAAACGAGGCGACGACATCACACTCAGCCCCGATTCAGAAGAACGGCTACGTGCTGGTGATGTACTTGTTGTTGCTGGTCGTGACGAATACGTAAGCCGAATCACAAACTAGCTGCAAGAACGCACTCAGTAAAGAAACTGAGAAAAGGTACATAGACAAAATATGCCTTTCAATCGAGTAATAGCAGTCGTCGCCGACGACCCATCCGATATCAACACCGTTTCTCGGGCAGCCGATATTGTGCGAGACGATCGCGGCCACTTGTACGTCATATACGTAATTAAAGTGCAGCGGTCATTACCCCTTGATGCCGAAATTGAAGACCAGATCGCAAGAGGCGAGCAGGTTCTTCATCGTTCTGAACGATTAGCCAGGCTCCCACGCAGCGATATCGATTCTCAACTACTGCAAGCCCGTGACATCGGCCCCGCCGTAGTTCACGAAGCGGTCGTTCGAGATGCAGACGCAATCGTGATCGGAACGTCATATCCAACCGATTACGGCTCTTTTTCGCTCGGCAACGACATTCCGTACATACTCGAACACGCCCCGTGTGATGTAATTTTGTGGCGAGAACACAGCAACGCCGCACGTCCGGTAGCTCGAACATCGAGAAACGGCCGAGCGTAAAAGGCTGATATAACCAACACCTACTTGGCAATTTAGTAGGCAAGACTCAGGCGAGTCAGGATTCGTACCTGCAGATATGAACGTAATAATCGTTGGAGCCGGAAATCTCGGCTCATCGCTCGCTCGCAAACTAAGCGATCTCGGACACAAAATTACCGTAATCGAAAAGAACTCAAAAGCAGTTTCTTTGCTTCCACGCGGCCGA
>Ga0233439_10006790_pt1 | contig 10052 bp, 8 predicted proteins | sample SI_123_September_6_FD_182713 | JGI IMG/M metagenome (GOLD analysis project Ga0233439, IMG submission 182713) | Seawater microbial communities from Saanich Inlet, British Columbia, Canada - SI_123_September2016_100_MG | ecosystem: Environmental > Aquatic > Marine > Inlet | place: Canada: British... | reverse complement strand
GAGGAAGTATTGAAATCAAATGGATTTCAGGAATTTAAGATTAAAAAAGATGGAAACTCGTGGGTGTTGGATTATGAAAATAATGGAAAAAATTGTTATGCGTTATATACAGGTAAAGAAGATCCTGATTCGAGAGAAATTGTCAGAAATATCTATAATGGAGACTGGGACAATGTTCCAGAATCCATATCTCTCGAATTGAGAAAACGAACTCCTAATAACTTTAATGGAGAAGTAATCGAAGTGTTTATGATTACAGCAGCGGGAGCGGAAGGGATCAACCTTAAAAACACTCGTTTTGTTCATATTATGGAACCATATTGGCATAATGTGCGTTTAGAACAAGTTATTGGAAGAGCTCGTCGTATTAATAGTCATGAAGCATTACCAAAAGAGAAACGAACTGTCCAAGTATTTTTATACATGTCAATCATGAGTGAATCGCATAAAAAGGATGATAAGTTTAAGGAAATCCAAGTAAATGATTTGAGTAAAATAAGAGACAATACGCCTGTAACAACGGATGAATATCTATATGAAATCGCACAAATGAAACAGAAAATAAATGGACAATTTTTGAGAGTGATCAAGGAAACCGCAATGGATTGTCATCTATATATTCAAAAACATAAGAAACATGAGCCACTAGTATGTTACGGCAAGGGCTTTTCTGCGGACAGGAACTTTGTAAGCTATCCATCTATAAAAACAGATTTACAAGAAGACATGAATAAACCAGAAAAAATGCCAATTGATAAACCAGTCGCTATAGATGAACCGGAGCAAACTGAAATAGAGGAAATCGAAAATGATAAACCGGAAATAGAAATCGCATATTCTAAAGGGGAAAAAGTAATATATATAGACAATAATAATGAATTTGAAGTTACTATACTAGATATACATAGTGAAGATCCAAATGAAATATATTATACAATCCATACAGGAGAGAAGGAGGTTCAAACAATCGCATCAAAGTTGAAAAAGATATAGATATATATTATATAGCATATGGGTCATATTCCTAGAAAATATATTCCCAAAACATTATCAAAAAGAGATTATAAAAAGCAACAAACAAATATAAATCATACAAGAAAACTATACAAAAAAAGAATTTATATGGATCGTCCCAAAGTGAAGTCGTTCAAATCAAAACCAATTATATGGTATAGAAAATATAGTTCCATCGAAAGCTTTAGCAAAAGCGACTAAATGCTCTATAAAAGGTCTTCGACAAATTACTAAAAAAGGACGTGGTGCGTATTATTCGAGCGGTTCACGTCCAAATCAAACCGCACAATCATGGGCACGAGCAAGATTAGCAAGTACGTTGACTGGTGGAAAAGCTTCTCTTGTAGACTATAAAATATTGGAAAGCGAATGTCACGGAAAAAGTCCGGCTTTATTATTGGCAAAAAAACTAAAAAAAGACAAAAAATAAGATAAATTGTTGAAAATTGAATTTTTCATATAAACCCATACTTTTATAATTTATCACTAGTAAATTATAAAATGGCATATATAAAACGATCTCGAATTGAGCGTTTTAATATATCAGACGAAGTCGTATATAATTTAGCGAAAATGACTACAACATTATTGAATGACACACAAGACTTATTGCGTCTTGTCAAATGGACAGATGGTGAATCAAATATAGATACTGGTTATTCGACATTAGCTTGTATGCTATGTCAAAATGCGTGGAATAATATAAAAGAAAATGAATCGAAATATGAGTTTGTAGATATAGCATGTGAAGCTCCAGATATTAATATTGTGTTTGTTAATAAAGAAAATGGTAGTGAATGTAACAGAAAGATTGAATTAAAAAGTTCTAAGTCTACGAGAATGCCTGGTTCTACTATAAAAAATTTAAATATAAATATTCCGTTGATTTATTGCCTTCGTCCTAAGTATGAAGTAGGTCCTTTTAAAGTTCGTTGTTCGCAATATTATACAGCAATGGGCGATTCCGACATTGATTTATTTCAAGACCGTACACCCCGACCTTGGATCAATTTTGCGAAAATGGAACAAGATACGGATTATATGGAGAAACAAAAAGATGCGTGGATTGATCATTATGCCATCTGTGCGTTAAAGCGATTGGAAGTCCCATGTCAAAAATCATGGCAAGATGATATGGTGGTTGTATTGAAGGAAAAAATTATAAAAGATTTTGTAAAATCAACCAGTATTGAAGGTATTAAAAAAATGAAGGACGAATTACTTTCTAGTGACTAGCCAGAAAAATTCTTTGATTTCTGCCTTTTCTTCCTTTCGTTTGTATTCGCTAATGCCTTTTAATCGATTATACGTACGATGTTCTATAGGAATTTTTTCTACATTTCCATGTTTTTGTAAAATTGTATCCATATGATCCAAAGGGATAATACCACCATTATTATAGGATATGATTATGTATTTCGCATTCGTGTTTTTGATCAGTTCTTCGAATTCTTTTTCTGCGTGAACATAGCTATTATAAGCAGATCGATGCCATCCATTAGGTTGACCTCGGTTTGTATTTGGTACTGGTATAGATTTATCCCATAAAGCCACTATATTCAATAAAAAATAGTAAATACTATACGGGTGTTTATTATACGGAGGATCATAGTAAACTAGATCTAGAGGTGGTAATGATTTCGCCCATTGAGTAGCATCCAGTTGATTGATAACAACTTCCGTTTTATTGTTCAAATGAGACACCGGCATAGAGAGAGAAATAGGAGCTTCAATTCGATGAAGGTCAATTTCGTGTTTCCCACCATATTTCCCTACATTATTACCTCCTTTATAGTAAGCGGAAAATTGTCCACTTGTATTGTTGTGTATAGATACTTCTACTAAAAGACGTCCAATAAGGAATGATCTGTATGGCTCTGGTAACGTTTCAATATAGTTGCGATAAATGTCGATACGTTTCCCATTTTCAAAAGTAAAAAATACTCTCTCATTTGGTTGAATTGTTTTTTCTAAAGGAGCCCATTTTCCTGAAACAAAAGGTTCCACATATTTTGTTTGTGTGTTTGCGTATTCATTGGCTTTTTCGATGTAAGTTGTGAGTCGTTTTTCGTCTTGTTTGGAAAGAGTAGATAAATAACATTTATTGAGATAAAATGAATAGTCCGAAATGTCATTTGTATATAACTTAGAAGAATACTGTTTAAATAGTCTTGACACAATACCTGAACCGGAAAATCCATCTCCTAATTCCAGAAATTCTTTATTTTCTTTTTTGCGAATATCTTCTAAAATGGATTGAATAGCTGGAATCATTTTTCTTTTGTTTCCCATATAAGTTATGATTTGAGTCGTTAAATACGGATCCATATATAATGATAGGATTGAAAGTATTTTAATTCGGAACGTATGAATATTTGATGTATAGTCATAGAAAATATAGTACACCATAAAAACGAATAACATATTTAAGAAAAAACATATAAATAGAACGCATTTTTTTTATCATAACTGTAACTTAAAAATGAATATAGATAATAATGTGTTGACAATGCAAACTATCCAAATCGCACCTATACGTAATTTATATAGTGCGTTGAAGGATTTGGTTCCAGATGTGACAATGATTATTGACAAAGAGGGATTGAAGATTGTAAATTTTGATAAGAATCATACAACATTAGTTGTATGTAAACTCCGGTTTGAGAAGCACGAATGTAAGCCAGATAAAATAGTAATATGTGCGAATTCTCTTCATTTGTTCAAATTAATCTCAAGTACATCGAATGATGATTTATTTTCGATGTATATTGACAAAGATGATTATAATGAAGGTAGTGTATCGCATTTGGGTCTTCAATATGATAATGGAAAGGTACAACAATGTAATAATTATAAATTGAGATTATTTGAACCGGAAGAAGATGAATTGGAAGTTCCGGAAGTAAGTTATACGGCAATAATTCATATGCCAAGTGCCGGATTTCAGAAAATTATACGTGATTTAACAGGGTTATCAGATAGAATCCGTATTGAATCCGTCGGGGATGATTTGATATTCTCATGTGAAGGTCAATTTGCGAAATCTCGTATATTCCGTACAGAACAAAAGTCGGATTCATTGGTTTTAGAAGACAAGATGGATTCTATTAAATTTAGAAAGAAGCCCGATCCATCAGTTGTAATGTGTGGAGAATTTCCCCTAAAGTCTTTGAATAATTTTATCAAATGTACACCTTTATCTCAAAACCTAGAAATTTATTTGGAAAATGATTTACCATTAATTGTAAAATACGATATTGGATCAGATATGGGGGATATTAAATTATGTCTATCTCCACTACCTTCCGCAAAATTTTAAATCTTCACTGGTATATTCGCATAACGTGAAAATATTAAATGTAAAAACATATAAACTGTATCAAAAGTATTCATGTGGTTTAGGGAAAAGTTGAAAAAAATACAGAATAGAAATAAAACGGATACTTATATAAATTCTGATAATTACAGTTATTCTTCTTGTACAATAACATTCATTTATGCGTTGTATATACAAAGAAAGAAAGCAAAGGGCAATAAAACTAAAAATTGAATTTATTTCAATCTAAAAATAAATTCAAAACCGCTTAATATAATAACACAAATTACAATAATTAATACTCGAATCAATATGGACGAACAAAAGAATATCGTGAAAACACTTCCTATGAAATTAAAAACTATGCATTACGCAGTAGTTGCTTTTATTCATTCGTCAGATATTTTGACATCTGAACAAAAATCTGATCTATTAGAAACAGTTCCTGTTCATTCTTCGATTGAAGAACAAATAGAATATTACACAAAAATTTCAGATTTTAAACAAATTGAGAATGATCTCATAAAACCAATGAAAAAACAAAAAAAGGAAAATGAAAAAGCAGTTTCTAAAAAAATTGCGAAAGATTTAAAAAAATCAGAAAAAACTCCTAAAGAACCAAAAACTCCTAAAGAACCAAAAACTCCTAAAGAACCAAAAACTCCTAAAGAACCAGAAACTCCTAAAGAACCAGAAACTCCTAAAGAACCAAAAACTCCTAAAAAACCCAAAAAAAATGAATCAAAATCAAAAAATGAGGAATTAAAATCAGTAAAATTGGATTTCGAAAATGAGGAACTTACTGAGGAAATGAAAGAAGAATCTTATGTGGAAACTTCAGTCATTCAAGAAAATATAAAAATATCACTCCCCGTTGTTACCACAAATACTACTAAAAAAGTTCCTAAAAAACTCAAACCAAAAAATCATGATGACAAAACTACATTAGAAAGTACAACTGACAAACGTGTAATAAAACCTAAAAAACAGGCAAAAACAGTGACAAAAGAAGAAAATCAAACAGATGTAATCGCCCCAGAAGAAACATGGCTATTTATAAGAGATAATGTTCGATATTGGTCATCGGATGAGGACTTTAAAAACGGATTTGTATTTGAATACGTGAAAGATGAAGAAGGAGATGGAGCACCTGGGAAAGTGTTAGGAAAATTAGTAAACGGTGGGTTATGTTTGAATATGTAATTAGTCGCCATGACGTTTAAACATAGAACCATGTTTTGTAAGATGTTCAATATTGTTAATTAATTGTGGATTTTGATGTTCAGTATCTTTTAACCAAATTTTTATGATACAAAAATTTTTTTTCGGAGAAATTGTAATTCCGTTAACCGATTTATTATAGCTTGGATCTAATGCTAAAGATTCTCCTGAAGTTAAATACATCATTTGTCGCCATACTTGAATAACATGTTTATTCAATACTTTATAAGAAAAACATCCACCTCCTTTATTTGCGGGATCTTCCCATAGTGGCGAAACTCCTTTTCTCATATAAAATAACATACTATACTTAATCATGTTTTCAGGTAAAGCTCTATTCAACGTAATCATCTTTTCAATCGTGTCAATATTGCTCATAATAATATTATAACCATTTATTGTCCAATCTTTTACGGATGGTAAATGGTTATATAATACCCATTTGTCATTCAATTGGTGGTAAGAACTACAAACAGTATTTGGATCCATAGAATCAGTTGATATTTCACAACATATATCCATTGTACCCTATACACTTTTTTTGTTATAATCTTTATATTGTTTATTTGCTATAAATGTAATTATAAAAATAATATTTATAGTACTTACTTTTCTGTATTTATTTCTGGTGTTTCCATATTTAAACTTTTATCGGTTTTTACAATAGGTTCTTGTGATATATCATCATTCGCAGGAGAGTTTCCTAAATATTCACTTACAGAATTATATGTGGATTGAAAAACATTTGGTTTTTCTGTATTAGAAGTTTCGTTCAATTCGTTTTCTGTGTTTGGTACCGCTTCCAGTTTCTCATCAACATCATTTTCTTTAACAGTGACTTCTTCCTGTTTTTCTAAAGGTTCTTTAGAATGTGATGTTTTTTTATTGCCTTTTTTATTGATTTTTTTATTTTTTTTGGTTCGTGGTTTATAAATAGTTCTGTTTGTATCTGGATTAACTGCTGATTGATGTTTTGAAAATATAGATCTACATTTTTTTTTACCAGTCGATTTTTTTCCTTTTACTTTTCTACAAGGAAATGTACAATTTTTCTTGACATTTTTTATTTTAGTACAGGCAGATCCTTTTTTCCCTCTTTTTAGAGTTTTGTTAGCCATTTCTATATATTAGATTACGAAATAAATATCATTGCGTTTTCTTCATCCAAGGAAAAAAGGGGAACCAACTTAAATAGCCATTGCCATACGTAGAATCCTCAGAATTTAGAGAATAATTATCACTTTTTTTAATCAAATCAAATTCTTCATCATGTTCTTCTAGTTCATCTATTTTATCTTTAGATTCTTCCGTCTTATCGTTGAATTCGTCATTACTATGTTCTCTCAATTTTTCGGAATCACTTTGTATTTCATGTAAATTATCTTGAACTATAAAGTCAAAGTTTGTATCTAAATTCGGAATTTTTTTCAATTCGTATGAATCTAGTTGAATTATCATATAGTCCGTATATTTTAAAGTTTGTTGTTCGCATTCATGATCTAATATTTCAATAGAATAATCAGAATCAAATACATAATATTCTTTCTGAAGTTCAAGTTCTCTTTGAATAAACGCTGGAGTAAATAATTCATTTCCTATGACATAATATTCCTCTGGAATTGACAATTGAATGCTTTGAATCATACTTGGGTGACTGTACGTAATATATACAAATTCTATATTAGATAATGTTTCTTCATAATTGTATTTTTGTGGTATAAGCGGTTTCTTTAAATTTTGCGGTAAAGAACGAAAAGTGTATAGTCTATTATTTTTGGTGACAACAAGCGTTTCTAAATTATGTGGTATTTGTTTAGTATCTGGGTCGTATTTTGGCGTTTTTATTTTTTCTAGACAAAATTCCTGATAATGGTCATTAACAAAAATAGAAAAATCTTCAATAAATGGTATATAATATATTTCATCTGAACCATAAAATGATTTATCTATTCCAGACATTGTCTCACAGAATGAGACATTCATACAATAAACACTAAGCCATTGTGGATATGGTGGCTCACATTTCAAATATAGATCTATATAATTATTTAATGGATTCAATATTTTTGATCGAACCCAACCTAATGTAACTGTATAAATGTAGATTATACATAGATAATAATATTGTGTATTGAATACTTTTGGTGACAAATATTGTAAGTTCATCACTATAAATATAATAACGATAAGAAAATTATATTTATATTTATATTTATATGTCTAAAGAAATTGTATTATTTCTACTTGAATTATTTTGTCTACGTCTGTTTTTTTTCGGCATCGGTGTTCCGTCTAAATCTTTCAACGATGATACACTAATCACAGATTCTGAACCAATTATTGGTGGTGTAGCCTGGATGTGAGGTTCGATATTTTGTACTTTTTCAATAGTTTTTGGTTTCAAACCAGATAGTAATTTATCTAAATCTGGAGATGTTTGAGGACCTTTCATTTCAGGCCTGTGTGTAGTAACTTCTCTTACAGGTTGTCCATTCATGCCAATATCAATCCCTTTTTCATGAAACATAGGTGTATTTGAAGCAACTGCTAAATCAGGTCGATTTCCAGGATGGGCTGTAAAATTCATCGATGTACCTGGTCGTTGTGGTGGTGATAGCGTTTTGGTTTCGACAGGAGCGGGAGGTGGCCCCATTCTAGTATTCACCTCGTCGGGTGTGTTCATCATTGTTTTCGCAAAATCAAAAGCCGGATTTTGCTTACTCATCGTTTCTACCGCCGCATTTGAAAACATTTTCATTAATTCTGGACTCTGTTTCATTACATCATTAAAGCCAGGTGTCGCAGAACTTAACATTTTATTACTCATATTCACTACAGCAGCAGAAAATCCTAAACGCAGTAATAGAGAAACTTCTGGTGCCATTTTACCACCTTTATATTTTTCATGTAATTCTGAAAATATTTCGTCATAACTGTCTAAATCTTCACTTACTTGCTCTCCCCATCCATCCAAGTTCAGATCAAATGGATTCAACAAAGCATTTCCGTATTCTATAGTATTTACTACAGTCGTGAACCACCAACCTTGTAACTTGACACTATCCTTTTTTCGCTTTTCTTCTAAGGCACCCTCATATTCATCCTCAACTTCATCAAAATCAGATTCCATAGTAAAATTAGAACCGTTTTTATAGGTACCCTTTTCTGTCCATTCTTCCAATTTTTTTATCATTAATCTCTTTTTTCGTCGTTTTTCACGATCTGTCAAATGCACACTACTTTTCATAGCAGATGGCTTTGTTGGTACATCGTCAGTAACTTTTGAAAAACCATCCCACGTCCGTGTTGCACCACTAGATGTTTCTTTTGTAGAATGACCCAGTTTAATTGTATCTTGATTCATTTCTTGTTCATTTTTCATAGAAGAATTTCCCATATTAAACATATTCCCAAAACCGGAAATTCCACCTACTTGTTTGGTTTCTTGATAAGGCACGTGTGTTGTTGTTTGAGACAAGTCATTTAATTCATCTTCAAGGTCATTTAACTCTCGAACATTAATGTTTGTAGAACTGGAAGATGACTTTTTCTTTTCGTTCATTAATAATTCAATTCCTCCACCAAATGAAGGTTCGGGCACAGAAACCCTTTTCGAATCAGAACTTTCATCAAATTTAATATTGTCTAAATCAATGTCTATAACTTCCATAGATATGGAAATAATACTATAATTGTGTTTAAGTCAAACACTCAATATATTATAATTTAGTAGTTTCTACTTGAGTTTGTTATTTTTTTGAATTTTTTCCACCACCATATTCCTTGTAAAAAACTATCAGCAAGGTCGTCTTTTTTTGCCTTGAAATCTATAAAATATTGATACCATAATAGATACTTATGATCTTGTAAAAGTTTTGTACAAAAAAATACACCATCTTTTTTATGTTTCTGGTATTCTGTCTTGGCTTCCGATATTGTCTCAAACTCTTTTAATTTATTACCAGAAGATACAAATTCTATATATTCTTTTCCTATAGATATAAAATGTTGCGCCAGCATACCCTGAATCGTTTTCATACGGTTCGCAATTGGACTTATCTGATTTTCTATTAGGACATGTGTTACTGTTTTCATGATATCATTTTGAGACAGTTCAAGAAATAAATTTCTACCTATAGTGATTAAATCGACATGTCCCGCATTGACTTTCTTTTCTTTTATAGGATCCCATGAATGCTTTTCAAAATGCCGATATAAATTATCTACTATATCCGCTTTTTTTTTAATATTCTCATTTTCTCCCAGATATTTTTGTTGTAATACTCTTACATCTTGTACTGACTTTTTTTTCAAAGCAGTGAGAGAAAAACCTTTATTTGGCATAGAAAGGGTTTGATGTGTTTTTGCATGTATTTCGCAACTATAAATATGAGTGTTTGTACCAGTTATCGTTGTAATTTCTTTTTGATATTTCGCCTTTTTCCCACAAACTTTTTTTTTATTTGTAAGCATTCCACATGTAGAGGAATGACATATATCT
>Ga0233439_10006788_pt1 | contig 10054 bp, 11 predicted proteins | sample SI_123_September_6_FD_182713 | JGI IMG/M metagenome (GOLD analysis project Ga0233439, IMG submission 182713) | Seawater microbial communities from Saanich Inlet, British Columbia, Canada - SI_123_September2016_100_MG | ecosystem: Environmental > Aquatic > Marine > Inlet | place: Canada: British... | reverse complement strand
AAAACCGCAAAGTTTAGAATGGCTAAAGGTGGTAAAGCTAAAAAGAAAGATAGTAGATTAACACGAGCAGGAGTCAGTGGTTACAATAGACCCAAGCGTACTCCTAATCATCCTACTAAGTCACATATTGTTGTAGCTAAATCAGGTAGTACAATTAAAACTATCAGGTTTGGACAACAAGGTGTGAGTGGTGCTGGTAAAAGCCCTAAGTCAAAAAGTGAAAAGGCTAGACGTAGATCATTCAAAGCTCGTCACGCTAAAAACATCGCTAAAGGTGTATTGTCTGCAGCTTACTGGGCTAACAAGGTGAAGTGGTAATGGCTGGAAAACAAGTAGGCAGTGATGAGAAACCCATCACCTTTAAATCTCCCATCTATAAAAATACACACGGAAGCAAAGGTGCTAACCCTAGACCCGGCTTTTATACACAAGACTATAGAGATAACTGGGAAAGAATATTCGGCAACAAAGATAAAGCCGAGGACAGTCCGAAAAAGGACTAGGAGAAAAAAGACTAATATGTACGGAATTAATAAATGGGTAGAGAAAGTAAAAAAAGCTTATGGTAAGTTATTTAAAAAAGCTTTATCTCCTGTAAAAAAAACAACAACGAGGAAACCTAATGTTAAAAGAACTACTAGAAAAAAAAGTAAATAGTATGATTAATACCAACGACCTTACAGACATGCAAGTCTGGGGTATCATGTGTGGTATAGGATTTATATCAGCTTGTATAGTTATGTGGATTATTTAAAAATGAGGCTGGTCCCTAACGGATACATTAAAAGAAACACCTCTACCATACCATTCGGGTATGAGTTCGATGAGGTTACTGGATTTCTTAAACCTATTGAAGAGGAACTAGAAGCATTACAAATTGCTGAGAACATGATAGTCAACGAAGAGGTATCACTTCAGGCTGCATGTGATTGGTTAGAATATAAAACCGACAGAAGAATTTCTACTCCCGGTCTCAAGAAACACGTAGATAAAAAATATGGAAAACGAAACGAAAGACTGGGAGAGGAATCCTCATCTTTACTTGCAAGATGATGATGGTAACTTTGTCTTAAAGAAAGACGGAACCCCTAAAAAGAAAGCAGGTCGTCCTAAGACCAGCACCGAAAAAGCTATCAAGGCTGCTCGTGCTACAGTAGGGCGTAAAAAAAGAAACATTGAAAAGCTTGAAGCAAAGCTTAACAACGCTAGACAATCGTTTAAAAAACAAAAAGAAACAATTCAAAAACTTGACAAGACTGTAGAAGGTCCTGTTACTGAAGATGAACTTGACAATCTTCCAAAGGCTGTACAAGAAAATCTAGACAACCACAAAGTATTATTCCACGCCAACGAAGGTCCACAGACAGACTTCCTCGCTGCCGGTGAGAAAGATGTGTTGTACGGTGGAGCTGCAGGTGGTGGTAAATCATATGCAATGATTATTGACCCACTGCGTAACTGTCATAAGAAAGCTCACAGAGCTTTAATACTCAGACGATCTATGCCAGAACTCAGAGAGATGATTGATAAGTCTCGTGAGTTATACCCTCAAGCTTTCCCCGGAGCTAAGTTTAGAGAAGTTGAAAAACTTTGGAACTTTCCAAGTGGTGCAAAGGTTGAGTTTGGTTTCCTTGAACGAGATGCAGACGTGTACAGATATCAAGGACAAGCTTACTCTTGGATAGGGTTTGATGAGATTACTCATTTACCCACAGAGTTTGCTTGGAACTATCTAGCTTCACGTTTAAGAACAACCGACCCTGAAATACAAACATACCTTCGCTGCACCGCTAACCCGGGTGGTGTTGGTTCTCATTGGGTTAAAAAAAGATACATACAACCAGCAGAACATAATCATAGTTTCTTAGGAGGAGATGGACTAACACGTAAGTTTATTCCTGCAAAGCTAGAAGACAACCCGTACTTAGCCGAGGACGGTGTGTATGAGCAGATGCTTAAGTCGTTACCACCAATTCAACGCAGACAATTACTCGAAGGTAACTGGGATGTAGCCGAAGGAGCTGCATTTGTAGAGTTTGATCCACTTCAACACGTTATTACACCTTTTGAACTACCTTTACACTGGGAAAGAGTTAAAGCAGTTGACTATGGATATGCTGCAGAGTCCTGTTGTTTATGGGGAATTATGGACCAAAACGATGGAACTTTAATAATATATCGAGAATTATACAGAAAAGGCTTGACAGGTGAGGAATTAGGTGCTATAATAACTAGTATGGAGCTAGAAGACCCTTACTCGGTCTCTGGTGTATTGGATACAGCAGCTTGGGCAAGAACAGGTACTACTGGACCTACTGTTGGAGAAGCCTTAGTACGGGCAGGACATAAGCTGAGACCGGCTGATAAGAACCGAGTTCAAGGCAAGATTCAAATACATGAGTTCCTAAAGGTTAAAGAGAATGGTAGACCTAAGTTACAGATATTTAATACATGTCCTAACTTAATAAGAGAAATACAAAGTATACCCCTCTCTAAGAATAATCCTGAAGATGTTGATACACACGCTTCAGACCATGCTTATGATGCATTGCGTTATATGATTATGAGTAGACCAAGAATGGTTAGTACGTTTGACAGACTGAGAGGATTAAAAAGAGATATCCATCAACCGTCAGATTCAACATTTGGATATTAAAGTTTATGGCAAACAACGAGAATACATTTTTAAACGCTGACAATCTTTACGAAGAAGTAGAAGGTGAGGCTGGTAAAAAACTTGCTCTTGAAATAGAACAACGCAGTAATCTTGTTGGTATTATCAAAGGTAGATTTACAGTTGCTGAAGACTCAAGACGTACAGATGAATCACGTTGGCTCAAGGCTTACGAAAATTATAGAGGACTTTACAACAAGTCTGTTAAGTTTAGAGACTCAGAGAAGTCTCGTATCTTTGTAAAGATTACTAAAACAAAAGTACTTGCTGCTTTTGGTCAACTTGTTGATGTAATCTTTGGCACAGGTAAATTTCCAATTGGTATTACTGAAACTCAAATACCTGAAGGTGAATTAGCAAGTGCTCATTTAGATACTCAAACAGGTGCACCCGGTATTGAAAGTACTATGGGTGGTGGTGAGTTACCGGGTGATGTTGATGGGAATGCTTTAGACAACCCATACGATGTTGGTTACGAGGGCGATGGAAAAGTTCTTAAACCCGGAGCTACTTTCCAAAAGGGAATCTTTGAAGACAGTCTTGAAGATAAAGTAGAAGATCAATTAGTCGAAGGCTTTAGTCCCATCCCTACAGTTTTAGAAATTTCTCCAGCTCAGAAAGCTGCAAGGAGAATGGAAAAACTTATTCACGATCAAATAGATGAATCAAAAGGTTCATCAGAAATTAGAAATGCTCTTTTAGAATCTGCTTTACTTGGTACAGGGATTGTAAAAGGACCATTTAACTTTAATAAGAAACTTCATAAATGGGAAACCGGTGAAGATGGTGAGAGAACTTATAACCCTTTAGAAGTTAGAGTTCCACGTATAGAGTTTGTTAGTTGTTGGGATTTGTACCCAGACCCCGGAGCTACTAGCATTGAAGAGTGTGAGTATGTTATTCACAGACACAAGCTAAACAAATCTCAACTTAGACAACTTCGTAACATGCCTTATTTTGATAATGATGCAATACGTAACTGTTTACAAATGGGGGCTAACTACGAAGAGAAAAGCTTTGAGTCTCATTTAAAAGATGATGCAAGAAGCGATGAAGACTACCAAACAAACTTTGAAGTTCTTGAATACTGGGGAATCATGGATGCAGAGTATGCACGTGAAGTCGGTATAGAGCTTTCAGATGATATTGATGATTTAGATGAAGTCCAAGTTAATGCTTGGATATGTGGTGATAGTTTATTAAGAGCAGTGGTTAATCCATTTACTCCTTATAGATTACCATATCACGCTTTCCCATACGAAAGAAATCCATACAACTTCTTTGGTATTGGTGTAGCTGAGAACATGGATGATAGCCAACAGATTATGAACGGACATGCACGTATGGCTGTTGACAACCTAGCAATGGCTGGGTCATTAGTCTTTGATGTAGATGAGTCTGCCTTAGTTGGTGGACAATCAATGGAAATATATCCGGGTAAAATCTTTAGAAGACAAGCTGGAATGCCGGGACAAGCCATACATGGTTTGAAGTTCCCTAACACAGCACCAGAGAATATGATGATGTTTGACAAGTTTAGACAACTTGCAGACGAACAAACAGGAATACCTAGTTACTCACACGGACAAACAGGTGTACAAAGTATGACAAGGACTGCTTCAGGTATGTCAATGTTGTTAGGTGCATCAAGTTTAAATGTTAAAACAGTTGTTAAAAACCTTGACGACTTTTTATTAAGACCTCTCGGTGAGGCTTTCTTTCAATGGAACATGCAGTTCTTTGAAGGTGGTCTAGATGTCAAAGGTGATTTAGAAGTTAAAGCTACTGGAACAAACAGCTTAATGCAGAAAGAAGTAAGAAGTCAAAGACTTACTACCTTCTTACAAACTGTACAGAATCCTGCGGTTGCTCCGTTTGTTAAGATTTCTAAACTAATTAGTGAACTTGCTTATAGCTTAGACTTAGACCCGGATGAAGTTTTAAACGATCCTGAAGAAGCAGCTATCATGGCACAGATAATAGGAATGCAAAATGTTGGACAAACAACTGGCGAGGAAGCTCAACCCAATAGTCAACAACCCGGAGGTATGGGAAGCCTTGCAGGAACACCTGCACAACCTCAAGACCTTGGACCTACAGGCACTGGCGGTGGCAACATCGGAATCGGAAATGTTCCGGTTGCAGGGGAAGATCAATTCTCTGGTACGCCTAGAGCAGTTGCCGGAGCAGGTTAAAGAAGCCGTAAATAGAAAGGAAGAAATATGAGTTTATTAAAAGATGATATGGACATGTACCGAAAAGGCTATCACGCTGGAAAACATGTTGAAAGAAAGAAATACGAAGAAGGTGGAGAAACTCATACGATGCCTGATGGGACTGTAATGCCCGGTGCTACACACGAAGATTACGAAACAATGATGGACGAACCATCTTCTCTTCCTGAAGAACAAGACATGCTTTCAGAAACTCCTATGGAGTCAGACGAAACAATGGAAGATGAATACTTAGATTTTATTTTAGATGAAGCATTAGATAGCGAAGAAGAAGACTATTTAATGTCACAGTTACAAGACAACGAACAACTATCAATGATATTTGATAAAGTTATAGACGTTGCACAAGAATTTGCTGGGTCTGGTCCTGTTGAAGGTCCGGGTTCAGGAGTCTCTGACAGCATACCCGCAAGGTTATCTGATGGAGAATTTGTCTTTACTGCTAAAGCTGTAGAAGAAATCGGAGCCGACAACTTAATGGCAATGATGAAAGATGCAGAAATGAAAGCAGAAAATAGACAAGGTTTAGCTGAAGGTGGTAAGCCCGAGGAAAGAGTTGTACTACCTGTTGAAGAACAGAAAGAACCACAGGTTCGAGTTGTTAAAGAAACAGTAGATAACGGTGGGAAAGGTATTATAGATGAAGATGAAATATCGAAAGGTGTTAAATCTAAAATGATGCTTGACCCTGACCAAAGGCACGTTAGAAGCTAAACAAACTTAACGGTAGGGCTACCTTATGTCATAAGCACCCTATCATTTTATAAACCGAAAGGCTACCTTTACATACAAGCCCTCTAGTCGACATAGAGCTACCTTGTGAACGAAGCCCCCGTAGGAGAAGAATATGACTACAGAAGTACAAGAGGAAAATGCCAATCCTTACAATATGAATAAATCATGGCATACTGAAGACGAAATAGGTTTCCAAGATGCAAACGGAGTTTTTTTCGAAAAGCCCAAAGCAAAAAAGGAAGCTGACATAGAAGAACCTGTGGAACAGGAAGCTAAAGAGAAGACTCCAAAAGACGAACCTTACAAGCGACCAGACTACAAGAAACGCTATGACGACTTGAAAAAGCATTATGACTCTAAGTTAAATGAATTTAAGTCTAGAGAACAAGAGCTACTAGATGAAGCTGCTAATAACAGACCAAGCTACGTTGCTCCTAAATCTCCAGAAGAACTTGAAAAGTTTAGAGAAGAGTATCCTGATGTCTACGAAGTTGTAGAAACTGTTTCTCATTTACAGTCCGAAGAGAAATCTAAAGACTTAAGAGAGAAGCTAGAAAAACTACAGACTCGTGAGCAAGAACTACTTCGTAAAGATGCTGAAAAGCGATTGATGGATAAGCATCCTGATTTTGAAGATATTCGCAACAGCGATGATTTTCACGGTTGGGCTAAAGAGCAGCCAAAGTCTATCCAAGATTGGGTATACAACAATGCTGACGATGCTGACCTAGCTTCAAGAGCTTTAGATTTATTTAAGAAAGATATTGGTATGGATGTTGCACCGAAGAAGTCACGTTCTAAACAGTCCAAGAAATCTGCTGCTGATATGGTTTCCACTAAAACAACTAGTGTAGAACCAAAGCAGGAAAGAGTTTGGACTGAAAAGGAGATTGCAAGTATGTCGATGGCTGAATTTGACAAGCACGAAGCTGAGATAAGTCAAGCCATGCAAGAAGGCAGAATTGCAAAATCATAATTATTAATTTACAAACTTAGGAGAATATCAAATGGCTCAATATTTTGAACCCTCAACTGATACCAATGCTAACTTTGCAAACTCTGTCGCAGGACAAACTAATAGTTTCTTCTTACCTTCGATTTATTCTAAAAAGGTTTTAAACTTTTTTAGGAAATCTTCGGTTGTCGAAGCTATTACTAACACCGACTATGCCGGTGAGATTACTGCTTATGGAGACTCTGTAAAGATTATCAAAGAACCCGTTATCTCTGTGTCAGATTACACAAGAGGTAGCGATACTACTGCAACCAAACTAACAGACCAAGAGACATCTCTTGTTGTTGATAGTGCTAAAGCTTTCAAATTCATCGTAGATGATATTGAGACTAAAATGTCACACGTCAACTTCAAAGAGGTAGCTTCTTCTGCTGCTGCATATGCATTGAAAGATTCATATGATGCTGCTGTATTAGCTGTCATGTTTGCTGGTTGTTCAGCTTCATCACCCAATCACATTTTAGGTGCTGACAGTGCAACTGATTTAGGAGCAGGAGTCTTTGACGGCTCTGGTGCTGCTGACATCGGTAGTGGTGGTTCTGAAACAGACCCACTAGACCTTATGGCTAGAATGTCAAGACTATTAGACGAACAGAACGTACCTGAAGAAGGTCGTTGGTTTGTTGCAAGTCCTGAATTCTACGAAGTTCTAGGACAATCTAGTTCTAAATTGTTGTCAGTAGACTACAATGCAGGACAAGGCTCAATCAGAAATGGTTTAGTCTCAAGTGGAAAACTGCGTGGATTTAACATGTACAAATCAAACAACATTGCTGCAACAACTAATGCTGCTGGTAAATGTTTGGCTGGACATATTTCATCTACTGCTACTGCTCAATCTATCACTTCAACTGAAGTCTTAAGAGACCCAAGTTCTTTCGGTGATATCGTTAGAGGTCTTCATGTTTATGGTGCGAAAGTACTAAGAGATGAAGCGATTGTAAGTGCTTTCTACGGTATTGACTAACTAGTCAACCTTTGGGGGAGTCTTCGGACTCCTCCTCTTTTTTAGGATTATAAATGGCAACAACATATTTAGATTTAACTAACGAAGTACTAAGAGAACTCAATGAAATACCATTGACTTCTGCAAACTTTTCAAGTGCTGTAGGACTCCAACAGTTTGTCAAGGATGCCATTAACAAGTCTATATTCGATATAGCAAATGAAGAACCCCAGTTACCATTCCTCACAGCAGGTGAGAGTGGTGCAACTGACCCCTTCTATGGAAACGTGACGGTAGCTACAGTAGCTGGTACTAGATGGTACGAGTTAAAAGCAAGTAGCTCAAGCATCGCAGATGATTACGGTTCGATAGATTGGGATGATTTTTATTTAACAACCATTAACGTTAGTGGTGAATCAGCTCCTTTTGTCTCAAAGGGATTAAAGTTTTTAAACTTAGCTGATTGGAAAAGATATTATAGAGATAGTGAAAATTCAGATGATGCAGATGGTCAAGCTTATGGTGAGCCTAGTTTTGTAATTAAATCACCAGATGCTAGAAAGTTTGGAGTTAGTCCAATACCTGATAAAGTATACAACATACACTTCTACGCATTTGATAAGCCTACAAAGCTTACAGCACATGGAGACACAGTTGTCTTCCCCGAACAATACACGAATGTTATAACTGCTAAAACAAGATATTACATATGGCAGTTTAAAGAATCTCCACAACAAGCAGCGTTTGCTATGGATGATTATAAGAAAGCTATGAGAAGTATGAAATCTAACTTAGTTAATCCTACTCCTCGTACAATGACAGACGATAGAAGATACTTTTAATTTATGGCAGCATCACAACCCTATACAGTAGCTTGTGCTGGTGGCTTAGTAAAATCTTCCAATGCGATTGATTTACTTAAAAGCCCCGGTGTAGCTCAAGAACTTCGTAACTTTGAAGTCTCTATTGAGGGTGGATACAGACGTATTAATGGTTTTAGTAAGTTTGGAAGTGCACAAGTAACAGGTAGCACAACAAATATACTAGGAGTTATACCTTATGCTGATGGCGTTATAGCTTGTGCATCTACAGGTATTTACTTTAGCCAAGATGGTACAAGCTGGTTAAACATTAGTAGAAGTTCAGTAGCTAGTAGTGGAGACGATTATACAGCCTTTACAGGTCGTAGTACATTAGCAAGAACTTCACAAGGTCAAATAAGTTTTTCTTTGTTTGAAGGACCAGACTATGACTATGGTATGCTTGTTATTTGTGATGGAGCAAACAAACCTTACTACTTTAGAATGGAAGGTACGGGTGCTAACATTAACAGCAGGACATACTTTAGCGGTGAGTCTACTGTAACAGGTACTAAGTTTGTAACACATGGTGAGATACACGATAAACATTTAGTTGTTGCAGGTGTAGAAGATAATCTAAGTACTGTATTTTATAGTAAACTTCTAGACCCTACAGACTTTAGTGGTACTGGTTCAGGTTCTATAACCTTATCAGACCAGATAGTAGGATTAAAAAGCTTCCGTCAGGAACTCTTTATATTTTGTGAGAATAGTATATTTAAGTTACAAGATATAAATGGTACACCGATAGTTGTACCTGTAGCCAAGAACATTGGATGTTTAAGTGGTTACAGTATCCAAGAGATAGGTGGTGACCTTCTCTTTTTAGCACCAGACGGACTGAGAACAGTTGCTGGTACTGCAAGGATTGGAGACGTTGAGTTAGGAACTGTTAGTAAATCTATACAGCCATTACTCACAGACCTTGCAAACAACATTAATAGTTATATTATTAGCAGTGTTGTTATACGTGAGAAATCACAATACAGATTATTTTATACAGATACTTCAGTTGATGAAAATCAACAACGAGGTATTATAGGAACATTAAGACCCAACGGATTTGAGTGGGGCGAAACAAGAGGAATAGAAGTCACAGAGGTTGGCTCGGGATTTAATACAAATGGTGTGGAAAAATATTATCACGGTTCTACTGCAGGTTACGTGTATAATCACGATACAGGTAATAACTTTGATGGCTCTTCAATTTTAGCAAGATACGCTACACCAAACTATGACTACGGAGATTTAGGTACTTTAAAAACTTTACACTTTGTAAAGGTATCTGCAAGTGCAGAAGGTGTCGTAGAACCAGATGTTCAAGTTAGATTTGACTATGGTAATACAGACACACCTCAACCCGTAGCACCTTTTGATTTAGGAACGATTAATCCACCTGCTATCTTTGGAGATGGTATTTTTGGTACGACAGTATTTGGTGGTGGTAACAATCCTTTAATTAGAGTGGCACTACAAGGCAGTGGACACAGTAACAATTTTACATTTATAAGTGAGGACACAAAACCTCCATATACAATTAATGGTCTCTATGTAGACTTTATACCTTCAGGCAGGAGATAAACAAAGATA
>Ga0233439_10006787_pt1 | contig 10054 bp, 6 predicted proteins | sample SI_123_September_6_FD_182713 | JGI IMG/M metagenome (GOLD analysis project Ga0233439, IMG submission 182713) | Seawater microbial communities from Saanich Inlet, British Columbia, Canada - SI_123_September2016_100_MG | ecosystem: Environmental > Aquatic > Marine > Inlet | place: Canada: British... | reverse complement strand
ATGCTGCTCAATTTTCAAATTGACGCTAATCATGCTTGTCGAAGTAAGGAAAGTCAATTCCATACTAAGTTGTTCTCAAATTTATATTTTTGAAACATGTCTCAAAGTTATTTTCAACATAGAACGTATTAAATTATGCTGCTTATAAATGAATTTTAATTTAGTTAAATTTACGCCTTTTGCATTGATTTTTGATACCCCCTCTTTTACTGTGTTCACAGGAATTTCAATGGTTTTTCTCTGGAGAATAATTTCACAATTGGAAAAAAATAATGACTAAAGTGGTAGAAAATGATTTAGTAGGCGCAGCGTGGCCTTCCGTACAACCAGGAACAGATCCGGTATTGTACGGTCATGTGTCACTTGATCCAGTTGGTGCGTTTGAAGCCCGCAGCCTCCAGACTTTCAGACTGGTTTATACTGTCGGTCGCTACGGGATCGACGACACAGGCAGCATCCGCGTGGTATTCCGTTTCATGGGAGACTGGGGTGCGCTCCAGACAAATGTTCCAACAGGCTATAACTTCGTAACAGCCCATACGAGTACCGGAGCGAGGTTGTCGCTGAACTATGCTAACACCGGTCATCAGCGCCCATGGTTCAAGTCTCTCACTGCCAGTCTGCACGGTGGATATCTTAGTGAGGGGGACACCATCACCATCGTTTTCGGTGACACTTCACAGGGTTCTCCGGGGATGAAAATGCAAACCTTTTGCGAGTCAGGTTTCGAATTCAAGGTGCTCGCGGATGTCTGTGCCGTTGGGCATTATTATCCCTTGCCAGATACACCGCATATTTCCATTGTTCCGGGAGAAGTGAATGAATGGAAAGCTGTACTTCCTACTCTGCGGCAACCCGGAGAAGTCTTTCGGCTTGGACTTAAAGCTGAGGACAAGTGGGGAAATCCCACCGACCTGGCATCCGGACATTTCCGACTCCGCAGCAGTCATGCTGTTCGGGGATTGCCTGAAAAAATAGATTATCAGCTTGGCGAAAAATCGATGACCCTGGAGAATTTGACTGTGCATGAATCCGGAGTTGTGCGAATTCAAGTGCTGGATGAATCCGGAAAGTGCGTGGCCGAGGCCGGACCGCTGCTGATTCAGGAGGGTGAATTTTCAACTTACTGGGGCGACCTGCACGGACAAAGCGGAGAATCAATCGGACTCACCACCTCACGTGACTATTTCGAATTTGCCCGTAATAAATCATTTCTGGATGTCACCGGACATCAGGCTAATGATTTTCAAGTCAACAATGCATTCTGGAAATACCTAAATGAACTAACTGCTGAATATCACGAGGACCGCCGTTTCGTTGTCTTTCCGGGTTACGAATGGTCCGGTAATACTGCAGTGGGAGGCGACCGTAATGTTTTTTTCCGTTCAGAAGACCGGCAGATCCGGCGCTCCTCACATGCCTTGCTGGCGGATCGCTCAGACCTGGAAACCGACTCATCCACCGCGGCACAGCTTTTTGAAGACTTGCAAGGTGAGGACTGCGTAGTCTATGCCCACGTCGGCGGACGCTATGCCGACATTACACAAGCGCACGATCCAAAACTTGAAACAGCGATGGAAATCCATTCCGCCTGGGGTACCTTCGAGTGGTTGCTGACGGACGGTTTCCCACTCGGCCACCGTTCCGGAGTGGTTTGTAATAGTGACGGACACAAGGGACGCCCCGGAGCAAGTTATCCGGGAGCTTCAACCTTCGGAGCTTATGGTGGACTGACCTGTTTTCTTACCGATGAGCTGACGCGCGATGGTATCTTCGAATGCCTGCGGCGGCGGCATCACTACGGCACAACAGGTTGCCGGATGCACATGGAGGTCACAGTTCAATTTAACGAAGAGGCCACTGTTTTCGAACGTGACCCTAACGCTTTTCCGGACACAAAACGTTTCCAATCCAGCAAAGTGATGATGGGAGACATCGTACAATCCTCGGCCAGCGAGGCCACGCTCAAATTAAAAATACTCGCCCACTCACCAATCGAACGTATCGAGATACGCAATGGTACTGAGGTGCTGGAAACTTTCCGACCCTTCTCCTCTGCCGATCTCAGCAATCGAATACGTGTGATTTGGAGCGGAGCAGAATATCGCGGGCGTGGACGACAAAGCAGTTGGACCGGACGCGCCATTTTCAAGGGATGTCACATTGAACGATTTTCCAAAATTAACGCTTGGAACCACGAGCGACGTTTGGAACGCTGCAGCCGCGACACAGTGGAATGGGACGCGATCACCACAGGAAATTTTGGTGGATTCGATGTCTGGCTGAACGAAGGTGAGGCCGCTCAATTAGACTTGTCGACGAATCGCGGCACAATCCGGAAACCACTGGCAGATGTTGGCTTGGAGGACACAGTCTTAGAAGCAGGTGGACTCGAAAGACAACTCCGTGTGTTCAGACTTCCTGACGAAAATCCGCACCGTGAAGTTGAGCACGAACTACGAATTCCCATCAAGCAGGAAGGTGACAATCCCCTCTGGATTTGTGTGACCACCGAAGATGGTTTTCAGGCATGGAGCAGTCCGGTGTTTGTCTTCCGCTGAAAACACTTTGTGGGAAAAGTCAGCATGACAAATTAACTTCCGGATGCGTATTTTAGGAGCAAAATTCAGTGCTAAAGAGGACTGTTTTTGAAATAATTATTTTCTCAATTTTGGCAATCGCTTGCGTATTGGTCAGGTGTCGGAACTACTAAAAAAGGCCGGCCAAATAATTTTTATGTTCAATGAAGTCAACGTCGAAACAATAGTCCATAGTTTGGAAACGTTCGCGGAAACGGGCCACTTCGTCAGCTACATTTCTACCACGCACAGCCTCGGTGAACATTGCGGCAAATTCGCGGAAATCTTCCTCCTTCATTCCGAAACGTGTCATTTCTGCAACTCCCATGCGTAGACCTGAACTTGATGTGAAACTCTCGTCAGAAGGAATTGCCTGATAGTTTACGATGATATTGCTCTCTTCCAGCTCCTGCGCTACAGCACAACCCTGAGCATAACCGACAACCACAACTACCTGGTGGGTTTCTGTGTAGCCAACTTTCGGATCACCCTGAACTTCCAACCCCTCATCCTCGAGCGCCTTGGCAAAGGCTTTGGCATTTGCAATGACTTGCGGCTGATAGCTGTCCTTAAAAGCATTCATTTCAATTGAGGCCATCAACAAGCCCAGTAAGGTGCCAAGATGATGGTTACTGACTGCTCCGGGAAATACACGCCGCTCAATCGATTTCCATAATTCAAACTCCGGAGCGCCCTCTTCATACGCCGCCCCAATCACTCCACGCTGTGAACCATAAAAAGTTTTGTGAGTGGAACCCGTGATGATATCAGCACCTTCAGCGTATGGATTCTGGAAATGTGGTCCGATCAAACCAAGAACATGCGCCATATCGTACATAATGACAGGCTTTGATGTTTTTGTTTCAAGCATTTTACGGATTTCCGCAACTGGTTCTGGATGCAGAATCATGCTTTTACCGAGAATTATCAGTTCCGGATCAAAGCGGTCCAGCAGGTTAGCTGTTTCCTTTAAATCGATACTATACGGATTTTCCGGCAATACCGGAAAATTAAGGACGGAGTATTTTTCAGTAACAGGGTCTTTGGAAATATAATCCCTTAACGCACCCATCGGTTGGGAACTAAGGTGCCCACCTTTACCAATGTGATTGTTCATCACCAATGGAATTCGGCGCGGCTCGCTGCGTCTGTCAGTACGGTTTATAAAATCAACAAGAGCGCTGAAAATGGTCATGTTCGCCATCTGACCGCTGATGACCCGCGTCTCTACCAAAGGATAGCCCAGAAATTTCTGCATTTCCTCAACTAGCCGATCCTCAGCCCAAGCGATAAATTCTGTGCCCTGATAGTAGAATATCTCCTGCTCAAATGCAGCCAACAGTTCCTTATGCTCTGCGTAACGACCGCAGGGGTCTGTTACCTGAAGTAGTCGCACGAGCGTAGACTGAGTCATTTCTGAAGGAATCAGATTAATGCAGCGCCGTTGACGCCATTCGTGATTCTCCAGACTTTTCTTCAGTAACAGGCTAACCTGTTCTTGAGAAGTAGCCGGCGACTGTGCATCACTTTTTGTTTCCCAATCTCCGGGAATTGCCCGGAAATAAGGCGGTGCTTCCGAACGTCCATGCCAGCGGACTAATTGCGCACCAAGCCTTCGTCCTCTGACTTCAACCTCCAGTTCCTGTTCTGCAGGCACTTCCGCGTCGATGTAAGCCAAAGCGATTGCTCTTCGATCCTGTTCGTCGGAAATCCGCATGGTCGCGCCTTCACCTTCAAATTTCCAGTAAGGCACCATCGTTCCACTTGTGATGAATCCTACTTTTTTAGCTCCTATAAATACTGAATCACCTTGACGCGTAATGCCTTTATCCTTCAGAGCAAGTGGTAAAAAACGACGCGGCATAACGGCAGAGGGTTTATACTGTCCCATCCGGATTTTACGAATCTCCTCGAACTGTGCCCGCAAAGCGTCGCGGCCCACAAAATCACCTTTGCGTCTGGAAAAACTCACTGCAACTGAAGTGAGCGGAAAAGCAAATGCCGGAATCTCATTGTCTTCCGGATCTATGCCAAACTCATGACCATAAAGCGGCATACCTGCTTCCAGCCGTAATGTATCGCGCGCTCCCAGACCTGCCGCAACTACCCCCCTGTCTTTGCCGGCTTCCTCAATACGGGACCAGATTGCTTCCATTTTTTCTGCAGGTGCAAACAACTCAAAACCAATCGGCTCACCTGTATAACCGGTACGTGCCAGCAAAACTTCTGTACCTAGAATAGTTATTTTGGAGAGGCTGTTACGGAAAGTTTCTGGCATTGTACCGTCACGCTTTATCTCTGCTAAAATACGTCCGGAAAGAGGTCCCTGAAAGGCAATCATCGCAACTTCAAGCGTTTCATCATACAGGCTCACATCGAACTTTTCGGCTTGTTGCTGAAAATGTTTCCAGTCCTTTTCACGGTTGGAGGCATTGACCACCAGAAAATATTCATCACCCGGATGATAGAGGTAAGCATCATCAAGCAAACCACCGTTTTCGTTAGGAATCAAAGTGTACTGAGCCTGCCATGTATCAAGCGACTCTACGTTATTAGTGAGCACGTGCTGCAAAAAAGGCACAGTATCTTTTCCACTTATCCGGAAACGTCCCATGTGACTTACATCAAACAACCCACCGTAACGTCTCGTGGAAAGATGCTCCTTGAGAATCCCTGTACCATACTGCAGAGGCATGTCCCAACCACCAAAGTCGATGAGCTTGCCTTCGTTTGCTTTGTGCCAGGAATGAAGAGACGTCCGGAAAAGTTCCTCTGAGGAATTATTTTTTTCAGTCATGAGTATTTGGGATGAATTGAGGTGCTTGCAGTCAGTAATACCTATGTGCGGTTTTTTGACTTAATACAAGCGGAAAGACATTAATAAGAATAAGTAAAATGGACTCTACCACACAACAAAAGAGGAGTCAAAAGTTTTTTCCCTGATACTCTTGAGTAGAATACACGTTGCTGAGAATAAAAGCAGAAACTCTTTTACTAAAGGCTGAAGAGTGATAGAGTTAAAAATGTAACAGTGTTTGAGTACAGTATTAATTAAGAGGATCGCATCTGCATTTGGGAATTAGAGCAAAAAAACTTGATTCCCCTACCTATTTTTCCTAGAATCAGAGTATTTTTAAATTCCATTTTTTCAAGATAATTTTCAGGAGAATCTAATGACAAACATTATCGGCAACCATGTTGGAGGCACAAGGGTCAGCCAAACTGGAGGAACACTTCAAGATGTTTTTAATCCTTCAACCGGAGAGGTTTCCGGACAGGTACGTTTATCCAGCTCGAAGGAATTGGATGCTGTAGTTCAAATTGCAAGTGAGGCTGCTGTTGCCTGGGGGGCAACCCCTCCCGCAAAACGTGCGCAGGTCATGTACCGTTTCAAACGTTTACTCGAAGAAAATGCAGACAAAATCGCCAGCTCCATCAGCAGCGAACATGGAAAAACACATGATGACGCATTAGGCGAAGTGGCTCGTGGAATGGAGGCCGTCGAGTTTTCCTGTGGAATTCCGCATTTGCTCAAAGGAACCTTCAGTGAACAGGTTGCAACTTCAATTGATGTTTATTCAATTCCACAGTCTTTAGGCGTTGTGGCGGGAATCACACCTTTTAACTTTCCTGCGATGGTACCAATGTGGATGTTTCCTAACGCACTTGCCTGCGGAAATGCTTTCATCCTGAAACCGTCTGAACGTGACCCCAGTGTAACCTTAATTTTGGCGGATCTGCTCAAAGAAGCAGGTTTACCTGAAGGTGTCTTCAGCGTGGTCCAGGGAGACAAAGTTGTGGTCGATGCAATTCTCGACAATCCGGAAATTAAAGCAGTCAGTTTTGTCGGTTCAACTCCTGTCGCGGAATATATCTATAGCCGTGGAGCAGCAAACGGTAAACGTGTGCAAGCTTTAGGTGGGGCAAAAAACCACATGATTATTATGCCGGACGCAGACATGGATCAGGTCGTTGATGCACTAATGGGTGCAGGATATGGATCTGCAGGTGAACGCTGCATGGCAATTTCTGTCCCTGTTCCTGTTGGAGAAAAAGTTGCAGATGAACTGATGGAACGAATGGTGCCGCTGGTTGAAAAATTACCGGTCGGCCCTCCGAGCGATGCTAGTGTTGCAATGGGTCCGGTTATCACAAAACAAAGTTTAGAGAGAATTACTTCGCTACTACAGAGCGGTGTTGATCAGGGTGCGAAGCTGCTGGTAGACGGACGAGGTTTGAAAGTTCCCGGACATGAAAACGGATTTTTCATCGGGGCTTCACTTTTTGATCAGGTAACTCCTGAAATGGACATTTATAAAGAAGAAATTTTTGGACCGGTTCTTTCCACTGTTCGTGTTGCTGATTATGAAGCAGCGATTAAGCTGATACATAACAATCAATACGCAAACGGTGTGGCAATTTTCACCAGAGACGGTGACGCGGCAAGAGATTTTGTTAACCGCATTGAGGTTGGAATGGTTGGTATAAACGTACCGATTCCTGTGCCTGTCGGATACCATAGTTTTGGCGGCTGGAAAAAATCTCTGTTTGGAAGTCACCACATTTACGGACCTGACACGATTCACTTTTACACACGTCTCAAGGCGGTTACTTCACGCTGGCCGACTGGGATAAAAGCCGGTGCACAATTTAATTTTCCTACTATGTCTTAAAAAACGGCAGGTTGTAAAATCTGCTGTACTTGAAGACAATCCATGACAACTTCCTGCTTCCAATAACGGAAGAGGATAATTCCTGAGTGAGTAAAATGGAATTCATTAGCTTAACTGATTTAACTCCGATTATTCCTGAAATAATAGTGCTGCTGACTGCCTGCACTGTTTTGCTGGTTGATCTTTTTGCCGCTAAAAAAAACAGATCCTTGACCCTGGCCGTAACCACGATCATCGGTTTACTTTTGGCAATGTACTCAGAAACACAGTTACATGGGAAGGACATAACAGGATTTTACGGAACGGTTGTCGCGGATGATTTTTCGATACTCTTTGAATTTATCTACATGAGTGTTGCCATCATAACTGTCTTTGTTTCACGGCATTATATTGCAGAAAATGAAATGAATTTTGGAGAGTATTACGTACTGCTCCTGACTGCTGTTTCCGGGATGATGTTTATGACTTCCGGACTGGATTTGCTGGTTATCTTTATCGGCCTCGAAATTATGTCAATATCGAGCTACATACTGGTCGGTATGAAACGCAAGGTTGCAAGGGCCAACGAAGCCGCGCTTAAATATTTGCTGCTCGGTGCCTTTTCCACAGGTTTTTTGCTTTACGGAATTTCTCTGCTTTACGGAGCAACCGGAAGTACTTTATTACCGACGATCATTAGTGAAATTCAACAGAACGGTTCCGGAAATCCGCTCGTCATTGTCGGAATGGCGCTTGTGGTTGTGGCAATGAGTTTCAAAATCGCAATCGTACCGTTTCATATGTGGACACCTGATGTGTATACAGGTGCGCCTACTCCGGTTACTGGCTTCCTTTCCGGAGCAGCGAAAGCTGCAGGTTTTGCAGTGTTCATTCGTGTTTTAATGACCGGAATTCCTCTTGAGGGAGCAAACTGGGAAAACATCCTGTGGCTCCTTGCAGTGCTGACCATGACCGTAGGTAACGTGATGGCTTTGCGTCAAAACGACGTCAAACGAATGCTGGCTTATTCCTCGATTGCTCATGCGGGTTATGTGCTGGTTGCAGTCGTAGTGGGAAGCACCTCTGCCATCAGTGGGGTAATCTTTTATTCCTGTGCGTATGCCTTGATGGGAACAGGAGCTTTTGGGATTCTTACCATCCGTGACGCAGGACGCATCCCCAGAACTTTTGATGATTTAGCCGGTTACGGAAAACGTAATCCAACTCTGGCACTGCTGATGAGCTTATTTATTTTTTCGCTGGTCGGACTACCGTTGACTGGAGGATTCATTGGTAAATTCCAAATCTTTAGCGCTGCGCTGCAGGCAGGTTGGATCTGGCTGACTGTGATTGCCATACTCAACAGCGCCTTGTCAGTTTATTACTATTTACGGGTTGTAATGTTCATGTATATGCGTGAAGGTGCTCTTCCGGAAGGTAGCGTTGTTTCAAACAACACCTCTGGTTTTGCCATGACAGGTCTGCTCGGAACAGCGCTGGCAGTACTCTACCTTGGCGTTTTTCCGGATCGTATTTTGGAGCTGGCATCGTTGTCCATTCTGGCACTGCTCTAGCACACAGCATTAAAAAACAAAGGACGACAAAGATATTTGGGATTTATCACCTGTGCAAAAATTTAAACAGGCCCAAGTTCATTAAGCAGTCAGGAGGCTACTAACATTTCTCTTTTGGAGGAAGGTGACAAATAATGGCCACACTTTTTGCATAAAATCCAGGATGCGTAAATTACGCAGCGGATTCAGTTTGCTGGAGGTGATGATCGTGGTTGTGATCATCGGCATTCTGGCCACACTTGCTTATCCAAGTTTGGAAGCATATCTGCAGCGTTCAAAACAAACTGAGGCTAAAGTCAGTCTCAGCGCAATTTTCACTGCGCAAAAGATCTATTTCGCTACCAATCAAACATACGCAGATACACTCAGCAAACTGGATGTGCAACTGGAATCCGGAGGGAGCGCACGCTATGACATCACCCTCACCGGTAACAGCACTTCCTTCACCGCAACTGCTAAAGGCAACCTCGATGACGATGCCGTGCTGGACACTTGGACAATTGACCAAAGTAAAAATCTACAAAACACGGTCAACGATATCACCTCTGAATAAGATGAGGTTCCTGCTTACTTTTCCAACAGCGTATTTCTTTCGATTCTGCTTTATTAGCGCTCTGTTGTCCGTCTTTCTACTTTTCTCCGGATGTGCAGTTAATCAAATTTATTATCAAACTCCTCCCTCAGCTAAAGCACTTTCTGCTGACATAAACACTGTTTACGTTGATCAATTTAAAGGTGAGCAGTCAGTCTTATTCAGCAAAATATTAACTCATCAAATTAATCAGCAGCCGTTGCTTAAAACATTAGCGGTATTTCCTGAAATAGATGATCGTAATGCAGCCGTACTTTCCGTGGAAGTCCTGCGTTATGCAGTACATGATACAGAAGAAATAATTCCGCAGACGCACATAGCTTTAGTTGAACACAAGGAACTGCAGGACAATCCGGCAGGACTGAACACCATTAAGCGTGTTTTTGAATTTGTCGAAAAACCTTATCAGGAACGTTTGATTAATCGCACGCTGGATTTGGAAATATCATTTAAAATCATCAATGCAGCCGGAGACAAAACTCTCTACTTAAATACTGAAAATGCCAGTCTCAAACAAAGTTACAGAGGGGAAGAAAACATTCTACTAATTCCGGATCCTTTAGACGAAATGGCACGTTTTGCACAACTGCTGATGCAAAAGTTTTTAGACCGGATCAACCCAGAACCGCAAGAACGTGTGGTAGCTTTGGAAAAAGG
>Ga0233439_10006786_pt1 | contig 10055 bp, 9 predicted proteins | sample SI_123_September_6_FD_182713 | JGI IMG/M metagenome (GOLD analysis project Ga0233439, IMG submission 182713) | Seawater microbial communities from Saanich Inlet, British Columbia, Canada - SI_123_September2016_100_MG | ecosystem: Environmental > Aquatic > Marine > Inlet | place: Canada: British... | reverse complement strand
ATTGATAATAATAGTTCCGAACTTGATAACTATCATAGTCCTCCTATAAATGGTCAACATGGTGGTAAAAGAAAAAAATCCAAAGGCAATACTAAGAAGGTAAAACATAACACAACCAAGAATAAACATAAACGTTTGAATGGAAACAAAAAGAAACAAACGCAAAAAAGAAGAAGTAGAAAAGGAAAAAAGGTCAATCGTAAAAAATAAATAGTAACAATCCCCCATCCTATTTTTACGAATATTAGATGGAATGTTCAACCATTATTGAATGAATAATTCTCTTAACATTTTTCATAATTATATTTCCATAATATATAACATATTATAGCAATGACAACAAGAATAGAATGGAATGACTCGATCGAAAAGTCTCTTGATATCATGAGACAAAACGTTTCAAAATTAAGCGATCTTTCGAACGAGCAATATCTTGCGTTCAAAAAGAGAGCAGAATATATGAACTTACCTTTAGCGATTTTAAGTGGTGCAAATGCCGGAGCCATTTTTTTCCTAGAAGGTTATGGCTTCGGTCATTATGTCAATATTGGTTGTGGAGCGGCTTCGTTAGTAATAGCCGGTGTTTTATCCTACGACTGGTGTTCAGGTACTTACAAGAAAATGGGTGCTAAATTAGCATTTCATCGTGATTGTGAAAATTTAAGCAATCAAATTAAAACTGTACTAAATATGGATCGATCCGAGAGAAAAATGGATGGAACCAAGTTTTTGCAGCAAAAATTCGAGGAATACAAAGAATTGGTTACCGGACATTCTTTAATTGAATCCGTCAATGGTAATATTCAATTAGCAAACGATTCCATAGTAGAACAAGTAGAAGATATGCAAGAATATTTATACGATCATTGGAATATTATTTACCGTCCTACATTAAGGCGCTTTAAAAAGAAAAATACCGAATTGTTGAACACGGTTAAAAGTGCCGGAGAAAGTGTGAAAACCATTATTGAACCAGTAGTAGATACCGCAGAAGCAAATTGCAGTTGGTTTAATAAAAAGACGAATTTATTGTGGAAAATGGTAGGTTCCGAAAAAGAGGAAGAAACGAAAGAAACCGAAAATGTGGAGCTTGGTGATATTTACAAGAATGTAAATAACAATACGAATAACAATAATCCAGCTACTTCTAGTGGATTAAATATGAAAAATTTCAACATGAACTTTGTTGGTAAGCGCTAGGCAGGGGGAACGTAGTTCCCCCTAACCCCCTCCTGGGGGAACGTAGTTCCCCCTACCCCTGGGGGATTCATCCCCCATACCCCCTCTATGGGGGTGAATTATTCTTTATTACATACTTTAGGTAGAACCTAATTGTTCCACCTAAATTGAATATATTTATTTTACAGTATTATTGGAAGGGGGGTATGGGGGATATAATCCCCCAGGAGGGGGGTAGGGGGAACGTAGTTCCCCCTGAAGGGGATGAAATCCCCCTTATAAGCCACGAACTTGATTGAATTTTATCACCAAATCCATCACGCAATTCAATATTACGTTTTAAACATATTGGTCCTTCTGGAATAGTATTGTTATTTTTCGCCAAGGAACGCCGTTTTTTCTGCTCGACGAATAAACCATTCACGAGCAACGGTTTTCAAGTTTTGACTCATTATATTCCATAACATTGGTGGTTTTTCTTTCCCTAAATGATGATTGTAAAATGAAAAGGAGGACACATAGGACACGACTATTGTACTGATCAAAATGGTGTTGATGAAATAATACATGATTATATTTTTACAGTAAATAAAAATATAAGTTTATATGACTTTTGTATTTTTACTTTTACGATGGAGAGAAAAAAATAGGATAAACCGAATATGTATGGAATATATACAGTAGAAAACACGATGAAAATATACATGCCGAAATCAAACCCATCTCCACGTATTTATTTTAATAAAAACGCCCCTATTACTGACGAAGTAGTGCGAAAAATTTTGAATCATTACAAATGAAAAATATGATTTGGAAAAAAATGAAAAAATAGATATGAATATATTTTTTGTCTATTTACTATGCTAGTAATGAACCTGCCTTTAGTGAATTTGTACAATATGCTTTTTTGGACACCATTGTATTGGGGATACTCATTATTTATACCCTTGTATTATTCTACAGTACAGACCAACCAGTTGCATGGTATGCAAACGTTGTCATTAGGGTTATCTTCCGTTGCAATGTGACAAATTGTAACCATTGGTTATTATGTCATCTACAATAAGTATTACTGGAAAAAATATTGTATATGTGCATTTGAACAATTGCTCTATCACCCAGAAGGATTGGCTTTAATGGGCGTATATTTAGCACTATATTGGGCTTCTGGGTATATGCCGTCGTCTTATTATACAACAAATGGTGGTATATATTGGAATCATGTATTGGGTCAATTATTACTACAAGACTTTTTGCAATTTGTGGTTCATTATATAGAACATAAGAATTCGTATTTGTACAGGAAGCTCCATCAATCGCATCATCGTTATATTCATCCTACACTATTAGATGCTTTTAGTGGATCGTATCAAGATAGTATTTGTATGATAATTGTTCCATTGTTTGTAACATCACGTATAATTCATACAAATGCATGGTCGTATATGGTATTTGGTACAATATATGCGAATTTATTGTCGTTGATTCATTCAGAAGTAGATCACCCATGGGATCCATTTTCGTCTGTACTGGGTATTGGTACAGCTAGAGATCATCGTTGTCACCACAAAAAATTGAAAAAAAACTACGGGCATATTTTTATGTTTTGGGATCAACTATTTGGTACATACGCATAATTATAATATTTTTATCGAGACTGTGTTACTTTAGGGGGAATTTGATACATAGGACTCTTTAAAAATGTAGCCATATAGTATAGAATGAGTAAAACCAGTACAAAAACAGATGATAGTAGTATAGGAGTATATAATTCAGGACCTTCTACAGTCCAGTCAAGTAATAGTAGTATGAGTATAAGTAGTAGTAATAAGAGCATGGATAGTATGAGTATAAGTAGTAGTAATAAGAGCATGGGTAATAGTAGTATAAGTAGTAGAAAAAATAGTCCAAATAAGTCTCCAATGAGACAAAATTTAATGGAATCGTCGTCTAAAATATCAACACCTACATCGAACTCTAAAACAAAAAGGTCTGTTTCTAAAAGTAAATCGAATAAAAGTGCAAAAGTAGAAAACTCTCCATCTACAAGAAAGAAACAGAGCGCACTGAAAAAAATTAAAAAAGCGTACCGTAAAAGTGATAAAAGTCTATTGAAGAAACGTCTTCGTACTTATTATTTAAAAGGAATGTGTTCCGATTCTGGAGTATGTATAGCGTTTGATAAAGAAATGGATAAAATAGTAAAGTATTTCGACCATTTTACTAATTTTAGTTTGATCAAAACAGATGAAATTGTAAGAGTTGGTGATGAGTCTGCAAATGGTAGTGTATGGTTACTTCCGTATGAAAAAAACGAATATAAAAGCGAGGCTATTATGAAGATTCCTGGAAAATCCACAACAATGCATGAAAATGACAATGTAGTATTTGAGTATATTAATGGTGAATTTATGAATCAACTATACAATACTTTCCCTTGCTTAGTATTGTCATATGGTTTATTCTTAAATACTTCCAAAAAATCTAAACTAGTATTTCCAGCTTCATTAAATCAGTATAATGTAATTAATTTTAATACTATACCCAAAGGAGACCTTATAAGTGCTAGTTGCGAAAATCCTACAAACTTTTCTGTATTATTGCAATATTTCAAAGATTCAGTAACAATGGACTATTATTTAAAAAAGCAAAGTGGTGGGTATGATTTCGAAGAATTAATCAAGTGCTTGTTTCAAATATATTATTTTCTCCATCATAATCGAGAGACATTTACACATAACGATTTACATACAAATAATGTATTAATGTACGAACCAGTAAAAGGGAAAAAAATTCACTATACCTATACTTTAGAGTGCGGTGAAACCATTGAATTTACAAGTAGTTTTATGCCCAAAATTATAGACTATGGTAGATCTTATACATCGTACAGTGAGAAAACATATACATTATTATGTAAGAATTGTAATAATTGTGGAACGTATAAAGGTTATTCTTTCTTTGAAAATAACCACCCAACCAATTTACCTCAACATATGTCATCTTTATATCCCAATGTCAGCCAAGATCTTCGTTTATATTTTAGCGTACAACAAGAAATACAAAATAAGCATACACTAAAGCCATGTGTCTTTAAAAAACAATTTGGAACACCACCAATTACGGAAAATGAGCGTTATGAAAAATACATCGGCAATGTAACGGATTGTTATCATGAACTGATAGATGAATTGAAAAAAATAAATAATCGTTCATCTACTGATTCTACTGATTGTATAGCCGCAATTGAAGTAAAATACGACGATGTCATGAAAATCAAGTACAACCAGAAAAACGCTAAAAATCCCAGTCCTAAAAAATAGCTAATCCAGCCATTCCATACATTTTTAAAAACACATTGTTAAAAAAATGATATAAATAAATTTCATTTTTTATTGTTATAATAAAAAATGCAATCAAAGTGCCTAGGAAAAGATCGCCATATGAATGGCTGTAGAAACTATGCTCTGAATGAAAATACGAAATTTTGTAAAAATCACCAATATATGAATATGTATAACGATAATCAATTGAAATCATTGACTATTTGTACAGGGTGTAAAAAGTCCTATTATTTAGAAAATCAAAAAATTTGCGATGGATGTAAAAATCGTTGTAAAGATATTCGAAAGCAGAAAACCCAGGAAATACAACCTGTGCAAATTTGTCGCCATGAACCCTGTAAAAACAAAAAATACAAAGACACACTCTACTGTAAATCACACGAAATACATATTTGGATTGACCGAGTAAAAGAGTCTGGAAAGATTCCCTGTACGCAATATAAACGTGGTTGTCGGAATATACTAGAAACGAATACAGAGTTCAAGCGATGTGAAGCGTGTCGTAAAGCGGAAAGAGATAAAGACAAAGCAAAGCGTGATCAAGCAAAAATGGAAAATGTGGAAAATGTGGAAAATGTTTATCACGATACCAAAATCTGTACTACTTGCGGTAAAACATACAGCAGATATGCATTCATTGGGGAACGTTCAGTAGAAACATTGACATGTGTAAATTGTCGAAATAACTGTAAAATACAAGATAGAAAAAGGGATCAAGAACATCGTAGAATACAAGGGCGTATTTATGATTCCAAGGAATCGCGGAAAAGGCGGAAAAAAGAATGGAAAAAGGACAACTGGGACAAAGTAGTCCGAGCGTGGAAACACTACCGCGAAAGACAACGAGCCAAAGACGAAAAAGCTTATTTAAGGAAAAACGCAGAAATTGCTAAACAATGGAGACAAAATAATCCGCACGCAGTAGAAGCAATCAATACTAGGAAAAAAGAGAATATCAATTGTCAATATGCTGTTTATGTACAGTCATCTAAATACAGAAATATACGTTTTGATCTTACTGTAGATGATTACAAATCAATCGCACAAAATCCTTGTTATTATTGTGGAAGTGTAAATGAAAAAAGAGGATTTAATGGAGTAGATAGAGTGGATAATTCAGTAGGATACAATATGGATAATTGTGTTGCATGTTGTTCTATGTGTAATTATATGAAAGGGACAATATCGAGAGACAATTTTCTACGCCGCATCGAGCATATTTTAACTTATTCAGGGTTTATACAAGGGGGATTATTTAAAGACTCTTTTCAAGACTACAAATCAACTTCATACGATAAGTATCAATCCCGTGCAAAAAAGAGGAACCTTTGTTTTGAATTATCGAAAGAAGAATTCAATTGTATAAAAAGTGAGATCTGTTATTTATGTGGTAAAATCAATACCATGAATCATAAAAATGGGATTGATCGAGTAAATTGTTCTCTCGGATATACCATAGAGAATTGCAAGCCATGTTGTGGTGGATGTAACTATATGAAGTTGAATTTTGAGTTAGACTCATGGTATAATAAATTGCAAAAAATATTCAATCATCAAAATAATCAAATATCAATTCTGTAGGTAATATTTCGATCATTTAAATGATGTAAAAGCCTATTTTCTTTAATTTTACCGTGGTAATCAGTAAAAAATATATCCAAACCCAATGAGGCCTTTTGCTTTTCATCTAAAAAGGGCATCAAATGTCCAGCACCAATACAAACATGTATATCTTTCGTTTGTTTTTTGTACTGATCTACTATATTTTTTGCCATATGTTCTTCTCTCTCTATTAATGTTTTTTGTATCACAATATCATCTACAGTAGAATTAGGGTATATTGTTTGAATCGTACGGAGACACACATTGCGGATCACTTCATATGGAATATGCGAAGGCAATCCACCGTGTAATTTTGCGCGCTTACGAATATGGGTTTTCATATTATCACTACTGTTTTCATAATCTTCAATAGTAAATTGAATATCCTGTAAAAAATGGTCATAGGACTGGAACCAACTTTCTTTGGAAAAAGATTCCATATAGGATTTCAATTCGGGGAAAAACAGTACAGACAACAGGAAGAAAACCAGTACTGCAATGGAATGATTGCCTCCTTCCTTCAATGTGATAAATGGTACTTGAGACATGGTATAAGTAGAACATAAAATGGTTTCTGGATAAAGTCCGTCTAAAGTTTCCAACCCTTGGATTGGTTTCATGACTGTAGAATCATATTCTCTACATTCCATTAATAATATTATTTTACATTGTCGAGCATTTGATAACCAAATCTCTTTTTGAGCCTCGTATTTTGGTATATGAACTTCTGGGTGAAATATTATCATATCTACAATAAATAGTTATTATTACAATACAATAAAAATTATTTATATTTGTTTACAAAGGGTTTGTTTTGTTATCTTGAATAATTATCCAAATGCTTATGCCCAGGTTAGGTCATCCATACCAGACACAATACTACAAATGTTGCTATACGCAATACCCGCCATACCTGACATGACTCTTAGCACATTGTAAGATAGAGCATAGACTCTGACCTTAGCAGTGGAGATACCTGCAACAGTTCCGGAAGAAAGGACAAGTTGTAAGACAGCGTTGTCAATTCTGGAGAAGTTGCATGTTCCAGATGGTTGGTGTTCCTCTGGTCTAAGAGCAAATGAATACACATTGACACCGGCATCAGGTGCTCTGGTGTGGTGTTGGTATGGTTGGACGACGTCAAAGTATGATCCTTCACGCTCGGAGAATCTGTCTTGTCCGTTCAATTGAAGCTTGGCAGTGACAACTGGGTTTTCTCCCCAACAGTGCATATCAAGAGCAGTCTCGGCAAGGACAAATGTTCCTGCATCAGAAACACCAGATACGGCATCACCAGAGAATCCTGGGAATGAAGCACTTGTTGCGTCTTCAGTTACATTCAATGCTTGTGCAGACTCAAAAATACCATTCGAGTCAATGAATGCACCAGATCCACTTACACCGTTACTTGAACCGAAAGCATGGATAGCATTGGGAAGAGCATCAACGGCATCAGTGTAGTTGAATGGCTGAGCACCTAGAGTCTTGTAAAGGACTGAACCTCCTTCAAGAGATGAGCAGTAATCAACGTTTCCGTCAGGTTGGACAACCCAGACCAACTCCTTACATGGGTGGTTGAAGTTCAACTTGATCTTGTTGGAAGATGAACCGACAGATTCATCACCAGTGAATTGAAGTTGCTCAATCAAGTACTCATGAGGGTTTTGTGCCATCTTTCTACGTTCATCAGTATCCAAGAAGATATAGTCGATGTAAAGAGATGCGGCAACAAGGGATTGTTGGTAAGCGTTGGTCATAGACACTGAACCTTCTGATGCAGCTGCATCAAGCTTACGGACAGCCCATAAGCATTCTCCAATAGGTCTGATATCCAAGTTGATCTTGACTTCGTGGTATTGAAGAGCAATAAGAGGAAGAGCAAGTCCTGGGTTCTTGGTGAACCAGAATTGAAGGGGAACGTAAAGGGTGGTCTCTGGAAGAGCGTTTCTGGGAGCACAGACTTGTGCAGGTCCAGCGGATCCTGCGCATGGTCCGGCAACATCGGCGAAGGATGGGTCGGTGATGTATGTCAATTGTGTGGTGTGTCCAATCATCTTCCAGTATCCTTTTTGTTGTTCAGAGCTCATGGTCAATTGGTTCCAGATGTGCATCCAGTCACCATATTGTCTGTCAATTCTTTGACCTCCAATTTCAACCTCAACTTGAGAGATCATTTGCTCACCAACATAGTCCAACCAGCGTGCGTAGCATGTAGCATCGAATTGGCCAATTTCGGGAAGTGTGACCTGTAAGTAGGTTCTGTATGCAAGGTCACCGTTTCTTGAAAGAACGGCACTTACACGTCTTCCAAAGTCAGCTTGTCCTTGGAAAGTTTGTTCAATGGATTCCATTGCGAAGTTGGTGTGGCGTCTGTAAGACACCTTCCAGTAAGTAATTTCGGGGGTTCCTGTTAGGAAAAGATCTTGGGCGCCATAGGCGACGATTTGCATAAGAGCTCCTGCCATGTTCTCTAAATATAAAATGCCTAAAGATATTATTTTTTAGGTTTAACCAATACGTACTACATATCCTCTACTAAAAAAATCAAAAAAAATACACATTTAGTATAAATTTCTACTACATAGAACATAGTAGGAATAAATATTGATTATACTACTGTTTTTTGTATATTTTGTACCTTTTTGTACTTTTTTTGTAAATAAAATCCCTAAAGTTCTCTCCAAAACGACAAAATAAAAACCTTTCTAAATAAAAAATGTCCAAGAATTATTGATATAAAAAATGAGTTTAAAGAACTGATTCGAAATTCCATTAACAAATAAAAAAATTATTATGGATAAGAAAAAGTCATCAAATGCGACTACATCAATAGATGAAAAACACAATGAAATGATGAGTATGTACTATGTGATTGAAAATGAGACTATACCTAATGTACAAAATGAAATAAAGAAAATGATTTCATACGCTCGTAATGTCAAAAATAAGAAAAGTGAAACGTATTTTGAAAAAGTGGATAAAATCAAAGAAAAGAAGAAGGAGTTAAAGCAGCTTCAGCAAAGTAAAAATGATTATTTACTGCATAATGCGAAGTATATATTTCATTACTACGAAGAAAAGCAGAAGATCAATCTAGGCGAAAATGTAAAGGATAAAAAAACCATTCATACGTTTTTCAAATTAAAAGGGAATACAAATGAAAGTAGTAATTTGAATAGCGAACGATATTCCCAATCCAAACGTTTGTTTCAACAGTATTGGAAAAATGTAGGACAAGAGACGATTCATTTACAGGAATATGTATTGGATTCGGAAACGTGCTTGATGTGTCACCAAGGTGAATTGATTCCATTAGAAGAAGAAGGTGTATTAATTTGTAATAATAAACAATGTGGTAAATTCATTGTTCATATTATTGACCATCAAAAACCGCTAAATAAAGAGATGCCGAATGAAGTATCTTATACTGCTTATATTCGGTTAAATCATTTCAAGGAGATATTGTCTCAATTTCAAGCAAAAGAGACGACTCGTATTCCAGAAGAAGTATTAGATGCAGTAAGAAAACGTATTAAAAAGGAAAGAAAGAAGATCAGTGAATTGAATTATACTGAAATGCGTAATATCTTGAGTATTTTGGGGTACAATAAATATTTCGAACATATTCAGTACATTAATTCTATTTTAGGAATAAAACCACCAGTTATGGACGAAGAATTAATTGAGACATTATGTGTATTGTTTATTGAAATACAACAACCATGGGCTATTTTTTGTCCATTGACTCGTACTAATTTTTTCAACTATACGTATATTCTGTGTCAGTTATGTGTTTTACTAGATCAACGACAATACTTGCCTTTTATACCAATGATGAAAGATCGAATAAAACAATTGGAACAAGATATGATATGGAGACAAGTATGTGAATATTTGGATTGGGAATATTATCCTACCGTATAAGAGGGG
>Ga0233439_10006784_pt1 | contig 10060 bp, 10 predicted proteins | sample SI_123_September_6_FD_182713 | JGI IMG/M metagenome (GOLD analysis project Ga0233439, IMG submission 182713) | Seawater microbial communities from Saanich Inlet, British Columbia, Canada - SI_123_September2016_100_MG | ecosystem: Environmental > Aquatic > Marine > Inlet | place: Canada: British... | reverse complement strand
GCAATGAGGACGAGTTAGAGAAATGACTTTAAAATGAAGTGAACTAATGGCACTGAGCCCGGCATACTTTTATCGATTCAATATGATTTGATTTTATGAAATTTGAGCGTCGTGATCTGATTTTAATTGCTGGTTTGATACTAGTAATGCTTGGATTGATCCAATACTTGGGACCTGCATATTCAGCAATTATTGTTATTGGATTGTATTTTGGAGTCAAGGTGTATGTTGGAAAGAAACGTCAAATAATTGAGCAAGATGTGGGTGAGGGCATTTGTATGGAATGTGGCTTTAAAATTACTAATGAAAGATGCTTAAACTGCAATAAACTTGAGGAATAAGTTCTTCGCATCTCTTAATATCTTGTAAATTTCTTGTTTTTTGATGTTTTTAAAATCTTTGACTTTAACAATTAGCTCAACTTTTTCTCCATTTAATTCTAAAATGAGTCATTTTATCAATAAAAACAGGAAATTCAAATGAATCACATACTAATTCTACTATCTGCAATTTTAATTGCTGGGATATCTGCTCCTGCATATGCTCAATCTATTTCTGAACATGTTGTAATTAATGAAGTTGACACAAATCCTTTTGGTGATGATTCTCAATCCATTTCTGAATGGGTAGAACTTTACAATCCTACCGATTCTGATGTGGATTTGAGTGGTTGGAAAATTGCTTCAACAACTGTTTTGAAAAAAACATTAACTATTCCTGATGGAACTATAATTGGTTCTGATAAACTTTTGAAATTTACTTATGAAAAAATCTGGTTTACTGATTCCCATGAGTCTGTTGAATTAAGAAACTCTGTTGATGAAGTAATTGATAAAACTCCTTTTATTTCAGATTTAGAAAATGATTTCTTTTCATGGCAAAGAAGTTACGATGGTCATTCTAATTGGGAGTTCTCTCTTGCTTCAGCTGGTGGTTCAAATGGTAAACTTTCAATTTCTGAAAAATTATCTCCAATTGAAATCATATTATTATCTGACAAATCTATATACAATTTTGATGAAACTGCAATTATTAGCGGAACTGTTTCTGAAAAAGTTTTTGTTGAAATTCCTACTTTTCAAGCTGAACCAATTTTGATAAATATTTCTGGTCCTAATTTTGAACAAGCAGTTTCTTTATACCCTGATTCTAATCTAAACTATGAAACCACTCTGGACCTAGTTCAAGTGTTGGGAATTGAAGAAGGAGATTATGATGTTACTGTAAATTATGCTGGAGAATCTACAACTATTGTTTTTTCTGTAGTTTCTGAAATAATTGAAGTTGTTGATGCTGCTGATTCTATTTTTAGTATTCAAACTGATCAAACTGAATATTTTCTAAATCCATCTGTTTTGTTGACTGGTTACGCGTCTGAAGTAGTGCCTTTTGAAAGTATGAAATTCACTGTAATTGATCCTACTGGTAAACAAATTACTAACGGAAATCTGTTTTCTATTGATGGTGAATTTGAAACCTCTATTTCCATAAATTTTGCTACTCCCGTTTATGGTGATTATGTTGTAAATGCCGAATATTCTGAACATGTTGCATCTACAATTTTTACTCTTGTTGAAAATATTGTTGTGGAAGATTCTGTTTCTTCAAATATTATGACTTTAACTCTGGATGATTTTGAATATCTTAAAGATCCATATATGACAATTTCTGGAACTCTTCCAAATTTTGATTCTGATAATGAAATTTACTATCAGGTTGTGAATTTTAATTTCTATACATCTGAAGGCAAAACCATTGCATTTGAAGGTCGTTTTGATGAAAATGATAATTATGAATTACACTCAGTAGGTTTCACTGCTACTGCAATCCCTGACTCTCTTGGTAATTTTTCTGTTACATTAAGACTACCACAGAATATTTTTTCTGAAGGTGAATATGTAGTAAAAGCAAATTATGGTGCTCTTAAGGCATCTGAAATATTTTCAATTGTTTCTGAAAGAAATTCTCTCTCTGAATATACTTCCATAGGTAGTGGCAATCCTAATACTTCTATTCCTGGTAAGCCTTCTTCTAATGAAAAAAAAGATGCTGGTGGATATCTTGTTTCTAATGTAAAGACCATAATTGAAAAAGTTAATCGTATTTCTGATGATTTAATTTCAATTAATACGCAAGAAAAAATTCTTGATGATCAAACTGTAAATCCAAGAGTATTGTCTGGATCTATGATGACAATATCTAAAGATGTACAATCTACTGTAAATTTACAAGTCTCATCTGAATCTGGAATTTGTATAATTGGTCAAAATTCTGACTGTTTAGTGAGTGAATCTACTAGAAAGCCTGGACAAATTTTTGAGGTGGTTCAAGTTGATGGATTAAACCTCAATGTACGATACTCTGGTTCTGATGTCCGTTTAGAGAAGTTTAGCATATTGCCTGAATCTTCTGATGAATTCCTACCTGAAACAAATTGGAATGTTAAAGTGATTAAAGATGATGACATTTCTAGAATGTACTATAAAGTAACTTACAAAACTTTACAGTAAATTCAAAATACTCATAATTTGATAATTAATTAAATTGAAATTACAAGTTTTAATGTTTTATCAAGACGATCCAAAAAAATGCACTGCAGCTAAAATGATCAAATTTGGTCTTGCTAAAAATATCAAAAAAATTGGTTCCAAAGGATTGGTTTTAGACCCCTTTTCAGATAAAACATTACTTCCAAAGGATAGATCACTTGTAAGTGCAATTGTTGGAATTGATTGTTCTTGGAATCTTGCTGATCATGCTTTTTCTCAAAAATTCAATGGAATAAAACGAAAATTACCTCCCTTACTAGCTGGAAACCCTGTTAATTATTCAAAATTAAATAAATTGACTACTGTTGAAGCTTTATCTGGATCATTGTTCATTCTTGGTTTCAAAGAACAAAGTTTAGAATTATTAAATAAATTTAAGTGGGGTCACACGTTCTATGAATTAAATCAAAATCTCTTAAATGATTATTCTAAAGCTGAAAATGAAGAAGACATTCAAACTATTCTTAATGATTATGGTTTACTCTGAATTTTAAGATATACTGTAATTGATATGGTTATCACAATTATTATGATTCCAACTATCCATGCATCGTAATTAATTTCACTTTCGATATTTGATGAATCAACTACTATTTTCGGTTCTTCTAAATTCATTTGACTAACCAGGAAACTTGATTCATACAAATCTGGTTTTAAAACTGAATTTGATATTGCAAATATTTTGATGCTGTTTGCACCAACTTTTAGTTTTTCTAATTCCTCAGATGTGATATTTATGACTACTTTGCTCCCATTAATTTTTAATTCCTCTGTAGATTGAATTTTTCCTTTACTGTTTATAATAAAATACAGTATTGAATCTGCATCATTTGTTTCAACCATAATTTCTATGTTGCTACCTTGTTGCACTATTTTATCCATATCTACTTTTTTAATAGTTGGAAATTGTGTGTTTTCAAATTCAGACCACTTTCCAATTTTATGTGGATATGAGTTATCCTCAAATGCTTTTACCGTTATGGTTCTTGATTCTGGTGAATACGTTTCTAAATAAAATGGACCGTTACTAATTACTGCATGGTTACTGCTTTCAATCCATTTAATTGATGATTCGTATCTGTTCTGATAATATTGATCTGGTTTTTGATTTTCATTTAATGAATTTGGAATGAATTTACTGTTTTTGTATTCTTGTAAGTTTTCTTTAATTATTTCTGCATCTTTTGGAACTATCAGTGATAGCCAATTTACATTTTTATTCGTTGCACCTGATCTTGAAAATGATACTTTTCCATCCGTTACGGCTTTTTCCATAGATGCTGTTATCTCCCATGGCACTGGACTCCATAAAGATGCCCATTCTGCAATTTCATTTTCATCAAAATGCCAATAATTCACATATACTTCTACTGTATCTTTATCAAGTTGATTTACTGCTATTATTGTCTGAATGCTTTGTGCTGCTCTTGGTGTGAATTCTGTATCAAATGTTTTATCCTTTTCATTACTTTGTGTTCCCCATTCAATTGTAAAATACAGTGAATGCAAAATATCATTCATATCCATTAATTCTCCATTATGCCAATTACTGAATTCAAAATCAAAAGTGACTTTACTTGTTGCAACTGTATTTTTAGGCACATTACTCCATTCTTGTGATGATGGACTCCATATTTTTGATTCAGCTGGTACTTTGATTTTTTCATTTACTCCTGATGTTTCAACTTCCCATTGTGCTCTAACTGGAAATGTTTCTCCTGTAAATGGATGTTTGAATGTAATGGGATCTGAAATAATTCCCCAGATGTGTCTGCTGTATGTATCTGTTAACCCCATTACTGGATTCCATGCACCTTGATAAATTTGCTTTACACCTATTGTTAATTTTTCATCATTAGTTTTTGCATTGATTGGAGTAAATCTACTTGGAACTCCTGCTCCCAAATCATTGACTACTCCTTCCACATTTTGATTCACTACATATTGATCAATTTTACTTGCCAAAAAAATTCTTACTGATTCATTAATTCCTTCTTTAACTGCTTCTTGAATTAATTGTGATCTTTTTTCTGAAGTTTCAAAATTTCCTTTGTAAATTTCTTGAGTTAATTTATCTAATTTTTTATTTTCATAATTCCAATATGACGGATCATTAAAACCTGGCATATTTGAAAACCATGGTGAATACATTTGTCCTAATCCTATTGAATCATATTTTACAAATGCAGACCTTCCCCACCCTTCTGTGTATAAATTCCATTTCATATCTGCTGGATTTGATCCATACACTACGACAAATGCTTTATTCAAATCTCCGTAGTCTTTTTCTACTACAAATCCAATTTTCTCTAATTCTACTGATAATATTTCTCCTATTGATTTTCTAACTGGATCATCACTTCTGATGAAAATTTTAATTTTTACTTTTTCATCATTCATTATCCATTTATTGTCGATTTTTAAAGCCCCTCTTTCTGTCATTGATTTTGAAATAATTTCTTCAGCCAATGTAGGATTGTATTTGAAATTAAATGATTCTAATTCTTTGATTATTGTGAGATATTCTGGATCAGTTGGACCATAATATGAAATGGTTGGTGCTCCGTATCCGCTCATTAATTCATTGACAATTAATTTTCTATCTACTAGGTAGTTTAAGGCAAATCTTACATCTTTATTTGAAAACGGATTAATTTTTTCAGATTCTGCTGGATTTACTAGTAGACTGTATGATCCTCCTGTGGAATCAAAAATTTTTAATCCTTCTCTGGATTGAGTACTCTCTAACCTATCTGATGAAATTCTATAGTAATACATGTCAAGATTTCCATTTTTCACTTCTTCTAATGCTGTATTTTCATCTAAATATTGAATGAATTTTATTGATTCTACAAATGTATTATTTTCTGCAAATGATTCATTATGTGTTATTGCTATAATTGAAAGAGCTAGTATGATTACTAGCATTTTTTTCATATTATTAATTTCTGACGCTTGTAATAAAACCTATATGAAAATTATCTGATATCCTAATCACCTAAAACCTATATCCTTGATATTATTCAAAAATTAATATTGAAAATTCATCCAAAAATGATTGTTGGTCTAAATGGTATAATTCAAGGTGGTGTCTCTGCAAAAGATTTTTCTAAAGTAACTCAAATTGATGAAAATGATTCTAAAAATATTTTGAATACTTTTATCGATAATGGTATTGGAAATTTAAAAGATGATTTTTATTATTTTGAAGATGGTGATAAACTAAGAATTGCTATTATTTTACTTCAAAATGGATTTCCTTTAGATGAAATATCTGTTGCATTGGACTGGAGAGACTTTGAAGGTTTAACTGCAGAAATTCTTTCTTCAAAAAACTTTGCAGTAATTAAAAATTTAATGTTAACAAAACCTAGAATGGAAATTGATGTTGTTGGAATTAGATTGGGTATTGCAATATTGATTGATTGTAAACACTGGAAAAGATACAATTCATCATCCTTAACCAATGCAGTTCAGAAACAAATTGAAAGAACCAGACAATATGTTGCAAAGACTGAAGGATCTATGGCTGTGCCTGTAATTGTAACTCTATACCAAGACAAGATTGATTTTATTGATAAGGTTCCAATTGTACCTATTTTCCAATTTTCTTCATTTATTGATGAATTTTATGGTAATATTGATGAAATGAACACTATAGAAACAGACTAGTGATGAATAATCCTAAACTGCCGATTACAAATATTTTAGTAATTTTCAATGAGTTTTCTAAAGCCTTTGAGTAATCTTCATAAATACTCTGACCCATGACTCTTACTTTTGTTTCATTTTCTAGAATTTCGTATTTTGCTGTTTTTATTTTGGATTCTGCATTTTGCGCAATTTCTATAAACCATTTTGAAAGTTTGTCTCCGCTGGTAATTAACCCTAATTGATAATACCCATTTCTATTTCTAGCTTTAACTGATGCATAGTGTGTGTCTGATGTACAAATTTCTAATAAATTGTATCCTTCATTGGAAAATTTTTCTATAATTTTCTCTCTAATCCCATTTTCCATATTATTTGCATCTGCCCATCCGAGAAAATATTTTTTATTGTTAATTTTTAGACATGTAATTCCTAACCCCCCTTTTGCAAGATCTTCTGTCCACACATCCATATCGTTTGTATTTGCATATCCTAATTCTATTGGAAAACTTTCTTTTGTAATCAGTGAATCTAAACATGATTTTGCAGCTTTCAACATGTCCTCTCCATCTTCTTTTGATATTTCCTCTCCCATTGCATTGTGACAATCTACAGTCATTATTTTTGTAAAATTTCTATTATTTCCATACTGTTCAATTTCTTTTTTCATGTAACTTGGAATGTCTTCCATACCGTGTGGTGACAATGATAACAACAACAATGGGTTATTTCCAAAAAGCATTCCTGTGACTCTTGCCTTGTTAATTTGTACTACTACTGGTTCTGTACATTTCATACCTTCTTCTTTTATTTCAAAATTTTGTAAATTTTTTAGATAATTATCTACTTCATTTCGTGATGGTAGATTTAATGCATGATCTGAAATACTATGCATTACCATGGCAGATGATGATAAATTTTTGTAGATTAAATATGGTATGTTGCTTCCTCCAACTGGATGATATGGTCCTGGATGTATCTCCGGTAACACCATTGTAAATTCAGTTTCATTCTCTGAAGAAAATCTAATTTGTGATGTTCCAACTTTTGTTTCAGTTGCATGCTCCTCCATTAATTCTTCAGCATCTTTCACATCATTACCTTGAGATGCAAGATATGCTTGAATGGTTTTATGTGTACTTTTCATTCCTGGTCTTCCTGCTCTATCTGTTACTATTGACCAAACACTTGCAATTATTAAAAATGTAAATCCATAACCTAATGCCATTGAATTACTTAACATTGAAATCCATAATTCTTGTGGGATTAGTACAAAAAACATTGCTAATGGTTGAATGAATGCAATTGCCCATGCTTTTTTTAAACTTGCCCCTAATGTTGTTGTGTATAGGCCAATTCTAAAACTTGCAAAAAGTATCATTCCAAATGTGATAAAAAATAATGATGCTTCTTTAGATAATACTACACTTGATAATAATCCCATTAGAATTGTTACTACCCATAACATATTTCCAAAAAGCGAAGAGTGTAATGATTTTGAATATTCTTTTTTCTTTGCAAATTTAATATCTAGTAATTGCATTACTGCCATCATTCCTAACACCATTGGTATTTTATACCAAAATTCCTCTATGTTGAGATTATTGAGATATCCAAAATATGTTGCAAGTACAATTACTAGTCCTACCCCTAGTGATGCAGCTAATGAAAAATAATGTGATCCTGGATTTACTAAAGTAAGTGAAAATCTATTGTGAATATTTGAAACGTCGTCTGATTCGTTTTCCATTGTTTTTTCACGGAGCAAAAAATAGATCAGCTATCCACGAAATTGCAATTAAGCTAATTGGGATTGAAACTACTATTCTTGGATCTAATTTGAAACCTTTTGTTTCGTCTTCGAAGAATCTCATGAGACCTCCACTTGATGCTGGAAGTGGAGCTGCTTTATCTGCCATTATGATTCAGAAAAATAAATTTTAACATAAAAACTTTATTATTTTTATTTGATTTTTTCCTTCATTTCTAATATTGAATTGATGGATTTCAGTATAGATTGCTGTTTATCGTGGTCTTTTTCTTGTTCTAATTCTTTTGATAATTCCTCTAGCTTCTTCTCTAATGTGTCTATTAATGGCGTTTTTTCTTCTTTTTCTTCTACTGTTATTTCTCTTTTCTCAGGTTTACGTCCACATTTTGTACAAAGTGCTTGTCCTTCTTTCATTACTCTCACTCCTTTACAATATGGACATGGTTCACTAAGCAGAGTTGCTCCATTTAGTAACATTTCAGCTGCTTTTTTTCTAAGTTCATCTGACACTAGTTTTCATTAATTTTGGATTTAAAAAATATGATTATTTTTGATTTTTACATCAAAGAAGGCTTAATAGTGCGATTCATTGAATCCATTTCGAACGTATGGCAGTAATTTGTAATACTTGTGGTCTACCTGAAGACTTGTGTGCATGTGGGGAACTTGCAAAAGATAGTACTAAAATTATAATTCGATTGGAAACTAGACGATTCAAGAAAAAAGGTACTATGATTGAGGGTCTTGATCCAAAATTAAATAATTTAGAAACTGTTGCCAAAGATCTTAAAAATAAATATGCCTGTGGTGGTACTGCAAAAGAAGGTTATATTTTCTTACAAGGGGATCATAGAGATACAATCAAAGATACTCTAATTCATCTGGGTTTTGCTGAAGATACTATAGAACTACATTAGAAAAATTGCAAAATCCAAATAAGATACTTCAATTATTTGGGATCCCTTTTACTGCGATATTATCTATTATTTTTGGATTACTTGTTATTTCATTTCCCATTGGAATCTATATTGTATTTGAAACTGATATTGGGGATGACATCAATTATGATTATCCTATTACTCATTTAGATATATTTCGCGAAACTAGTTTTTACCAATCTTCTTTTGAACTTAGTATTGGTGATATATTTGTAATTTTGTGGGTGTTCTATCTTGCTATTTTTGTATTTTCTATTTTGGGTCCAAAACAAAATTTTCTAAAATCTATTTCATCTTTAATTTCTAAGGGAGAATATGACGTTAACCAAAATTACATGTTTGCTATAACTAAATGGTTATCTGTACTAGTTTTAATTTCTGCATTAATTAATTTCGTTCAAGAATCTTTTGGAATTATTACTGTTCCTCCACTTGGTGATAATAATTTAATCCAATTTTTCTATGTTTCTCTTGCTCCCTTACTGGAAGAATTTGTTTTTCGCATACTCTTGATTGGAATACCTTTATTCGTATTGTATTCTAGTCGTACCTCTTTATCTTATTTTTTAAAATGTCTGTGGACCCCCTCTTCATTAAATATACTTGATTCTAAAAAAGCCCTTTTTGTAATTATTTTTGTAGGTGTTGCGTTTGGATTTGCTCACATTGCATTTGGTGATTCCTGGAGTGAAGGGAAATTTGCTCAAGCAACTGCGGGTGGAATTATTTTGGGTTGGGTTTATTTTAGATACGGGTTTGTTGCATCTTTATTAATTCATTGGGCTACAAATTATTTTATTTTTGCATATGCTCATTTTATTTCTCAAATAAATTATGTATCCTTAGAGACTGCATTTACTAATCCCTTCATGTTTACATTAGAATTTTTATTTTTATCATCTGGAATTTTAGCTATTTGTATTTTGATCTTAAATAAATTTTATTTCAAAATTTTTAATTCATAATTTTTTTAATTTTATTTATTAACTCTGGTTTTTCATTTTGTTCTAATAATAATTCTAAATCTTCTTGACTGTCTACATCTAACATTATTCTTTTTATGAACACCATTGCAACATTTAGTGTGTGTTCTTTTGCTGTAATCATGTGTTTTCTATAACTGTCATCATCATAATGCGTTTTCATTAAAT
>Ga0233439_10006782_pt1 | contig 10063 bp, 10 predicted proteins | sample SI_123_September_6_FD_182713 | JGI IMG/M metagenome (GOLD analysis project Ga0233439, IMG submission 182713) | Seawater microbial communities from Saanich Inlet, British Columbia, Canada - SI_123_September2016_100_MG | ecosystem: Environmental > Aquatic > Marine > Inlet | place: Canada: British... | reverse complement strand
AACCCGGAATCGGCACTGCCAAACCGGTCACAAAAACTGATTTGGTCTGTCGATGTGATCGTTTGGCCAGGAAAATGCAAAAGCTGATGATCGAGAAATGCCTGTTGGATCAGGTCGAATGCCGCATCTGCCACAGGTTTATGCAGATCAATGCCCTCAACACGGGCCCCAAGGGTGTCTTTAAGGGGGATAATGGCAAGAGTCACGCCGTTGATCCTATCGTGTTGTGGAAAGCACGCAATGTGCGCCAATGGTGGGCTTAGTTTATCCCCCCCAGCCCACCCCGCCAAGGGGTGATCGGGGCTGTGAATAAGAGTGGCCTATAGCCCTTGATCCTGAGGCCCGGGCGGGATACCTTGCCCACCCGCCCGCGAAAATCGCAAAAATCGCGAAAATTGCAGAGATTACAGATTTTATTCTGACTGCATTCATGGGCAAAAAACAGGAATTAAAACGTGTCCCAAAAAAGCCTTTCCCCCATTGAAGATATCATCGAAGACGCCCGCAATGGACGAATGTTCATCCTTGTCGACGATGAAAACCGCGAAAATGAAGGGGATTTAGTGATCCCTGCGGAAAAGGCCGATGCCGATATCATTAATTTTATGGCCAAATACGGCCGCGGCCTGATCTGTCTTTCGGTCACACCGGAACGCGCCAATGAATTGGGCCTTGAAATGATGGCTTCGCGCAACAATGCGCGCCATCAAACGGCGTTTACCGTTTCCATTGAGGCCCGCGAAGGGGTTACCACCGGCATTTCTGCCGCGGATCGGGCGCACACGGTTTCCGTCGCCATTAATTCCAATCGCGGCCAAGAAGACATCGTTACCCCGGGCCACGTGTTTCCCTTAATCGCCCAAACCGGTGGCGTTTTGATCCGCGCCGGGCACACCGAAGCTGCCGTAGATGTTGCCAAAATGGCCGATTTGAATCCCTCAGGCGTGATCTGTGAGATCATGAATGACGATGGCACCATGGCCAGATTGCCTGATTTGCTTAAATTTGCTGAAACGCATGATCTCAAGGTCGCATCGATTGCCGATCTGATTTCATATCGTCGGCGCACCGAAAAAATTATCGAAAAAGTCGCTGAAACAACCATCAACAGCCGTTTCGGGGGCGAGTTTCAATTGCACGTCTTCGCCAACCAGATCGAATATGGCGAACACATTGCCATCAGCTATGGCGATGTAAGTGGCGAAGAGCCGGTTCTGGTGCGGATGCATGCGCTGAACATGATTGCCGATGTTCTGGGCGACACCACGGAAACCCAGTTTGCCGCCGGTGAAAAACGCGACCGGGCAACCGAACTCCACGCCGCCATGCAGATGATTGCCGATAAAGGCCGCGGCGTCGTGGTCATTATCCGCGAACCCAGCCCCACTGCGCTGTCGCGCTTTGTTCAGGAGCGCGAGGGAAAACCAATGTCCAAGCCCATATCCGAACTACGCCAATATGGGATTGGGGCCCAAATTCTTCTGGAACTGGGGGTCCAAAATATGGTGCTTCTAACCAATACCCGCCGCACCATTGTGGGTCTTGATGGATACGGCCTTAATCTGGTTGCCCAGGAACCCCTTCCAACCTAAATCAGCGGTAAATATAGAAAAATGGCCCCTTCTGGGTCTTGTACTCTGTTGGCCCAGACTGTAGAATTACTTAGAATACTAACGAGAACACGCGTCACGATCGGGAGAACAAGCCATTATGGCAAAACAACAAGATGGAAGCGTCGAAATCCTGAAAATTCAGGATTTCGAAATAGAAGTGGAACGCCGGGGTTCCGGGACACCGCTTGTACTGCTCTACGGAGAAGAAGCGCTTGAACTGGAAGCACCCTTTCTGGATGAGCTTGCCACAACCAATGAAATTATCATTCTGTCGCCTCCGGGCTTTGGCAAATCAAACCGTCCCGATAGTGTCGGCAATCCCGATGATATCTCATATGTGATGCTGGACGCGCTTGATGCCCTTGGCCTTGAAGACGTGACCCTGATGGGTTGTTCCTTTGGCGGTTGGATTGCTGCGGAAATGGCCACCAAAAATAGCGCCCGCATCAAGCAATTGATCTTGGTTGACCCCTACGGGATCAAGGTCAGTGACCGTTGGACCCGCGACATTCAGGACATCTGGTTCATGACCGCCGAAGACGTCCAGGACCGCAAATATTCTGACACCAAAAAAGGTGATATCGATTACACCGTCATGGCCGATGAAAAGCTGGAAATTATTGCACGCAATCGGGAATCCTTGGCCTTGTTTGGCTGGCAGCCTTACATGCACAACCCGAAGCTTAAAGGCCGGCTACATCGCATTAATGTGCCAACCCTGATTGTTTGGGGCGTTGATGACGGGATTGTCACCACAGATTACGGCAAGGCGTATGCCGCCGAAATTCCTGGTGCAAAATTCGAAGCCATTAAACAAGCTGGGCATTACCCCCAGATTGAACAACCCGCAGCCTTTGTGAAACTGGTCAGCAGCTTTATCGCAAAAGCATAAGCGACCGCCTGACCAGATTAGGGAGAATTTATTATGTATGCATGGCACTTCACCGAAATGCCTTACCCCAATCACCCGGACCCGGATACGGTTCCCTCCGTGCGCGTCAGCTTGCCCAGCAAGCATTTTGACCCAAAGCTTGGAGCGGAACTTTATAACCGCTATCTGGATGAACACTTGCTCGCCGATGACCTGGGGCTCAACATCATGTTGAACGAGCATCACCAGACAGCGACCTGTCTGGATGTCGCCGCCCCGCTATCCGGTGCGATTCTTGCGCGCCAGACCACAAAGGCGCGCATCTGTATCCTGGGGAACCCCATGGCCAACCGGGCCGATCCGATCCGGGTTGCCGAAGAAATGGCCATGATCGATGTGATCTCCAAAGGCCGTCTTGATGCCGGTTTTGTGCGTGGCGTTCCATACGAAGTCTTCGCCGCCAACACAAACCCGACCCAAACCCTAGAGCGTTTGTGGGAAGGCATTGATCTTTGCGTCAAAGCCTGGACCACCCATGATGGGCCCTTCAATTTCGAAGGCAAATACTGGCACAAACGCCAGGTCAACGTATGGCCCCGCCCGTATCAGGACCCGCACCCACCCGTCTGGATCACCGGTTCATCGGACAAAGAAAACATCCGTGAAGTTGCACGTCGTGGCTTTACTTTCGCCATGTTCCTTCAGCCCCATGAAAAGGTGAAGGAAATGTTCGATGCGTATCGCGAAAGTTCCATTTATGACGACCCAGAGGAAACACGGCGCCACATTGCCTATATGCCTTTGGTCGCCACGGGTGAGACCGAAGAAGAAGCAGAAGGATTTGCGAAGAAAATTGCCTGGTATCTTCAGGCAAAGACCGCACCGCAGTTCCGTAACCCACCGGGTTATGTGCCCGTTGCCTTCAACGTACAAGCGCTGAAAGGCAAGTATTCAGGGCGTACCGACGCCGTGCGTGCCGGTGGCATGGATTATCTCAAGGAACAGGGCGTCATGATCTATGGCACCCCCGATTCGGTCTTTGAACAGATCAAAACCTTCTATCACAACGTTGGTGGTTTTGGCCAATTCCTGATGATGCAACAAGCCGGGCATCTGGATCACAATGAAACAGTCAAAAGCATGAGCCTGTTTGCCAAGGAAGTGTATCCCCGCCTGCGCGAGGAATTTGCTTTCAAAATCAAAGGGGCCGCCGCCGAATAGTGGCGGGATGGCTTTTTGTGTGCATCGATGAGCAACTCTAAATTCGTCACAGTTGACGGGGTCAAGACCCATTACCTAGAGGCCGGCCAATCAGATGGCCGGCCGACGGTTTTGCTTTTGCACTCGGCTGAATTTGGCGGTGCAGCTGAGTTAAGCTGGGAATTCAACATCGGTCCATTGGGGGAACACTTCCACGTTCTGGCCCCCGATCATCTGGGCTTTGGCCGAACCGACAAAGTGTTCGATTTTTGTGGCCAGTTTGACAGACGCATTGAACACATCCGCCGCTTTTTAGAAGTCATGGACGTCCACGATGTCTATGTCATCGGTTCATCCATGTCCGGTGGATTGTCGCTGACGGTCGCATGCCGGGACAAGCCCGACTGGCCCATGCGCAAGGTGATTTCCTGTTCAGGGGGTGGCCTGTCACCAGCCAATGATGCGCGCGCGGTTCTTAATTCCTATGAAGGGGATTTCGAACACATGCGCCGTATCGTCGAGGTCATGTTTGTAGACCCAAAATGGGCAGGCGATGATGCCTACATCGCCAGGCGCCAGGAATTGGCCCAACTGCCCGGCGCATGGGAAGCCACCGCTGCTGCCCGGTTCCGTGCTCCCTTCCGCGAAGCGGCCGGAAAATCGGAACGCGAACAGCTGGATCACGGGAATATCAAAATCCCGGCCCTGATCATTGCCGGGTCGAAAGATCCGTTGCGCCTACCCGGTTATGCCGATGAACTGGTTGCGGAAATTCCAGGTGGGAAACTTTATACATTTGAAAATGCTGGCCATATGGGCAATATCGAATGCGCCGATGAATTTAACCGGGAAGTGATTGCCTTCCTGAAGGAGGACACGTGAGCGAAGAAAAATCCCACCAGCCAATTGAAGGCAGTGCGTTGCGCGCCTTCGCTGGTAGTTTCGCCTCTGGCATCGTCGTCCTGACCACCCGTGACACAGCAGGAACGGCCTTTGGGCTGACCATGAATGCCGTTTCCAGCCTGTGTGTGGAACCGCCGCAGTTTCTGGCCTGTATCGCTAAAACGGCCGCAACCCTTGGCCCAGTTCTGGAAAGCAAGGTCTTTGCGCTCAACATTCTTGCAGAGAACCAAGAAAGCATTTCCAACACCTTTGCCTCCAAGGGTGATGACAAATTTGCCAACATTGACACCCATGACGGTGTTCTGGGTGTGCCGCTGATTGACGGCGCACTGGGCCATGCAGAATTTCGTTTAGTGGATACCCACGAATCAGGGGATCACGTCATTGTCATTGGTGAAGCCGTCAGCAGCAGCGTCGAAGATAGTGCTCCACTGGTCTATTTCCGCGGCAAATACGCAAAAATCTAACGCAATCTCTGTTTATTAGGTGGGCTTGTCGCCTAACACTGTCAGACGGCGCATGATGCGGCTTTCTTCCGGGTCAAAATCACGCCGGGCATGGGCGGTACAGCGGTTATCCCACATCAACATATCCCCCACCTGCCAACGATGCTCAAAAACAAAGTCGGGGTTTTCGATATGGTCAAACAACTGGTCTAACAATGCCTTGCTGTCATCATCCCCCATGCCCTCAATGGACCAGGTCATCAGGCGGTTGATGAACAAGCATTTGCGCCCCGTGACCGGATGGGTGCGAACCACAGGCTGGGTATGTTGCGGCGCATCAACGGACAATTCCTTCGCTGCATGGGTGGCGGCGGCATCGTAGTCATAAACATTCAGCGCCTTTAACCCATCAATCTTTGCCTTTACCCCATCATCCAGGGTCTCATAGGCCCGATACAGATCCACAAACATGGTATTGCCCCGAGTTTCGGGCACTGCAATCGAAAACAGGATCGTCGCCTGGGCCGGGCGTTCTGTATAGCACTGGTCAATATGGAACATCATCTCGCCAACCGGCAGGGCGTGGACATATTCCCCATCTTCCTTGACGTTGGAGATGTACATGATGGCGGGGTCTTCGCCGACAAAGTTTTCTGTATGAATTTCGGAAAGCACCCCAATGCGGCGGCCAAACCGCAGTTGATCGGCAGCCTCCAGCTTTTGGCCCCGGAAATAAATCACCAGGTTCTGGTGCCAAACATCCAAAATTGCCTGAAACGTTTCCTCATCCATATCCTTGGAAAGATCAACATTACAAATTTCGGCACCACAAGGGCTGTAGCGAATGATTTCAAGGCCCTTATAGGTTTCCTTGATGCCCGGGCCGGGATTGGTTTCTGGAAAATTGGAAATCTGTACTGACATTCTTAAAAAACCTTGTTCGTAGCCCGATCAAACCGGGGCAAAGAAGTAAAACAAGGGATAAGGGCGAACCATGGCCCTTATCCCCAGCGTTTAATGCATCGAGCGCCCGCCATCGACATTGATGGTTTGGCCGGTAATGTAATTTGACGCATCCGATAACAAGAACATCACCGCACCCACCAGATCGTCTGGCAATTGGTCGCGGTTAAAACATTTGGTGCTGTCGGCGCGTTTTGACATGTGTTCATTTGAACTGTTGGCAACCTGGGTTTCAGAAAGGGTGAAACCCGGGCTGACCGAATTAACACAGATATTATCTTCACCCACTTCACGGGCAAGGGCACGGGTCAGAACCACCACCGCGCCCTTTGATGCGCTGTAATGCAACCGCCACATGCCGCCATCAAAGACGCGGGATGAGGAAATATTGACGATCTTTCCCCCGCCCTGTTTCTTCATATGCGGGTAAACCGCAAGACAGCACAAAAACACACCCTTGGTGTTGACCTGCATCACACGATCCCATTCATCGGCGGCAATTTCATGCCAGGGCTTGCGGCCCAAAACAGACATCAGGGATGCGTTGTTGATCAACCCGTCAATGCGTCCCCATTTATCCATGGTCGCCTGGGCCATGGCTTTTGTCTTGGCCTCATCGGCAACATCCGTGGTTTGTGCCAAAGCCTGTCCGCCAGCGGCATTAATCTCATCGGCAAGAGCATGATTGGCTTCATCAACGATATCGGCGATCACGACCTTTGCGCCCGCTTCTGCGAGCCTTTGGGAATAGACCTTGCCAATGCCGGTCGCACCCCCGGTGATGATAATCACCCGATCGGTCATGTCCAGGCTGGGGCGAGTTGGTGAAATTTCATTCATTGGTTTCAGTCTCCATGGGTATCAACGTTTATGGGCATATTTACTTATTCGCCGACCAAAGGCCCGCCTTCAACGGTAAAGCGCCTGAGATGGCGTTCTTTTGTCGGATCAAAATCGGTCCGGGCATGAACGGTGCACAGGTTATCCCATATCAACAGGTCCCCCTTGCGCCATTTATGGGTATAGAGAAATTCTGGCTGTTCTTCATGGGCAACCAACCGGTCGATAATGGCCCGACCCGCATCCCCCGGCATGCCCACAATTTCCGACGTCATCAGCCGGTTTACATAAAGGGCTTTTCTGCCTGTCACCGGATGGGACACGACCATGGGCTGGACAAATTGGCGGGCATTCGAAATTTTCCCCACTTGCTCCCGTGACGTTGAATCATAGCTAAAGACATTCAACGCATCATAGTCATCCACCACCCCACGCAGGTCATCGGGCAGGGCATCATAGGCACGACACAGGTCGCCAAAGATTGTATCCCCGCCCGCATCGGGCACCACAATGGCATAGAGACACGTCGCCCGAGCAGGGCGTTCCACATAACATTGATCGATATGGAACTGCATCTCACCATCGGGCAGAGAGCCGATAAATTTACCGTCTTCCTTGCGATTGGAAACAAACATTACTTCTGATGGGGCATCGGTGCCTTCATGACGATCATCCGCTGGCCGGGATCGCTTGCCCAGATTGCCAAACAATTCACAAAATCGGACATGATCTTCGGGCGAAAGGTTCTCCTGATCACGAACCACTAACACAAGGTGTTTAGCCCATGCCGCACGCAGCCGGGCTTTCGTGTCATCATCCAAAGAACCAGCTAGGTCAACACCGGTTACTTCGACACCAAACCCTGCAGAAAACGGGGTTATTTTCATCAACGCATACTCCTACTGCAGCTCTATATTATCCCTGATTTTTATGCTTGGCATTGGCATTCACGCTTGACCATAAATGTTCATTCCAGTCTTGGGGCAGGGTGCCATCGTCCAGCGCCATGCCGACATAATGGCTCCACAGCTTGTAACAATGCTGTTCACGGTTGTTGTTGGTGACAGCAATCAGATCCAGCTCTTCGCGGGTGAGAGGGTTCACCTTGCCGATGGTCGCCGCCTGATAATGGGCCTTGGCATTTTCTTCAAAATGAACGGCATCCACCAAAAGTGCGGGCAGACTTTCGGCCACCAAAACCCCGCCATGGGCACGCAACAACGCACCGTTATTATCGCCAAGGGTCTTTGCCAGTTCCTGGCCTTGGCGTGCCGACAAGATATGGCTGGGATCACCATGGATGGGCACCCCTGACTTCCAACGCTGGGCGTGGCTTTTCATCAAGGCCAATTCAACGCCTTCGATCATTGTGAACATTGCCGCCAATTCAGAATGGGTATGAACCACGGTTTCAATATCGGGGCGCGCGCGCAGAATTTGGGCATGAATATGTGCCTCAACGGGCGGACGGTCACCGGCGGGGCCTTCTAAAAGATTGCAATCAAAATCACAAATCAACAACCCCTCAGGATTAATGCCCGCACGGCTGTCGTTGATGGATTGAATCATAAAGGCATCGCGGCCCGGAATACGAATACTGGCATGGCCTGAATAGGTAAGAATTCCTTCTTTGTGCAACAATCGTGTCAGGGCAGCCAATTGCACCCGGTACCCGGTGATAACAGCATCAGAATTAGAACCCGCATTTGCGGTGGTCATTATTGTCTCCTTGGAAATAACGTTTGGAATTAAATGCGTTGGCGCTACAGCGTACCCAGATTTTGTTGCATGGTATGAAGCACGCGACGAATGGTTTCAACATCCTCAACGGATACGCCTTGGACCGAACTAATATTAACATCAATGGCATGGGGCAATAAAACATTGCGCAGGGCACGGCCCTTTTTGGTCAGGTAAATATTGACCTTGCGCTTGTCGTCGGTGTTGCGCACACGCTTCACATAATCCCGTTTTTCCATACCATTCAGCGCGGTCACCGTGGTCGGCTCCATCATGCCCACACGTTGGGATAATTCGCGCTGGGTTAATCCGTCTTCTTCCCACAAGACACGAAGAAAATACCACTGACCAATGGTGACGCCATGGGCGGAAATTCGAGCTTGGAGAATTTTCGTAAATGCCCGGTACGTGTCGCGCAATAAATACCCGACACTGGTTTCGGAATCAAATTCGACATCCCCCCCATTTGCAGCACATTTAATCGCTGCCTGGGCTTCGGGAACAAGTTCGCTTGTGTCACTCATGGCCCTTGTCATCTTTCGCTTTGTTAGCCTGACCATATTCTTGGACAGTTCATTAGCATGCTAATCATTCTACGGCATAACCGTTAGAATTCCAACCATTAGACTCCCACTGGAATTCCCGGCTTTCCGGTCATTTCAACAATTTTCATTCCTTTTATCAGCATTTCAGGGGGGCTAAACTAAGCCCCGGAAGGAAACCCATGGCCAAATCTGGCAAAAAATCTAGCGCCCCCCCTGTGACCGGGGCCATTACAAAGGCGATTTATCACCGAGCAACGGCCCTTGGCTTTGACGCGGTCGGCTTTTCGGTCGTTGAGGATGCCCCCGATGGTAGTGCCGATCTGGCTGCCTTTATCGAACAGGGCCGCCAAGGTGACACAGACGGGAACATGGACTGGGACATGGACTGGATGGAAAAGCGCGTCACTGCCCGCGCCCGACCGGGGAACCTTTGGCCAGATGCCCGGTCCGTTATTTCTTTGGGCCTCAATTACGGCCAGGGCGAAGACCCAATGATTAACCTGACCCGGCCCGGGCGCGGCACCATCGCATCCTATGCCCGGGGGCGGGATTATCATCTGGTGGTCAAATCCCGGCTCAAACAATTGGGACGATGGATTGCTGAAACCTACGATTCCGATATCAAGGTCTTCGTCGATACCGCCCCGGTCATGGAAAAACCATTGGCGCAACGCGCCGGCATTGGATGGCAGGGCAAACACACCAACATGGTTTCCCGTGAATTTGGCTCGTGGCTGTTTCTGGGTGAAATTTTTACCACCCTTGATCTCACCCCCGATGCACCGGAATCTGATCATTGCGGCAACTGTCAGGCGTGCCTTGATATTTGCCCCACCGATGCCTTTCCGGAACCGGGAAAGCTGGATTCAAAGCGGTGCATTTCGTATCTGACCATTGAACACAAAGGCACCATTGCACCGGAATTTCGTATCCCCATGGGCA
>Ga0233439_10006779_pt1 | contig 10065 bp, 11 predicted proteins | sample SI_123_September_6_FD_182713 | JGI IMG/M metagenome (GOLD analysis project Ga0233439, IMG submission 182713) | Seawater microbial communities from Saanich Inlet, British Columbia, Canada - SI_123_September2016_100_MG | ecosystem: Environmental > Aquatic > Marine > Inlet | place: Canada: British... | reverse complement strand
AAGAAGGCATTATAATATATACATATATATTATATTGTTACAACAAAATAATATTAAAAGTTAAAATATTAAAGATTAATATTTGACGATTTTTTAAAATTACGCCCAACTCTGCAAACTCTGCGTATAAGGATTATCTTTGAACGCAGTCAATATATCTGGTTCAATGCGTTCGCAACCCTTACACTCATCGTAGTATTGTGGCGCACTTACCTTTCCATAGGTATCTGTTGAGGGAATATGTTGTTGAGTAGAAGATGGTGCCCACAGTCTATTATTATTTCTATCACAATCCCTCTTGTCAATCTGAATATTATCCGTTTGATTAAAAATTTGTGTTCCACCCTGATTCGGACGATTCTTGTATCCCTTGTTTACATTATTGCGCTGGCGATACGCTGCATCATATACCTGATTTCCGCCATATACTGCAGGCCCGGCCGCTCCGTCATACGAACAGTTGGTGGTGTCGCGCTGAACGGTCACGGGTTGTTGTTTGCTGACCAAATATGCTCCTGAGCCTCTATCTATTTGCGAATTAATATTAAGATGATTATTGTCCAGTTTTCCTTCCGTAGTCTCGCGAATTGTCGTTCTTGTTCTATCTGCAGGATTGTAAATAGGTTGTTGGGGGACAGTTGACGCAGCATTTCCAGTAGGACGTAAGTTACCTACAGTATCTTCTTTTCTTGATGGACGCATGACATCTAATAGAGGCGCAACCATTGCTTTCAACATCCCTCCAACCCCTCCAAATTCTTCCGCCTGACGTGTTGTCGAGCGATTATTTGGGAGATTTTGGTAACTTTTTGCACCATGGTCAGAAGCGGTAGGTGCATGCATGCCTGCTGCGCCGGCATTCGTAATATCAGTGCATGGTAGTTCTGGACGACGAGATGGTGTGTATTCACCTGGAACGTAACCAGCTTCTCCTTCGGCATCACCTGCACCGAAATATTCGCAGGTAGTTGTAGGTCGATTTACATGCTGTAATACTTCTCTCCCGCGTGCAGTTTGTCCTTTTTCTAAACCGGTTGTGGTAAACCATCGTTCAGCGCCAACTGTATAATATGTGTCGGGTTTATTCTTTTCTATTTTACCCTGAGTATTTGTATTGGCAGATTCCTTAATATATGCATTTGCGGGACCCTGATGTCCATCGAGACCAAATGTCATTTTAGGATTTGTATCCACGCGCAATTCATTTACAGTCTTGGGTAACCAAGAATCACGCGATTCCATCCCAGAGTTAAACCCTGCTCCTCCCGTGGCATTATAGCCTTTATTTAATCCGGGGGCAACCTGGACTTCCTCCCAAGGTTTTACATTTGCCATTCTCATACTAGGATTTACGCGAGATTGCAAAAAGTCACTTGCATTAGGAGCACCATTTGCATATTGTAGATTTGCATGAGGCTTAAATAAAGGAGCCTGAGCTTGTTTTCGGCGCATTTGGGACCCTTGACCTTGCATATTATCAAGCACACTCTCCTCAACATTTGCCGAAACGGTAGCGCCCTTTATCTTTGCCCCAAAAAAAGGCTGCATGTTATTATGCTTAAAATGCGATTTATCTATAATTTCTCCTGTTAACGACATGGTTGGTAATACCCCGCTACCAACATCCCCCGGTGGATTAGTTTTTTCAATTCGCTCATAAACAGTATTATCAAAATATTTATCCGTAGTTTGATTTGGATTTCTATACTTATTTATATTGCTATCCGCAACACGATCGGCTGCTACAGGGTAATTCTCTGGAGCAGGAAACCTCAGTTGTTGCGGTGCCGGTGGATTTACAGTATGCAATGTATTTTGCGGCTTCCCCATGTTTTCATATCCTTCAAGAGGTAGGGGTTTATTGCTTCTATTTTGCAATGGTTTGTCTTCAGGAGGCGAATGATTTGAAATAACATACATACTTCCTAATGCTACTGTTGCAATTATTAATTCTGCCATTATATATACTACTTATATATATTATATTACTTCATATCACTAAACATATTTTATTATTATAATTTTTTATCATAATAAAATTTGAAATTCAAATCATTACAACTAACTACAACTAACTACAACTAACTACAACTAACTACAACTAACTACAACTAACTACAACTAACTACACTACTTTGCAGATATTTCTACCAGTGCACAAGTCCGAATTGTTTGTTGGGTTTGCAACAAAAGGCGCCATAGAAATTGGATCCTGGTTGCCGGGTGGAATACAAGGGGCAGAGGGAATAAAATTGTCTTTCTCCAGAATTCTTGTGCTTAAATTATTTTGGAAAGTCATACAAGTATTTTCTTGCGGATTTAATGGCAACGTATACCAATCTACTTGTTCTAAATCTCTTAGTTGCCATGCAGGATTCGTTGCCCTTGTTTGTTCAGTAGACGGATTACATGATGGATAGGTGACCTTTCTAGACTTTACACGATGTTTTTCATAATTATTTACTTTCATACAATCACGATTAGTATGTCGCGTTAATCCACGCAAATCACTCTCTAAATTAATGGTATTCGTTCTTAAATTACTACCCCATTTTTGCATTCTAATAAAAGGATCTTCCATAAAACATGGTTTTTCTCCGTTTCCTGGAACATTTAGCATATATTTACCTGAACCTGTTGATTCCTGCAGTTGTTTTTCTATTCTACATGGGTCATCATGAAATCTTGTAAATGACATTATATATACTATACCAATATAATCTAATCCTAAAATGTATTAATTAATATATAGAATATAACTTCTTGCATTGCGAATATTTTTATATTTTATATTTTTATATTTTTATATTTTTATATTTTATATTTTATATTTTATATTTTATATTTTATATTTTTATAATATAAATGCGACTATCCGAAGGATTTACATTTGGTATCAATGAGGTAGTCATGACAGTATTATGTGGAATATCAGGTTATTTATCAGTACCTCGTAAACAATTACTATATTTCTTACTTGTTCTCGCAATATCTAGTATTATACCTGATGCATATTCCTATTATCAAATGCAGAGAAATGACCTTCCTGAGAATAAAGCAAATTCCGTTATAGAATCACTTAAAAATACTTCTCCCATAATACTTTCTGAGGCTGGGGCAGTTCTACTAATTTCAATTCCATTAATTATATTTAATAATAGGATTTTTCGGGCCATAGGCGCTGTTTTTATTGGCATTTCGCTAATTATGGTAACTAAACTATATTCTGATTCATATGTAAATATATATGGTTTGCTTACGCCCGCAGCAGTTGCTTTACTTGGTGCAGTATTTACATTTGTGGTTTCGATGTTTTTAAAAAAGTATATTTAGCTAAATTATTGTGGAATAGGAAATGGTCTCTGACTATTTTCAATAACTAATGGTTTTGGCATAATAAGCGGAGTTCGCTGAAAAAATTGCTTCATGGGAACTGTTTTGAGTTTCGGGGCAGCTGGTTGTTGGGGAGTTACTAAATTTGTAGAATTTATACCAAATAATACAGACTCTATTTCTACTGGATTCGTAGATAAAGTATCTCTAGGCATATGACTAGGCATATATCCAACACATGGTATGGCAGGGGCATAGGCGTGTCCATACTGCGAATATTTATATTCTGTATAATCTCTGACAGATTGATAACTGCGCTGTTGTAAACAATAGTCGCTCTTAGTATTGTTGTTGCGAGTGGAAGCCATTATACTATATTATATTATATTTTATAATATGTTATTATATTTTGTTTTGTTGGTTGTATTATTTAATAATATCTAATAATTCCGTGAATATCTTATCATATGGTTTATTTTCTATTACATTACATATATATTTATGTGCTAAATCAAATAATTCAAATCTAAATAAACATTTAAATAATACCACATTATCATTCTCTCCCATGATTGAAATTATAAATTGTAATTCGGTAGATTTCTTAAGTTTATCTAGTAATTCTGAAAACCTTTCGGTTTTATTACACAAATCATACAGCCGGTCTGTTTCTTTATTAATTTGGTCATCATCCCAACTAGTTAAATGAAATGCTTGTAAAATTTGCATGCGATACATGTCTTCTTGGACTTCATCATCGTGCAATTTATATGTGCATACAAAATTTGTTATATACATGACAAAATTCTATGCATAACCTCTATAAATATATTTAAACAACATAAATGACTAAATATATTTCTTATCTTTTATAATGTTTTATGGGAAGTTGACATATATACTATAATTATACGTATTGTGTCGGCGTGTGCTTTACTGCATAATCCTTGTCACGGGTTAATTCGCGTGATGGTAAGCCTCCACGAATCCACCCTTTTGCTGCAACTCCTTCTACTAAATTCGATGGGTTTGTAATAGTTGACTGAAGAGATGGTATCATAGGTGTATTTTGGTACCCAATATAACATACCTCACTTGAGGGATTCGCGCTCTTTCTATTATTGGCTAAATCGCCCTGCTGAATTTGCGACTCTAATACTGGATTACTCTCACCGCGGCCGAGATAAGGTACTGTTGCAAAAGGACGATGGAATAAACTGATTCTACACTTTGGCTTGGTTATTTTTGTGTGAGACAATTCCGTATTTTCATCAATATTACAGCCATTAATACCAACCTGGTGACTTCCATTATAATTTACATTTGGTTGACTTGTTGCAAACTCTATAGCTTTTGACATTGGGCAAGATGGTTTATAGTTATCAAGCATATAATTTGCATGTTTTGCGTTTTGCACATTGCGCTGACTAATATCACAATCATCCTCACCAATTCTTGACATTTTATTAAATGTGTAATCGTGAACAGATGCCATTATATAATGATTGGATATAAATATTTATATAAATATTTATTTATATAAATAAATATTTATATAAATATGATGCTATATCATTATTTACTAAATGACAAGATATGACAAGATATTAATTATTCGTCCATCTCGGAGGAGCTGAACGTGTGCATGCGAACTCATTTCCTTGTTTACATGATACCATGCCACCATAACACCATTCTGCAAAAGCTTTTTGTGCATTAGGTATTTGTGTGTTCGCCGTAGCATACCATGTTCGCATAGACTGATCAAAATTAAAACATCTTTCATCTATATCCGTTGTATCATTAAAATTATCCACAATAAATTTCTGGGTCTTATCATTTATTTTTCCCTCAATTTCTTTATTATATGATGGTGCGGCAGCGTTGCGATTAGGGTTGTCTTTTCGTTCTGTTAATAACACATTCATAGTGGGGTTCTTTTCTGTTGGAAGAGTATAGTTATCACTCATGATATTATATAATCGAGGATCAGTAAAGCCTTCCTTACCTTTGCACTCTTTTTTTTTTATGCGATGCATTAGTATTATGATTCCTAAAGTTATTATTCCAGTAAGTACTATTTTTGTTGTCATCTTTAACAAATAACCTACTACTGTTAATAATACTACTATTCTTGTTACCGCATTTAGTTTTTCATTTGATGTCATATTACTAGATGGCCATAATTGATATATATATTCACTTTTAAATAATATTGACGGTTCATCTAACCAAAAAGGAGTTTCCATTATATATAGCAGGAGGTATTTTATTTAATAAAATATTATATTTATCATTATATATCTGTATTTATCATTTGTTTATTTTTTCTTTTTTCGCTTTTTCTTTTTATTACCAGTTTCGGTGCGTTTTGCACTTTTTTCATAAGTTTCGCCCGTCGTGAACACTTTATTTTCTATTCCATCTTTACACTCCGTTGTTCGTAATTGTGCATTGTTCAGTCCTTCTTGTTCTCGCCTTTTTGCTAATTTGTCTCGCATTCTATCACGTTGCTGAGCCCCTCTCATATTTCGCTTAAGATTTGCTTCTGTTGCACCCATATTCATTTTGCCCGACATATTCATATTACCTGGCATTCCCATCTTTGCAAACATTTCTTTCATATTGCCCATGCCTGGCATGGCTTTCATTTTTTGCATGAGATTATTCGCCTCTTCTAGTAATTCACTTTCCTTAATATCGCCGGATTTCATTTTTTCATCTAATTTGGATCCGACATTCTTTATTAAAGACATTAATTTTGTTGGTTGCTTAAACAATTTCTGAAATACATCATTGACCGAGTCAGTATCAGTCATATCAATATTCATATCTTTTGCAGTATCCTCTGCAATTTCTTTTGCTAAATTTCCTAATTTACCATCCATCATCTCCGATATATGGTCTTGTAATTCTTTTGGGTCAGGGAAATTTTCCATTCCGGGAAACATGCCTCCCTTTTTTTTTGAGCTATCGTCTCCTTTTGCATCGTCTCCTTTTGCATCGTCGCCTTTGCTGTCGCCATCTCCTTTGCTGTCGTCGTCGTCTTTTGCATCATCATTATTTGCAGTTGATGAAAACATGTTCTGCATTTCTTCAATTGTATCTTCCAGTTTTTTTTTAAATTCATCTTGGTTTATTGCCTCAAATAATTTGGCTGTATCTCCAAATGATTTTTGGTCTGAAATATTTGTGACTACCGTAAAAAGAATTACCTGCAAATATTTCCATAAAGATTGTTTTGTACTTTCTGTAATATTTTCTTTCCACAATTTTGCGAAATCTATGTTTGGTAAAAATTCTGTATTAATTTTCTCATCAGTAAAAATATCTTCATTTTGATAAAGAATATCAAAAAATCTCTCAGGAAATATGGTTTCACAATGTGTTTGCACAATTTTTATGGATACACCATCCTCATCTTCGTCGTTTATAATATTTTTAATATTTGTGTCTAGCGAATCGTTTAACTCGGGAAATGTTGTAAGTAAATCGGTTAACATATCACATACTATTTTAGAAAGCTTTTCAGAAGTGTCTGGACTGGAAGATTCTTCAGGGGTGAAAGATTCTTCTGGGGTGAAAGATTCTTCTGGGGTGAAAGATTCTTCTGGGTCGCTATTTGTCTCTTTATTATTACTCATAATAAATAAATGTATTATATTATATTTATATTAAATCGATGTAATTAGATATTACACAATAAATAATTACAGAATACTAGACATTACTTATAATACATATTTGATAACTTCGTTAAATTTTGCATATAACCTATTGTTTTATTTTTATCGGGTTCAGTCATGTTTCTCACTGGTTCGCGCAATAAATTTATTTTTTCAAGAATAATTGATGGTTTTGCAGAATTTTTCACATCATTTGAATAATCGTTATTAATAAAAAAATCTATGTTATTATTCATAATTTGTTCGCTATATTTATTTGAAAATTCGCGGGTAAATGTAGTTATTATTAATTTTGGATTGGTCTTGCGCATTTTTTCTATAGCAAATTTACATGCTTGTAAATTAGTATCATTTGGAAATACTCGTATTACATCTTGCATAAATTCGGAAAAATGTTCATTAAAAGCGCGAAGTATACTATGTTTATCCATTGTATAATAATATGTATTATAATGACTATTTTATATTAATTATAACATAATTATAATTAATCGTATATTTTTGCATATTCTATTCGTAGGAAGTTTGCTTATTTACCTTTGGCCTATTTCCTGGTTGCGCTGCTGCTGCATTTTTTCTACTGCTCCGGATCCTATTGTATCTGCTGAATAATTGTCAGGCGGAGTATCTATATCTTCTTGGTGACGAATTGATGCATAGTGATGCTGTTGACGCATACCTCCATCGCCTTTTGCTGATAATGATTCCGCAGTCTGGTCCAAGAAACTGTAGTTATCTGAAGCAATACCAAATCCACTGCCACCCATCAAAGAAAATGCTTCTGGCTCCCCTTGCTGCTGTGTAGCGGCAACCTTTAACGCTTCTTGTTTAGGTGCAATATGTTTGGTAATTTCGTCGCCAAATAATACATGATGTCCTTTATTTAGTAGAAGTAGGGCTGGTACTTTAGTTACTGTTGGTGGTAATAATATCTCTTGTCCATTTTCTAATACAATATAATTCGCGCCATTCTCTCGCGCAACACGGTTATCAATACAAACAAAGTGCATATCATCTTGTAGACCTGATTGTGATATACCTTGAAGAAGCTGTTTACACTTATCACAATAATTACTATAATATAATATTGTGCTCATATATAATTATATATGATTTATATTTTAAATAAAAATTGAACTAAAGTTTTAATCAGTATATAATATACAATAAAATGGTTCCTGTAATCTCAGAACTTGAAGAAGACGACAAGTATCTTCGCTTTCGGATCTCTAAAATCGATGTTAGTCTAGCGAATGGACTTCGAAGAATTATTATTGGCGATATCCCCACACTTATTTTTAGAACTTCTCCTCACGATAAAGATAAAAGTGAAGTTTTTGTAAATACTTCTCGTATGAATAATGAGCTTATTAAGCAGCGATTGAGCTGCGTTCCTATCCATATTACAGATACAGCTTTTGCATACGAAGAGCATATTGTTGAAATTCATAAAAAAAATGATAGTCAAGAAATTCAATATGTTACTACCGCCGATTTTAAAATTAAAAATACCGTGTCTGATATGTATTTAACTGATGCTGCATGTCGCGCCGTTTTCCCACCTAATACAATTACTGGCGATTTTATTGATCTTGTGCGTCTGCGACCACGGTTATCAGACACCATGCCCGGAGAAGAACTACATATGACTTGCTTATTTGATATTGGAACGGCAAATGAAAATGGTAGCTATAATGTCGCAGCTACGTGCAGCTATTCTGCAACAAAAGATCCAATTAAAGCAAATAAGGCTTGGCTGGATATTGCGAAAACACACAAGAAAGAAGGTCTTTCTGCGGAAGAGATTTCCGAGAAAAAGCACGATTGGGAATGTATCGATGCAAAAAGAATTACTATTCCAGATTCATTCAATTTTGTAATTGAAACGGTCGGACCATTTCAAAATATGTCTATTGTGGAAAAGGCTTGCGCTGTAATGGGAGATAAACTTAAAAAATTTATGGACGATGTTCAAAGTGTATCCAATATGATAGCGCCGTCCACATCGACTATTGACAACTGTTTTGATATTAAGCTCGTCGGTGAAGGTTACACGCTTGGAAAAGTAATTGAATATATCATGTATACAAAATATTATGATAAGCCGGATAAATCCGCTGAGAAACTCTTAACATATTGCGGCTTTCGAAAGCCACACCCCCATATCGATGAAAGTCTGATTCGTCTCGGTTTTAAAAATACGATTGAGCCTAGCGAGGTTATCGCATATTTAGTTGGTGCAGCACAAGATGCTATCGCACTTTATGAAAAAATCCAAGAAGAGTTTTCCTCTGAATAAACATGTCAGGGAACCTCCCTGCCTGCTTCGCTTGCCCGAACCCCCAAAAATTTCTCTTGTTTTGTCTAAACTTTTTTAAAGTTTTATTTTGTCTAAACTTTTTAAAAAGTTTTATTTTGTTATATTATAATGGCTTTAGAAAATCTGCGCTCATTACAATTTTCTTCTTCTGCGGCATTGACTATTTCTAATCATTTAGAAAGAAACGATTTTTCAAAAACCGATTCATGTTCATGCACCACATATCACTGTTCTGATATGAATGCTCTGCGTTCACAAATTATTACCCAGAAAAATAAAAAATTCCGGTTTCATTTAGATATTAGTAAACAATCTAGTGCGACAAATACTTCTGTATTAATTGGTATGGGTGGCTCACGTGCCATAAGAGCTTCTGATTTACATAATACCCGTACACTATGTACATGCCATAGCGATGTTAATGAAACTATAAATACTTTAGATGTGCGTATAAATTCTTTAGGCATTGTTCATAGTATCGAATCTAAGTCTTCAGCCCTCGCCGAGGAGCCGACATTTACCTCCTGCAATATGTGCATTAGTGGAGTATATTTAAGTATGACTAGCGACAGTCTCAAGAATGTCTCAGGCAAGTGCTTAATAGGGGTTGACTTTCATGGTTTAGATTTATCCGGAGTGAACTTGGGTGGGTCGAATTTCTCGAACGTAGACTTTTCTGGGCAGAAATTAACAAATGCAGATATCCGGCAGCCGATACGCGTTGCT
>Ga0233439_10006772_pt1 | contig 10072 bp, 6 predicted proteins | sample SI_123_September_6_FD_182713 | JGI IMG/M metagenome (GOLD analysis project Ga0233439, IMG submission 182713) | Seawater microbial communities from Saanich Inlet, British Columbia, Canada - SI_123_September2016_100_MG | ecosystem: Environmental > Aquatic > Marine > Inlet | place: Canada: British... | reverse complement strand
GATCGGGCTCAATGCCGATGCCGGTGTCCCTGACGGTGATTTGAACCATGGTGTCCTTGGCGCCAGCTTGGGTGGCGGCTGATATCTCAACCCGGCCGCCCGTGGGCGTGAATTTCAGGGCGTTGGATATGAGATTGCGGATCACGGTTTGGATCATATCCGGATCAGCGAACGCCGCGTCGTTTTCGATCCGGTTGGTCACTGTGATGTCTTTATCCTGGGCCATGGGGCCCAAAATGGTGATGCTTTCCTGCGTCAGGTCGCGCAATGAAATGATCTTCGGCTCAAGCTTCATACCTTCGATCTGTAAGCGGGACCAATCGAGGAGATTGCGTAAGAGTTCAAAGACACTTTCGCCGCTTTTGTTCACTTTTTCGGCGTAATCGACGAGCTTTTCCTTACTGAATTTCTCCGAATGCTTGGACATCATCTGGGTCCCCATCAACAATGAGTTGAAGGGATCAATCAGGTCGTGAGAAACGATGGAAAACAGCTTGTCCTTGACCTCGGATTGATACTTGAGCTGTTCGTTGAGCATTGCTTCTTGCTCGGCCAACGCCGACATCTCAAAGGCTTTCTGTTCGAGGCGCGCGTAGAACAAATTGACCGTGTAGAGCACGATCAACAGGGTCAGTGCGATGACGCCGAAACCGACGGCCAGATTGGAGATCAAAGTCTGGCGGATGCCGGCGAGCGCGCTGGATTCCTGCTGTTCGACAATCACCCGCCAAATCAACGTTGAGCTCGTGCGTCGCTTGCATGTCGCGGACACGGAAATACCACGCATCGGCCGGATCATTTTCATCAATGACCTGGGTGATGCCTTTGTAGTGGTAGTAATTCCGGGTTTTCTCAGAGACCAGAAAACTGGTGAACATGCCATATTTCTTGCGGATTTCGTCCAGGTAGCGCGTCATCTTGTCGGGGTTCTGCTCACCATCCAAAAGCAAATCCCGGACGAACGTATCGTCTGCCATCATTGATGAGACGAACACTGGGCGCAGCAGATCGCGTTGGATTTCCGAATAAATATTGTCGCTGGTCAGCGGCAGTTCATTGCCGATCAGCGCGTCCCGCAAATTAGCCTTCGAGACCTGATAGCTGAGCAGGCTGGTGGTCACGAATCCGGCGACCAATATGAGGGCGATGATCGCCATAAATAGCCGCGAACAGAGGATGCATTGCGCCATTCGGCCATGGGTTGCCAGCTTACTACGGGGAATATTGGCTTTCACGCAGCACTCTAACGCCAGACCTCGGTAATTCCAATCGATGGTTCATTTGCCGGCAAAGCGAGTGGCGGGAGGGAGGATGATTACTCCCTTCCCGCCCCTTTCTGTGCGTTCCCGGGGCATCACCTGACGGTTTTCTCGATCTCCTCCAGTCTGGCGGTGACCATTTTGGTCCGCTCAGCGCCTTTCAGTTCGTCGCTATCATGCAGCACATCGATCACCGCGCGGGCGACATCGCGGCGGCGTTTGACCTCATCTTCCAGGGTTTCCGCCGCCGGGACTTCCAACACGTGGCCCGAACAATAGCTGTTCGGCGTGGCATTCACTGATTTCAACCATTCACGGATGGCTTCCGGGGCCGCATCCTTGTTGCCGCCGTTGACGGCCTCGCGGAGCAGCTTGCGGAACAGATAGACCCCGCCGTCGGCCTTCATGGGTCGTTCCAGCGCATGCACGGCGATCGGCCGCTGGGTGATGATCACCTCGTAATCGCCCGGCGCGTACTGGGCGTCCTTGTAACAATCGCGGTCCCGGTGATCCTTGGGGATCGGCGGTTTCTCGCCTTGGCCGTATGTTGCGCGTTCCGGGCGGCGCATGGCGACCTGACCTTCGAGGAAATCGATGGTCTCATAGCCGATCAGGTGTTTCGTACCGACTTCACGCGGATCGATGTTTTTGCCGACCACACGCCAACCGATCATCTTCGAATTCGTGTCATCGACTGGCACGGTCCAGCGGATCATATGCAGGCGGCTGAAGTGTTTTTTCTCGGTCCCGTCCTCGAACAGATACGAATGGAAGCTCAAGTTCGGCAGAGCCTGATGGTTGACCCGGATGAAGATCTTCTCGTCATCGACGCGCCTGGATGACGTCCAGGCCATGCCGGTGCCATTGTGGACCGGGAAAAACTGCAGATCGGGGCGAACCAGATAGGGCGCAGCACCAGCCTCGCCAAACGTCGTGCCTTGTTCGTGGCCCGGCACCACGGCCGTGGTGTGCAGCGGGATGTGGTGGTACTGGTCGGCGGCGTTGTCTTGGACCTGCAGCCAGTTGCAGTGCTGGAAATTACTGAACGGCACCAGCTCGTCGTCGGGATGGACGGAAAAATCGGACTCCCATTCCGGAAACGGCGGCGCTTCCTCGGCCGGGCCCATATAGGCAAACACCAGACCGTGGCGCTCAAAAGCCTTGTAGGCACCCTGGCAGACGGATTTCCGGAACTTCTCGGCCTCTTCCTCCTCGCCGGTCGGCGCCGGCACCTCCAAACACGTCCCGTCGACGTCATAAACCCAGCCGTGGTAGGAGCACATGATGCCCTTTTCCTGGATCATCCCGTATTCCAAGGACGCGCCGCGGTGGCAGCAATGCGCGTGCAGCACGCCGACCTCGCCGCTTTTGTCGCGAAACGCGACCAATTCCTCGCCCAAAAACACCAGATAGTGCGGCGTGTCGGTCAATTCCTCGGACATGCAGATGGGATGCCAGAAGCGGCGCATGTATTCGCCCATGGGCGTGTCGGCATCGGTCTCGGTCAATAACGGATCATGCGCCGGCACGTGGTTTTTTTCATATCCACTGTAGGGTTTGACCAAATTCTTAGCGCCTGGCGCGTCTTCCGGCCGATGTTCGACTTTCTTATCCATGCTCAATCTCCTGTTGTGCTTCCCGGACGGCCCGCGTCGCCGGCCAAGGGCTTCAAAGTTAATTCCGCACTAAAATAGTGGGCTTTTAACCATATTTTATTTATGGTTTTTAAGTCATGGCATAAGGCCAAATTCCATGCCAATACGAAATTCGAATGAAAGGCATTGGGAAATGGGAAGCCCGCATTAGATAGCCGGCATCGCGGCCCGATGGGAAACTGGAATCATTGATTCAAATAACTCGCGTACCACATTGAAAATACGTCCTTATCGGCGAATTGAATTTGACCTTCCCAACACGTTATTGTCAGCCAAGCACAAGCGTGTACCCATGCCTCTTTGCATGAAAATTTGCCGATAATATTCCAGATAACAGGTTTTCATAAACGAAAAGCCCCCTAATCTGGACCAGAGATTGGGGGGGGGTTAGGCGCAAACGGATCATTCTGATGGATACGACAGCACGCGATCTCAACCCGGTCAGGCGACGTAAAATGGAACCTGGAGAGTACGAGAAATGGCTGGATACGGTATCTTGACGCTAGATTTCAGCTATTCCAATGGAAGGTTCACAACATAAAAGCGCGCCACACATTGTGCCTATCCCCATCTGTGAGAAGCCCGCATCGGAAAATTACCGAACATCCCCATGCACTTGCCAAATTGAACCGCCAAAGAGAATATTCTAGTTCTGAATTTCGAAATCCGTTCGTTGCACCCCGCGATCAAAAGCCTTGATCAACAATGGACTAGAGGAAACGGGGCCGCCTGCGGCAATCAAATGTATCCCGGGCTCGAATTGCTTGCGAATAACAATGTTGTAATTGCTTGCGAATAACAATGTTGTCCTGAGAAGATTGGCCATTCACGAAAACTTCATCACTGGTCCTCGTCCACCCGTCGAATACTGAATTGTCATTTCCATCGTTGATAAACCGAAAAGCCACGACGGGACTTATGACGTGAAGCTTGATCGGAATTTTCCGGTGCCTTTCTATTTTGACCAAATAGGCACCCTTCAGGTCGATAACGCCCAGCGTTTCGAAGTACGGTCTATCAACATACAAAGTTGTGTGTTATTTGTAAGCGACGATTTCGATTAATTTATTTGGCGGAAGTGCTTTCCGAACTAATGGTAAAAGTTGATTTTTCAATTCAGCCACTTGCGGGATCGACGGAATATTGTAGTGCCGGGTTAGAACGCCAGCGACAAACGAAATTGCCATGAGAACAATTGCCGCCGTCAAATTAATATTCTTTGCCATCGTCATACAATTCATTGCTTGTTAATCGAGAAAATTCCAAATGACAGCGTTATGCGCCATTTAACCGGCGATGTTTACCGACCGTCATCCAACGTCACGCATCGGCGTTCTTACTGTTATGTTTCAGCCTCGCCGCGAGCCCTCGGAATATATCAAATTGGCCCCATTTAGAAATACCGGAAACTATCCATTTGTTCCGTTCGCCGAGCTATTCCAGCGAAAAAAGCCACAGAATAATTATCGGCGAATTCCGGCGCACGCGCGCCATCCCTTACGACGCGGGCATGATCCAATTTCCCGCCACCTGAGCGCCCTTTGGGCAATTGCCTAATTTTTAGGCACCGGCAATGCTGCGCACCTGGTATCATTGATTCAAAAAATGTCCACAGCCTGTTGAAAACAAACGTTTTTTCGGATTTGTCATTTCTGGCACGATCCCTGCTGTAATACGGGCGTATATCGTCGTCGTTGGGCGGTCAATTTGGGCTGGGAAAATTGCACATATGAAAAAAATCGAAGCCATTATCAAACCCTTCAAGCTCGACGAAGTGAAGGAAGCGCTGCACGAGGTTGGACTGCAGGGTATCACCGTCTTGGAAGCCAAGGGCTTCGGTCGCCAAAAAGGCCACACGGAATTGTATCGGGGCGCCGAGTACGTCGTTGATTTCCTGCCCAAGGTGAAGATCGAATTGGTCGTCGAGGACGAAATGCTGGAACGCGCCGTCGAGGCAATCCAGACCGCCGCCCATACGGGGCGCATCGGCGACGGCAAGATATTCATTGTCCCCGTCGAGGACGCCATCCGGGTCCGCACCGGCGAGCGCGGCGGCGACGCCATATAGATTCTAGAAATTCGCCGCGTTTCCCCGGATCGGGGCCGGTGTTTGGCTACAACCACGAACTTAAGTATCAAACTCACTACTCAAGCCAAAAAAGGGAACCCTGAATTATGTCACTCAATTGTAAGACACCCGCCGACGTTTTGAAGGTCTTGAAGGACGACGACATTCCGTTCGTCGACTTGCGTTTCACCGACCCGCGCGGCAAATGGCAGCATTTGACCATGTGCACGGAATTCGTCGATGAAGACAGCTTCGTCGACGGCATCATGTTCGACGGCTCATCGATCGCCGGCTGGAAAGCCATCAATGAAAGCGATATGTCGCTTATTCCCGATGCCTCGACGGCGGTCATGGATCCGTTCGCGGCCCAACCTTCATTGATCATGTGCTGTGATATCTTGGAGCCCACCACCGGCCAGCCTTATGAGCGCGACCCGCGCTCGGTGGCGAAGAAGGCCGAAGCGTATCTGGGCTCGACCGGCGTCGGCGACACCGCGTATTTCGGTGCCGAGCCGGAATTTTTCGTCTTCGACGACGTGCGCTACGACGTACAGATGAACGCGTCGTTCTACGAGATCGATTCCGAGGAAGGCCCCTGGGTGACGGGCAAGATGTTCGAGGAAGGCAACACAGGCCACCGGCCGGGCATCAAGGGCGGCTATTTCCCGGTGCCGCCGATTGATAGCGCGCATGATCTGCGCGCCGAGATGGTCACCGTCATGCAGCAGATGGGCCTCAGCATGGATAAGCACCACCACGAGGTGGCGCCTTCCCAGCATGAGCTCGGCATGACGTTTTCGACCTTGGTGCACTCCGCCGACAACGTGCAGATCTATAAGTACTGCACCCAGATGACCGCCCACACTTACGGCAAAACGGCGACGTTTATGCCGAAACCCGTGGCCGGCGACAACGGATCGGGCATGCATACCCACCAGTCGATCTGGAAAGACGGCAAACCAACCTTCGCGGGCTCGGGATATGCGGACTTGTCCGAGACCTGCCTCCACTACATCGGCGGCATCATCAAGCACGCCAAGGCCTTGAATGCCTTCACCAACCCATCGACCAACTCCTACAAGCGGTTGATCCCGGGTTTTGAGGCGCCGGTGCTGTTGGCCTATTCGGCCCGCAACCGCTCAGCCAGCTGCCGTATCCCGTTTGCCAACTCGCCGGCCGGCAAGCGTGTTGAGGTGCGCTTCCCCGACGCCATGGCCAACCCGTATCTGGCCTTCTCGGCGATGATGATGGCCGGCCTTGACGGCATCCAGAACAAGATCAATCCAGGCGACGCCATGGATAAGGACTTGTACGATCTGCCGCCGGAAGAACTGGCCGACGTGCCGACGGTCTGCGGCTCTATGCGTGAAGCCATGGATAGCTTGGAGACCGACCGTGATTTCCTGAAAAAAGGCGACGTCTTCACCGACGATCAGATCGACGCCTACGCGGAACTCAAGTGGGAAGAGATCTTCAACTTCGAGCACGCACCGCATCCGGTCGAGTTCAAGATGTACTATTCGTCGTAAATCCGACGCATTGCGACAAACGGAAGGCCGACCCGGGTTCCGGGGCGGCCTTTTGTTGTTTGGGAGCTCTCAGCGAGACCAACGACCGCTTCAAAATCAGCAGCGGACCCTCATTTTCCGTGCCGGGCAGGGCTGCAATTGACCATGTGGAGAAATTGCCCCTCCCCCTTTCAGCTTGCTACGATATAGAGAAACCATTGTTCATGCATTTCTGAGCTAGTGCATTTCGCTTTAATCCGAGCCGGTTTATGGAGAAACCTGAGGAATTTTAATTCATGCACATAGAAAAAAGTGACCTCGAGTGGGCGGCGTCGCAGGGCATGATCGACGGGCAACAGGCTGAAACCCTATGGCTAGCTCTATCCGAGAAGACCGCTGACCGTCCCCGATTCAGCCTTGTTTACATTCTGTACTTTTTTGGTGCATTAGTGGTCATAGGGGCCATGGGTTGGTTCATGACCGCCGCTTGGGAAGCTTTCGGCGGTGGCGGGATTTTCGTCATATCGGCCCTCTATGGAGCTGCTTTTGTCGGGGCGGGCTCCAGGTTGTGGAGCCGGAACGGGCTCAAAGTTCCAGGCGGCCTTTTGGTAACCATCGGTATATGCATGACGCCACTTGCTGTTTACGGACTGCAACGCTGGCTCGGCATTTGGGCCTTTGATGATCCGGGGGAATACAAGTCATTTCACCGCTGGATCAAAGGCGGCTGGTTAATCATGGAAATAGCGACAATCGGCGCCGGATTTTTAGCTTTGCGATTTTTCAAATTCCCTTTCCTCACCGCGCCAATCGCTTTTGCGTTGTGGTACATGTCCATGGATCTGACGCCGATCATTTTCGAGAGCACTGGTTTCTCTTGGCATGAACGTAAATTGGTCTCCTTGTGGTTTGGTGTCGTGATGATTGCCGGGAGCTATATTTTCGATCACCGAACCAAGGAGGATTATACATTTTGGGGCTATCTTTTCGGGGCCATCGCTTTTTGGGGTGGTTTGACGCTGATGAAAAGCGATAGCGAATTCTCCAAGTTTCTTTACTTTTTGACGAACGTTTCGCTCATGGGGCTGTCGGTATTTCTACAAAGAAAGATCTTTGTCATTTTCGGCGCCATCGGTTCGTTTGGATATATTGGATACCTTGCGTTCGAGGTTTTCACGGATTCAATATTTTTTCCATTCATCCTAACCATTGTCGGGACAATGATTCTAACTTGCGGAATTCTGTTGCATCGTCACGGAAAGAAAATCGAACAACGTTTCATTTCCGCAATGCCCGAATGGATGAAAGAACTGCGTCCACACGTTAGAAATATCCCATAGTTATTGGTTCCCTAGTTCGCACCTGGGGAACAATAACCGGTGCTTAGCGCCATGGCTCAGTAACCGGTGCTTAGCGCCATGGCTCAGTAACCGGTGCTTAGCGCCATGGGCTCAGTAACCGGCGCTTAGCGCCGGGCGGCAATTTGACCTTGAAGGTGTGCTTGCCGTTACCGTGGAGACCTTGTCGTGGGCGCGCACCGTAACTTCGCGCACCCCCACCGGCACCTGGACTTGGCTCAGCGAGCGGGTAAAGGGCTGTTCGTTGACGTGCGGATGATAGAGCACCCGGGTGCCGAGAACCTTGCCGCCCGGACCCAACACCTCAAACTTGTCAGCGTAGTGATCCCAGCCCGTGTCACCGTGTTTGAGCGTCGCCGAGAACGCATAGGTACCGTCGGGGTTGGCCGTCACCGTGGCGTCGATCACCGCGACGCCGTCCGCCGTCGCCGCGCCGTTTGCCATAAACGTTGCCAGGATTAATCCGACCAGAAACTTTCTCATTCGTTCGTCCCTCTTGATTTGCGGCACCGCATTTCACCGTCTGTCGACGCAACGCGCGCGTCCTGCTGCAATACCAACTGATCCAAAACTGTAGGCGAACACAATCGGCGAACACTCAGTTATTACAGCGGAATCCAAGGTGCGCAAAAGCCCTTGTAAATTCAACCCTTTGGCACCCGAAATTAATTATGTTGTGTGTTTGTTCTGTATATGTATTATTTACGTTCTTAACAATCAAATCATCAAACGGCGGAGGAAATTCCATGCATACTTTTCAAATCTGGCGTGATCTGGCGGCACTTTCGGCGATGGCGATGGCCGGTTACGCATTTCTTCTGGTCACTTGAAGGCCCGTCTCGACCCCCAATGGCAGAGCGCTGGAGATTGAGGCATGGAGGCTGAGCGTGGCGTGGCATTTCTCACCGGTTCTAGACCTTGCGGCCGCTCGCCAACGCGGCTTCGCCACGAGGTGTAACGGTATGACGCTGTTTTTCGTTCAATGGTCGGGAACCAGACGTTTGTTGCCGTTCTCATCCAGGGCGACGAAGGTGAAGTTGCCTTCGGTCACCTTGATCCGCACATCCGCCTGATGGCGCCTGAGCGTCCAGGCCTGAACGCGGATCGTCACCGAGGTCCGGCCAGTGCGCAAAATCTTGGTGTAACAGCACACCACATCGCCGACATGCACCGGTTTGTGAAAGGTGAACCCGTCAACCGCCACTGTGGCGACGCGGCCGCCGGCCCGGCTGCCTGCCGCGATTCCACCGGCGATATCCATCTGGCCCATCAGCCAGCCGCCGAAAATATCGCCCGAAGGATTGGTGTCGGCGGGCATCGCCAGGGTCCTGAGCGCCAATTCGCCAATCGGTTCTTCCTCGGTGGCCGGGAGGCCTTGAGTTTCGGACATGAAAATACTCCGTTTTCCACAATATATGGTAATTTATGTTAATAGATACCACAGTATGATGCTTGCGGGCACCTATGTCAGACGACTAGGATGCACCATGATTTGGGCCGACGTAAGAGCCGGGAACTTTGATGCAAACTGATCTATTCCAAGAGGGCAAGAAGCCCAGCGTGAAGACACCCGAACCGAAAGCCGCAGTCAAGAATACGGCGCCCGCCGATCCAAAATCGGCGAAAGCGGCGACGAACGGCAAAGCAAAGAATAAAGCCCGACCGGCTAAGGCCGACACATCAGGCTATTCAGCTAAGGATATCGAGGTCCTGGAAGGCTTGGAGCCGGTGCGTCGGCGCCCGGGGATGTACATCGGCGGCACCGATGAGCGCGCGCTGCATCATCTGGCTGCGGAAATCCTGGATAATTCCATGGACGAGGCCGTTGCCGGCCACGCCAGCCATATCGATATTGAGCTTCGATCCGACAATACCGTCGTCATTTCCGACAACGGCCGCGGCATTCCCGTCGACCCACATCCGAAATTCAAAGATCAATCGGCGCTTGAAGTGATCATGACGACGCTGCATTCGGGCGGCAAATTTTCCGGCGAAGCTTATGAGACGTCGGGCGGGTTACACGGTGTCGGTCTTTCGGTCGTCAATGCGCTATCCGATTTGCTTACCGTCGAGGTCGCACGCGACCAACGGCTTTGGAGCCAAACCTACCGGCGCGGCGTTCCCGATGGCCCGCTTGAAGACATGGGCACCATCCGCAATCGCCGCGGCACGGTGATTTCGTTCCATCCCGACGCCAAGATTTTCGGCGCCCGCTTGGTATTCA
>Ga0233439_10006771_pt1 | contig 10075 bp, 16 predicted proteins | sample SI_123_September_6_FD_182713 | JGI IMG/M metagenome (GOLD analysis project Ga0233439, IMG submission 182713) | Seawater microbial communities from Saanich Inlet, British Columbia, Canada - SI_123_September2016_100_MG | ecosystem: Environmental > Aquatic > Marine > Inlet | place: Canada: British... | reverse complement strand
CCATAAACCACCTGAACTAATTGTTTGACTTATGCCATTTATTCGGATTTCAGCTACAGCTTGAACCCCTACAAAATGCCATTCATTGTTGTAATATGCTTCAAGTCTTTTTTTATCTTGTAGTGCATATTTTCGTTCTTCAGAGTCTTTAGAGTTTATATCATATTGTTGTAACCATGATATATCCCCGTCAACATCAACCCCGTCAACATCAAAAATTTGCTGACAACTTATTGATTCGATTTCTTTAGTCATTGGTTCAAGCCCTCACTTTTTTTTGGGTAAAATTCATTACACCAATTTTTCCAAATCTGATAATCTCTTTGTGATTTTGTTTGTATGTACTTATTCCACAAAGAACCTATCATTATAGATTTTTCAATGTCGTTCATTGGTTCAAGCCCTCACTTTTTTGTACAGTTTTTCTCATAAAACTTGTATCTATTGTTGCAACATATCCACAGTTACCACATTCGGTAACTAATTTTTTAGGGCAAATATGTAATATTTGTCCCAAGTTTCCAGAACAGTTTCGACACATTATGTCGATTTCATCTAAACTGTATCGGGGGTCAATTTTACCGTCCCATTCATCAACGTGTATAAGTTGAATTTTTGAACCATGAATCAATTCAAACCCTCACTTACGATTTCATAAATCGCTTTTTGTGCCTCTCTTTTAGTGGCGTGTTCTTGAAAGTTGCCAATAGTTTCTATGCTTCCGTCAATTCTTAATTTTCTGACAGTATAAGCCCTAATACACCCTTTATGATAGGTGAAACTGTCCCTATCAGATTCTGAAGTGATGAAATAAATTTCATCATGTACGGGTATTTCTGATATTAAACAGTCCTTACGCCATGTCAACTCTAAAACTCGACAACTAAAGCCACGCATATTTTCAGCATTGAAAAAATAATGTCCAGTTTCGGCATTTCTTTTTTCTACTATGCTAATCAGGTAATTACCCGATTCGATAAAGGCTTTAAACGTGGTTTTTTTGTGCAAAATTTCTTTTGCAATTTGGTCTAGACCGTTCATTGGGTAAATTCCCCTGAAAATTCCCACTTTGAGAATTTTTGATGGTTTTTGTTCAAGTCTGTAACTTGACTTTCATCAATGTTCAATGCCTCAATCAGATATTTAATCTGCCTGTTTGAAGTTGTCGAACAGTCTTTGACAATTTCACAAAGTTTTGATTCTATATCATAAGCAAATATGACGGTTTCATAATGCCTACAATAAATTGTGTTTCCTGACATTGTGACAACTGCTTTTTTTACTGTCTTAATGTCTTTGATGTTCTGACTTTGTTGTGTTTGTATGGTTTCAATTAAAGTCATTGTTTTGACTCCTTATCCTCTAGAGCTTTTAATGCTCTATTGAATCTTTCAGAACCCATACTATCCTCTAGCATTTTACCGATTTCATCAGCCTCACTAAATATTTCATCAAGTGAAACGGATTCACCTCTAGCTTGTCTTTCATCTATTCTTCTTTTGGACATTATTTTATTTCCTTTTTCAAGTATTTTGTCATGTGTCATTTTAACAAGTCCCCCACTAATCCTAAGAGTTTTGATTTTTGCTCACTTGTTAAAGTGTCCACGTTCATTTTAAAAATTTTCGTGGTTTTATCAAAACTAACCAAGTTTTCCCCCGTTGGACATTTTTGGGTTTGAATTGCCGTCCATACGGGACATGAAGCCCACGAATAATTTTTATTTTGTGGGTTCAAATTTGCCATTTTTCTTTGAAGGTTGACTTTAGAATCTTGTAAATTTTCAGATTCTAAAACCAATTTTAAAAGCTGTGGTTTGTAAGGTGCTTTCATTGTTGGTTTAACTGCTAAAATGCAGTTTTGGGCTTCTTGGAAATTCAATTTTCAATACCCCATTCTTCTAAATTCTCTATTTCGTTGTGCCATTCTTCTAAAACTTGACATGGGCTTCTTCTTAGATACATGATGTTATCATGTCTAATGTCTGAATTATCCCTGATTAAATAATCAAGGTTTGATTCTATTGACATACCTATCTCGATTTCTTCAATGTATTCTATTTGTGCTTGAAAGTCTTCTTTCAATGCTTTTAGAGCATTTTTTCTTTCAAAGTCTTTGAAGTTTTCAGGACTCAATTAAAAAAACCCCCTGCGATTTTTACTATTTGATTACATTCTGTTTGGGCTTTTGAAAAATTACCAAACAAGATTGAATCTTGTGCTTTTTCAGATAACTCAATTAATTGAGTTGTCATGTTTGTTTTCATGCTACCTATAGAAACGTATAGTTAATATCATTTGCTAATTTGCTAGGCACGAAAAAATAAAATGTTTCTAAATTCGAAAAAAGAATAATGAAATATTTTCGGAAGCACATTGATTTAATCAAAATACCCTACTCTTTTGACTTAATCAGATTAGATTTCAATTTTCTGAAGTTCTAAGTATGGTTTTGTTGATAACCAAACTTTGAACCTCAAATAGTCACGAATCAATAAAATCAATCAATTTCATTTCTATTGTCTGTTTATGAACTTATGATAGGCTTTTCTATATATGGGCGTGGGTGTGCCTGACACCCATTAGCCATAAGGTGTGATTTTCAAAATCCTGTATAGATTAGTTATTTTTCAAAACAAAAAAAATTTTTGGCGTGATTAGGAACAAATTCTGCTAAATAGACCATGCAACGGACTTTTATGTACAAAATCTTATAACAGTCCATTTATGTACAAAGTTAGGGTGATATGCTATGCCACAGTCCAGACTTCCAGACATTAATAGTGCGTTCATTAGGTATAGAAGCGAAGCCATTCACGCTTTACAGACTAAGAACTGGTCTGCCATGCATGGTGCATTAAACGGTATTAACTCATTGTTACCAGTTGAATACCAAGTTGTTATATCAACACAAGACCATGAGCAACTGGCAAAGACTGAGATAACTTATGCTTGTGGCAGTTGTAGTGAATCCATAGACAAGTCTAATGTTCAGGTTTTTGAGCTAATGCCTGACAGTATGCAATCGTTACTACATGGTCGAACGTTTAATAAAGTATGGAATTGTATAAAATGTCACAGTACGAATATGTTGAACACTACTGCCATTTCACAGACAATGCTTCAGAACCCTACATACTTGGGAATTGTACCTGACCCACCTGAAAGAAAAAATGGACTTATGGATAGAATGAAGTTTAACATAGAGATTGAAAGATGGGGTTGGCTTTTACTAAACGAAGAAGAATATAAGATGGCAAAGTTTAGAGATGATAACTGGAATAAGGGTGATGAAGAAATGGGCGATATTGACAATTCATTAGATGATAAAGAGGGCGATACATAATGCCAATAACCACAACCACAAAAAAGATAGTTGCTAAAGGTGAGAATAAAGCACCATTAACTACTCATTGGAAGGGGGTATCTATGGTTAGAAATCATTCGTTTTTGGCAACTGTCAGGGAAATTATTAATTTTAGTGCAGAAATTGACGTATGCAGAATTGGGCTGATAGGTTCTATGCACTCAGGAAAATCTACGTTAAGTCAGTCCATAGCCCATGCCATACACAAACACGCAGACTTGCAATACAAGATTAAGGTTTTGTACAAAGAGGACTTGTTAAATTTTGAGAAGACATTACTGGCATTGGAACCAGTTAACTACATTATGATATTTGATGATGTATCGTTTATGGGTGCTAATGCAAACAAGAAACAAATTGAGATGGTAAAGTCAGCCGTAACCACCATTCGCCATTTGGACGAAGGAAGGGACGTTAAGATTATCGTAATGATGAACTATCACTATTCTATGGGTTTGGACAAATATCTCAGGTCGGCTGACTTTAAGTACATTACAACAGTAGATTCTTCAGAGAATGAAAATTTGATTAATATGTTTGGTAAAAAATATCAGCAAAAGATTCTGGACTTTAAAAAGTACAGACACATGGCTATCACCAAAAAATACTGGCTTATGAAAATATCAAAAGACGGTGGACTATTCAAATATGAATACAGAAACCCGTTCATACCTATCTTATTTTGGAATGAAAACTCGTTACGTTTTGTGGTATCACCTACTAGACAGTGGCAAGACCCGATTTGTTCAAAATGTTCTGAAGCCACGACTTCAGGCGAATTAGAGTCAGACGTTCCTATTGACCAGTTCTGTCAGGAAACTGAGGAAAAATGGGGTAAGGGAACATGGTTAGCCAGTATCAAACTCAATATGTATGTCGAGGGCATGACAGTGTATAATCCCAAAGTCATATCATGTCTAAAGTATCTAAACAAGTGCAGAGAAAAGAAACTGATTACACTGGAAGCCATAGCTACACATTACGACTTGATTCCAAAAAAGACTAGACTAAGAAAGAAACTGTCAGGGGTGGTTAATGATGAGTAGTCTTGACATATTTATCTCATCTAGGTGCAAAAGTGTGTTACATTCTTTTTGTTCAGAAAAGACCTGTATTTGCTGGTGTCATTTAATGGGGAACCACTGAGATGAGAATCTGCTATGACTGTATGGAAGTTGCAAAGTATCTAGTGCATGACAAGGGTACTCATGTTTGTCAGTCATGTTTCCATAGAAGATACTCTAAACGAAAGTATGTAAACAATAATTACCAGTACAAGAAATACACGATAAAAGACGTAAAGAAACACTTAGAGAAGGACTGGGATTGAAGTTTAGCAGACCCGAACCAATGTATTCGTACTGTCCATGCTGTAACAAACCGTTAAAGCCTACTCAAAAACAAGTTATCGTTCATTCATCTTGTCTGATATAATGTTCTTTCATGTGTTCAGATAAATCATAGGTTGTTTCCTTACACACCTTACACCAGTTACCTTCTGACTGTTTGCTGTAATTCATTAGTCATTATCCATATCTTCTTCTTTGTCCTTACCCATCATAGCGTCAAGGAATGAACGTCTTTTCTCACCCTTGACTTGGTAGGAACGTTCAATCTTGTTTCTAGCAATCTTGTCAATCAAGGTACTTTGTGCAGAACCGTTTTCTCTGATGGATTCTGAGGATTTGGAATCAATAGAATATTGATAAGCGATAACTAATTCTTTGATTTGTTCTGACAGTGCGTTAGCTTTGTTTCTTGACATAAAGTTATAGCACTGTGTAGAAAGATTCTGAAACTGTTCTAGTTCCAGTACGAATCTTGCAAGGTGAGGTGAGGCTACAATAAGTGTTTTGTAGTATAATGACTTTGGGTCAATAACCAAAGACTTTTCAAATGAACCGTCCTCTTGTGGAACTTGCTCTATGCGTTGAACGGACTGAACCAGTACGTCAACTAAGTCCTTATGTTCAGGTTCACTTTGTGGTATCATAGCCCTGTATTTCCAAGTTACTATAACTTTAAAAACATATTGGCTTTTGAATTATACAGTGGCAAAGTCAAAGAAATACCATAGGGAATACTCTAAAAAGTATAGGGAAGCCGATAAGGAAATCTCTAAAAAGTATAGGGCATTGGGTGTCACTGGTAGTTTTTCAGCGTTTAGAAAACAAGAGAAAAAGAATAAAAAGTCATTGATATAACTAAGTTTGAATGGTGTCGCCCTCACTGTTCCCCCTATCCTTTACGGGATAGGGCGATAATATTATATAGATAATTTATTGATACAAGTTAAGATGGGCGTTTTACATGGTAGAGATTTACTGTCACCAAAGTGGATAACTGCAATTATTTCTGACGCTTCACACAGAGTACATTTTGTTCCAATCAAACACGTTATTGGTGATTACTTTATCACAGATATTGACGGTGACGTTTATGCCTTCAAGATTGACGGCAGAAGAATATTACAATACAGAGAATCAATGGTCAAGACATTTAGAATATTACAGTATGATATTACACACCATTTGCCGTTAAGTTCTGAGTCAAAGGAACTGGAAATTATTTTAGAGTTAAACAAACTTCCAAAGGTTGACGGTATGTTGGCAAACATATTCAAGATACTTGGTTCAAAGGAACGTGACGACTTTATATCACACAAGTTGTCTGAACTGATTGACAAGATTCAAGGTTATGAGAAAGTTCAGGCACAGACTGAACTCAATGAAAGATATTCAAAGGAAGCCATGAACATGATTAACTACCTAGACCACTTGGACGTAAGGGAAATAGTTACACCGTTAAAGAAGGTGTCAGAATTTATTCAAGAAGACCTTATTGCAACAGACCCTAAATTCATGGGTACAGTTGTGTCTTCATATCAAAGAACCGACATGGAACACAAGAAAGTAACCAATACCCCTATCGCTTCCAAACAAGCATGGATTAAGTTTGTGGCTATCTTTATGGCAATAGGTATGGTGGGTGCAGTAGGCTACATTGTGTATGACGGTGGACACTTGGATTCTATGATGGGTGGTATGTCAATGCCATCACTGGGTCAGATTAGTGATGATGTTATAATGAAACAGTACCCTAACTCTGAAAGCCTTAGAATAGCAGTTGACTCAGGCGAGGTTGACTATGACAAACTGTCTTCAACGGCACAAAGCATAGTAGATGAACACAGGGAAGCAAACCCAGTTATCATAATGCCTAGTGAAGAACCACCAGTGGTAATTGAGGAACCTGAAGTTCCAGTTCAACCTGAAGAAGAAGTTGAACCAATGTTAATTGAAGTCGAACCGATAGTAATAGAACAACCTTAATACTAGAACGGCTGATGATTGACTGTGTACTGGTATATAATATTAGCAATACTGGCAGTATCTTTTGTATCTAATGAAGTATATGCACAAAGTACCGTAACTATTACAGGTGACGAATCACTTCAGCCATGCTTTATGAATATGACGGCTGGTGCTCAGTTATGGGATAACTGTGGAGCTAACGAGGATTACTTGGACTTTGCACTAATGCCTTTTGAATATATTACTGGTGGTTATTTCTCTATGATTATTGTTACTATCTTTATCATCATGTCTTACATTAAATATCACAACGTACTATATCCAATTCTCATTGGTCTGTTATTCCTTCCAATAAGTTACACCTTCTTCCCAGATACTTTCTTGGTGTATGCAGTTACACTGGTTGCCGTAGCATTTACTGGACTGATTGCAACTATGGTTATTTGGCGTACAAGAAACTAATCCACGCCTAGAGTTTACTTTAAGATTATATACTAGAATTATTTGAGAGTAAGCATAATGGTCGAAAATAATATAATGGCTTTAGTAGGTGCCTTCATTGGTATCGCCATACTATTAGGAATCGGTACACAAATCTTAGGCAATTCTGTCCAAGACTGTACAAACCTCTCAGATTATGACAGCACAAGTGGTGCAACCCAAACAGGTTGGGCAGCCCAATGTGAAGCAAACAATGAACAAACTCAAAATGCATACGCATTATTGATTATTGTACTCATTGTAATTGCAGCCGTTGTAATTTTGACAGTAGTCAAGATGTTATAAGCCTAAAAAACTTATACTCTTTACTTTTTTAAATAACTTTAATAAGTACACCCCACACTTTTAGTTAGCATGAGTAGCCTTATCTTTCTAGGATTTTCTGTCATACTCTTTATAATCTCTTACGGTGTCATGTTTACCATAGCACCAATGATACTTGGTTCTGTATTCACAGTCATGGAAAACAACCTGACTAACGGTTCAATGACACAGGAATGGATTGATATGTATAATCAGACCAAAGAAACTACACAGTATTTGATACCATTGATTCCAAGTATAGGAATATTCATTCTAGTTATCAAAGTCTTAATGGTAGCAAGTGCTAGAGGACGGGATTAATAATGCGTACTGAAGTCGCAATTATCTCAGCACTAGCTTTAGTATTATCTGTACCATTAGCATTTGGTGAGATAGTAGAAACCAAAGGTCAGAACTATGACCTCGTTGAGAACTTTTTTATCGGTGAAGCCAACTGGGTTTCACACCCTGAAAGAATTATGGACGGTGGGTGGCAAAACTATGCACTAAGCAATACTGGTGACAAAGTAATCTTCAATACAAATGCCGTTGGTTCATTTATCTTTGACAAGAACAGTTGTTCATATTCAATTTACGGAAATGGATTTGACGGTGAGCAAATCATTCCAAGTGTTTCAGCAGTTGCAACTTATCTTAATAATGGTCAATGGCAAAACTTGCCAATCAATGATGAAGCCTGTACCGTTACAGTTGACAGATATGAAGATGGTGTCTTTCTTACAAGTACCAAAGTAATTACTGAGGATATTACAGAAGATATTTTCATTGATTACACTGGAACTACTGAGAACTTTTACGGTAATGCAACTAACTCAGGATTCACATTAGAAAGTAATACAGTTCAGGGTTATCTTGACGGTGCAAACTTTATTGAATATACAGGAAGTTCTGAATTATTTTATGCAAACTCTACTAACTCAGGATTCACACTTTTTGACAATGTAATTAATACTGGATATTTCAACGGTGAAACTAGAGTTATAGAATCAGTTCCAGTTGAATCTTTTGTTCAAGAGATTAGACTGGATATTAATTCAGGATTCAAAGAAACTTTCAAAGTTATACATGACGGTTCAGAAGAACTAGGAATTTCGCAGACCATACATTCAGGGGAATCAATAACCATAGGTGAAACTGTAATTGATATTGCAGAACTAAACGGACAAAGTTTTGATAGACAATTCATCATAGATAACCAAGCAGAAATCCTAGCCATTACTGATAGTGTAAATTATGATTTTGATACAGGTATTGAAAGTCTAAGTAACGTGAACATTATCTTTGATGGTGATTACAAAGTCAATATGGATTATGCTGATGGTGGTTTTGTAGGTTATTTGGAAATTGACCCAACATTTGGTTATACTACTTATGATGATAAAGGTAGAAGTTGGTCTAGTGGTAGTAGTGGTTCAGATTGTGAAACTAGAAGTTTCGGTGGGGGTTCAGGTTCAGTAACTAATATTTATCAAATGAGTGCCGAGTGTCAATCAAACCATTTCAATTTTAATGATGTCTCTAGTATACCTGATGAATCAACTATAATTTCTGCAAATTTCAAATATTCAGGCGATTTAGATTCGGGAGCTACTTCGGGCGATTGTGTGGTTAGAGCATTTGATGGTGCAAAACCATCTAGTGGGGATTCAGCAAGTTATACTGACGCATTTACTGGAACTAAAATTACTGATTCTGATAACACCTGTAACAGTATTTCAACAAATGAAGTTTTATCATTTAATAGTGCTGGTTTAACCAATCTACAAAACTCAATTCAGGGTGGTCAGGATTGGTATTCTGTTTCATATTTGAAAGACAGTACAAGCCAATTCAATTCCAATTATTATAGAATTGATACTGCTTCATTAGAAATTACCCATGACATACACATAGCACCTCAACCACCAACTAACTTATCAACTGTCACAGGCATTCCGATAGAACTTGACTGGACAGCACCAACTGACAACGGGGGTTCAGCCATCACAGGCTACAAAGTATTTAGAACACTAAACGAGTTTGCACTATCTGAACTTCCAAATAGTTCAGGTTCAGATTCACAAATTACATTTACTGATAATGAGTTATTGTTGCATGGATTTGAAACTGTAACAACTGCCGACCAATCTTGGTCATTTGACGGTTCTGACTATGTAGGAGTAACCTCACAAATAATTCAAGACAACATGGATTACTCTGTTTCTGCATGGGTTAATTTGGATAATACAAGTGAGTATCGTGGAATTATTTCAACAATGGATGATAATTTAGAACAGGAAGATTACCGAATATGGTATCGATATGATACTGCTGACTTTTGGTGTGACAAAAGAACTGACAATACATCAGAGGATATGGACTTTATTGCAAGTACAACCACCCCAGTTGCAGATACATGGTATCATATTGTATGTGTCTATGATGATTCAGTGGCAAATGACCAAGGAAACTTGCCACAAGGTGCATGGAGTATGTACGTCAATGGTGTAATGGAAGATGATATAAGTTCTGATGGAAATGATGGTGGAAAAAGTCCATCTGATTCAGACCAAATGTGGATAGGTGTAAGA
>Ga0233439_10006761_pt1 | contig 10087 bp, 8 predicted proteins | sample SI_123_September_6_FD_182713 | JGI IMG/M metagenome (GOLD analysis project Ga0233439, IMG submission 182713) | Seawater microbial communities from Saanich Inlet, British Columbia, Canada - SI_123_September2016_100_MG | ecosystem: Environmental > Aquatic > Marine > Inlet | place: Canada: British... | reverse complement strand
CAGGCGGGAAAATGGGAAAAGAACCGCTTTATGGGGGTTGAACTGACCGCGAAAACGCTGGGGATTGTCGGTTGTGGCAATATCGGCTCCATCGTTGCCGAACGGGGTCTTGGTCTCAAGATGAAGGTTGTTGCTTATGACCCGTATCTGACCGAAGAACGGGCAAAGGATTTAGGCGTCGAAAAAGTAGAGCTTGATGATCTGTTTGCCCGGGCTGATTTTATCACCCTGCACACACCGCTGACCGATGCGACACGTGGCATTATCAATGCAGATGCGATTGCCAAAATGAAAAAGGGTGTGCGCGTTATCAATTGCGCCCGTGGCGATCTGGTGGTTGAAGCCGACATGGTCAATGCCTTGAAAGAAGGGCAAGTAGGGGGTGCAGCCTTTGATGTGTTCCCAACGGAACCCGCCAAGGAAAGCCCCTATTTTGGTTTGGAAAACGTGGTTTGCACACCGCATTTGGGCGCTGCTACTTCGGAGGCTCAGGAAAATGTCGCCCTTCAGGTGGCCGAACAAATTTCAGATTTCCTGATGACCGGTGCCGTGACCAATGCTCTGAATATGCCATCGGTTTCTGCCGAAGACGCGCCAAAGCTTAAACCCTATATGAAGCTGGTCGAAGACATTGGCGGGTTCGTTGGGCAATTGGCCAAAGACGGATTCACCAGCGTGACCATTGATTATGATGGCCATGTTGCCGATCTGAACACCCGGCCCTTAACGGCGATCGTCTTAAAGGGATTGTTATCCCCCTTGATGGATTCGGTGAATATGGTCAATGCCCCCGTTATCGCGCGCGACCGTGATATCGATGTCAGTGAAGTCAGCCACGAACGCAGCGGCGATTATCAAACGTTGGTGCGGGTTTCTGTGGAAACCAAGGATGGCACCCGGTCGGTTTCCGGTACTGTCTTTGGCGATGACAAGCCCCGGGTTGTGGCCGTGAATGGCATCCCGTTGGAAGCAGAACTTGGCGCCAATGTCTTGTTTGTCACCAATGAGGACAAGCCGGGATTCATTGGTAATTTGGGCAGAACCCTGGGTGAGGCGGGCATTAATATCGCTACCTTCGACCTTGGCCGGATTGAGGCTGGCAACGCTGCTGTGGCACTGATTAACACCGATGAGCCCGTCGATGAGGGGACCCTGGAAAAGGTACGATCCCTTCCCAATGTGGTTCAGGCCGAAAGCCTGCATCTGTAAATGACGATTTAGGGGTAAATGCGTTGCCGAAGGGGGCTAAACCGGGTAGTAAACCGGTAGCGACCAGCCCATAATACGCCTTCAAAAAAAGACCTGTGCGATGAATGATAAACCTTCCAAAGGCCTGCTGCCGCCCGGCATGAACGATATCTTGCCGCCCGATGCTGCATTTGAAACCGCCACTGTGGAACGCCTGCTTTCGGTGTTCCGTGGTGCTGGTTACGAACAGGTGAAGCCACCCTTGTTGGAATTTGAAGACAGTCTTCTGGGCGGTGCCGGTGCGGCCATGACCCAGCAGACCTTTCGGCTGATGGACCCTGCATCCCATGCCATGCTGGGCTTGCGGGCCGATATGACCCTGCAGGTTGCCCGCATTGCCACCACGCGTCTGGATCACGAACCCCGCCCTTTAAGGCTGTGTTATGCAGGCCAGGTCCTGCAGGTTTCCGGCAGTCAGATGCGGCCAGAACGTCAGGTCGGTCAGGCCGGGATAGAACTGATTGGTTCTGACCTGCCCCGGGCTGATGCGGAAGCCATTATTTTGGCTTATGAAGCCCTTGCCTGCCTTGGGGTCAGCAAAGTTTCTATTGATCTGAACTTGCCCACCTTGGTGACGGCGGTGATCGAAGATTTGGGGCTTGATGACGATGTCGCAGCCCTTGCCCGCGCCGCCCTTGCCCGCAAGGATGCAGGGGCCATTGCGGCCCTTGGTGCCGGGGTGTCAGACGTATTGGGATCGTTGCTAAAAGCTGCGGGCCCTGCAGATTCTGCCCTGGCAGCCCTTGGTAAATTAAAACTGCCCAAAAGTGCCATGGCGGCGTGTGATCGTCTTGGGGAAGTGGTTGCCCTTGTTCGCAAGGATATTCCTGAAATTCGGTTGACCATAGACCCCGTTGAAAACCGGGGATTTGAATATCACACCGGTGTTGCGTTTGTTTTGTTTGGCATTGGGGTCAGGGGTGAACTTGGCCGTGGTGGGCGATACCTTGCAGGCGGCGGTTCAAATGGCACGACCTTTGGTGTTGGCATATCTGGGAATGGGGGAGAACCTGCAACCGGGTTCACGCTGTTTATGGATACCGTGTTGCGCGCCGTGCCGCCGATGGATCAGCCCCGCCGGGTTTATGTGCCTGTGGATGAGACCGCGGAACTTCGCCGCGCATTGCAGGGCGATGGCTGGATTGTTGTTGTTGGTCTTGAAGCCGTGAAGGATACCGGGGCGGAAGGGTTGCGCCTTGGCTGCAGCCATGAACTGATTGATGGCAAACCTGAAGTTATTAAAGATTAAAGCTAGAATTGAGGGAATAAAATGGCAAATGTAGCCGTGGTCGGCGCCCAGTGGGGGGATGAAGGCAAGGGCAAGATCGTCGATTGGCTGTCGGAACGCGCCGATGTTGTGGTGCGTTTTCAAGGTGGCCATAACGCGGGCCATACCCTGGTGATTGATGGCAAGACCTACAAGCTCAGCCTGTTGCCATCGGGCATTGTGCGCCCGGGCAAGCTTTCGGTGATTGGCAACGGTGTGGTTGTCGATCCCTGGGCATTGCTTTCAGAAATTGAAACCTTGCGATCCCAGGGCGTGGAAATTTCCCCAAAAGGGCTGGTTCTGGCCGACAATGCCGCATTGATTTTGCCCCTTCACAGCCATCTTGATGCGGCTCTGGAAGAAGCCAAGGGCAAGAACAAGATCGGCACAACGGGCCGTGGCATTGGCCCGGCTTACGAAGACAAGGTTGGTCGCCGTGCCGTCAGGGTCTGTGATCTTGCGGACCGGGAAAGCCTGGAAATGCGTTTGGACCAGCTTTTATTTCATCACAATGCACTGTTGCGTGGCCTTGGTGCAGAAGAAGTCGCCAAGGCGGAACTTCTGGACGGCCTTCTTGAGATTGCGCCTAAAATTCTGCCCTATGTTGGCCGGGTCTGGGAACGTCTTGATGATGCACGGCGTGCCGGCAAACGCATTCTGTTTGAAGGCGCCCAAGGCGCGATGCTGGATGTGGACCATGGGACCTATCCGTTCGTCACCTCATCAAACACATTAGCAGGACAGGCGGCCTCTGGCGCGGGCATTGGCCCCGGGGCCATTGATTACGTTCTGGGCATTACCAAGGCCTATACCACCCGCGTGGGGTCTGGCCCGTTCCCGACAGAACAGGATAATCAGGTTGGCGAAACCCTTGGAGAGCGGGGCCACGAATTTGGCACGGTCACCGGGCGCAAACGGCGCTGTGGCTGGTTTGATGCGGTCATGGTTCGCCAAGCCATTAAAACCGGTGGCATCAGTGGCATCGCCTTGACCAAACTGGATGTTTTGGATGGGTTTGATGAACTCCAGGTTTGTACCGGCTATCAATATGAAGGCCAAAAACTTGATTATTTCCCCTCAACCGTTTCGGGGCAGGCGGGTGTGGAACCGATCTTTGAGCGGTTGGAAGGGTGGACAACCAGCACCTGTGGGGCCCGTTCCTGGGCGGAATTGCCTGCAACGGCAGTCAAATATGTGCGCCGTATCGAGGAATTGATCGAAGCACCAGTGGCGATGTTATCGACAAGTCCCGAGCGAGAAGACTCAATCTTGGTGCATGACCCCTTCGCAGATTAATGAAAACCCATCTGAACCCCCTGAAAACTAACTAAAATTGTATGTTTTAGGGGCTTTTGTCGGGGTGTTGTTAACCAACCTTTACCTATTTGAGACCTAAATTATGCCTTGAAAATAACTATTTTCAGGTAAATCTAGGCATGTCCAGTCCGGCACCTCTTGCGGTTCTTCAAGACGAAGGCGAACCCGTTATGTTGAACAACAAGTTCGGCATATGGCCAGACGCGCCATTGCCCTTGTTGTCTTCGCCCAATGCCGAAGCCTTCGTTGCCAAAAGCAAGGTCAACCAGGCTCACAATCTTTTTGCGCTGGCATGCGATCCTGAAATTCAGCCAAGAATATCTGCTTTGGAACAATTTAAGGAATTGCCGATCTTGGGCAACATGCGCTTGCTGGATTGGGGCGTGGTGCCATGGACGGAAACCGGGGATTATCGGTTCGTTGTTATTTATGAACGTCCTTTGGGACAACGGCTGGTTACTGACCTTGATGGGGAATATCCCGATATTGGTGAAGAGGCGCTTATGGCGCGAATCATCGCACCCATCTGTGGTGTTTTAAAAGAGTTCGACAAATACAAGATTGCCCACCGCAATATCCGTCCCACCAATTTATTTTTTCGCGCAAACGATGATGACGGGGCTGAGGTTCTTCTTGGGGAAAACACCACAACCCCGCCGGGATATGATCAGCCGCCAGCATTTGAAACAATTGAATCCCTTCAGGCCCACCCAATGGGGCGCAAAGAAGGGGGGTTTGCAGAAGATGTTTATGCCCTTGGGGTAACCGCGCTTTCGCTGTACAAAAAAATAGATCCAGCAAAAGGCCGAAGTGCCGAAGCCCTGCTTGCGGAAAAACTGGCTCGGGGCTCCTTTGCCACGCTGGTTGCGGGCATTCAGCTTCCGGTGACCCTGCGCGAGGCATTGCGCGGCATGCTGGAAGACGACCCGGACAAACGCTGGACACTGGAAGACCTGATTTCGTGGACCGATGACCGGCGCCTTGCCAATCGGCCGATCCCCGCTTCGGATAAAGCGCAAAATGCATACCGTTTTATGGGTAAAGCCTATCACCAGCCACAGATGCTGGCCCAGGCCATGACATGGAATTGGGGCAAGGTGCTTTTCAAAAACAAAGGCCATGAAATTCTGGCTTGGTCGCGGCGGTCGTTGGGGGACGAAGTCATCAGCAATAATATTTTCAATGCGGTGGAATCAAGCCAGCGCGATGGCATTGAGGCTGCGAATAATCCCTTGCGCACAGCACGGCTGTGTATGGCGCTCGATCATAACGCGCCCATTCGTTACAAGGGCATTGCGACCCACCTGGAAGGCCTTGGCCCGATGCTTGCCGGGCACTTTAACGACAATGAAAAACGCCAGGAAATGAGCGAACTTCTCTTGGGTGAATTGCCCGGGTTTCGGGCCAAAATTATGTATAACAGCGAGGGCGAAGGCCCGGGCATTATGCGGTATTTCACCCGGTTTGTTCGCCACCTGAAACAAAAGGGGGCGGGTTTCGGGATGGAGCGTTGTCTCTATGATTTGAACCCCGCCCAGTATTGCCGTTCTCCGATGATTGCCAGCCATAAAGCAATGGATGTTAAAGGCCTGCTCTTGTCTTTGGAGGCAAAGGCTGTAAGCAAACAAAGTCAGATGCCATTCGACGGCCACATTGCGGCATTTTTGGCATCGCACCTAAAGACAAACGTCCAGATGTTTATCGATGCATCGATTGATGAAGGTAACCAAGAGCGATCCATCCTTGGCAAACTGGGTCTATTGGCAACGGCTCAGAAAGAAAGCGGTTTGCCGTCGTTACCCAGGTTGACAAAGTGGGTCGGACTTCACTTGGCCCCGGCCACAGCAAGCTTTCGCCATCGCATGTGGCGCGAACGGGTAGAGCGGGAATTGCCTAACATCATCGCCACGGGGAACCTGATAGAGGTGTATCGCTATCTTGCCAATGGCGAGGCCCGTCAGCTTGATCGTCAGGGGTTTGCCGAGGCAGTGGCTGAATACAACCAGCTTTCGGCGGAAATTGTGTTTAACAAAAACCTGAGTAACGTTGATCCAGAAATTGTTATCGTCCATGGCCACAAATTGGCCGCAGGGTTAAGCGTCTTGATCGCAATTGGCGCGATTGCTTTCGCCGTCATGATGAAGGTTTGATGATGGCCATTGAAGCAAGACAACCTAAAAAGAATCAAGGTGCAGCGGCATTGGCAAAGGCCATTGCAGCGCAGAAACCAAAGGCCCCCCCACAAAAAAAATCAGGCGGTGGCTCGGTTCAGATCATGGTTGCCGTAATTTTTGTGCTGGGCATGCTGCTCGCATTGCCCACCATGCTGGTGGTGACAATTGGCCTGTTGCCCACGCTGGTGGCAATGGTCGTGGACGTGCGACCGGGGCGGAATGCGGCCCAGTCCGTTGGGGCACTTAACATTGCCGGGGTCACCCCATTTCTGGTTACCCTGTGGGCGGGGCCGAACGACATTGTTTCGGCGATGAAAATCCTGACCGATACGTTTGCGTGGCTGGTTATTTATTCTGCGGCTGGCGGGGGCTGGCTGCTCTATTTGGGAATGCCGACGGTGTCTGGCATCTTTATGCAAGTGACAGCCAAGCATAAAATCACCAATCTACAGGCCCGGCAAAAAGAATTAATCAATGAATGGGGCGAAGAAGTGGATCGCGGCAAAGTTCTTGCAAATGAAAGTGGCGCGCTTTTATAGGGGGAAGCTGTCGCCTCAGTCTTCTGTTTCCAGCCTGTTATCAACTACCGCATTGCGAATGGCCTTTTGCAGCTTTTCAAACGCACGTACCTCAATCTGGCGTACCCGTTCACGTGAAATACCGTAATGCCGGCTCAGGTCTTCCAGGGTTGTTGGGTCTTCTTTCAGACGGCGTTCCGCAATGATGTGGCGTTCGCGTTCGTTCAGGCCTTCCATGGCCTCGCTTAGAAGCTGGCCGCGAATGTTTGATTCTTCATGTTCGCCCAGAATAACTTCCTGGCTATCGGTGTCATCGACCAGCCAATCTTGCCATTCTCCCCCTTCACCATCTTTGCGCAATGGCGCGTTCAGGGAATTATCAGGCCCCGCCATGCGCCGGTTCATTTGAATGACATCGTCTTCGGTGACATCCAGACGCGCCGCAATTTGTTCGACTTTTTCCGGGGGCAAATCGCCTTCTTCCAGCGCCTTCATCTGACCCTTGAGCTTGCGCAGGTTAAAAAACAGCTTTTTCTGGGCCGCCGTGGTGCCCATCTTTACCAAAGACCATGATCGCAGGACATATTCCTGAATGGCCGCCCGGATCCACCACATGGCGTAAGTAGACAGCCGGAATCCGCGTTCCGGGTCAAACCGTTTGACCGCCTGCATCATGCCGACATTGCCCTCAGAAATAAGTTCGCCCAAAGGCAAGCCATAGCCGCGATAGCCCATGGCAATTTTGGCGACAAGGCGCAGATGGCTGGTGACCAATTGATGGGCCGCTTCCACGTCATTTTCTTCCCGCCAGCGTTTGGCCAGGGTGTATTCCTCTTTCTTTTCCAGCATGGGAAACTTGCGTATCTCTTGCAGATAACGCGACAGGTTTCCCTCTGGGGAAAGGACTGGAATATTGACCGGAAGATTGCCCGGAAGATTAGGGGTGGCTTGCGCCATTGCATGTGCCTCCGAAAAAATTCAGGACCGGATTATACCATACTAATTTAGTCGTCTATGAAAAAATACTACATAGCCTCTAATTTAGCCAATAAGTCATTGAAATATGGCGTAAGTGGGGCTTCGAACCGCAGCTTTTCACCACTTGTGGGGTGCACAAACCCCAAAAGATAGGCATGCAGGGCCTGATAGGGGGCCGATGGCAGGGTCGGGTTATTCTTTCTGCCCCCATACAGCGGGTCGCCCACGACACTATGGCCGATGGAGCTCATATGGACCCTGATCTGGTGGGTGCGCCCGGTTTCAAGGCGACATTCCACAAGGCAGGCCTTGGTCCCCACCACCCGAAGCACCTTGTAATGGGTGGCGGCAAACCGTCCGCCGTGTTTCAAAAGCGCCATTTTTTTGCGGTTTCGGGGGCTGCGTCCGATGTTGCCTTCAATCCGGCCTTCCATGGTTTGGGGCAGGCCCCAGACCAGCCCCTGATAGGCCCGCTCCATGGTTCGTTCCAGAAACTGGGCCACAAGGCCGGCATGGGCGGCATCGTTTTTGGCCACCACCATGACGCCAGAGGTATCTTTGTCCAGACGGTGGACAATGCCCGGCCGCTTGACACCGCCGATCCCGGAAAGGGAATCGCCACAATGATAAATCAGGGCGTTGACCAAGGTGCCATCGTGATTGCCAGCAGCGGGATGCACGACCATCCCGGCCGTTTTGTTGATCACGACCAGGTCCTTGTCTTCGTACAAGATATCCAGCGGGATATCTTGGCCGATGGGCTCGGCGGCTGCCGCTTCGGGGACGCTCACCAGATAGATTTGGCCCGGTTTGACCGGGGCCGATGGGTCGACTATCGTCTCGCCATCGGTGCTAACGGCACCACTGGTGATCAGTGCCTTGATACGAGAGCGCGATAATTCGTCAATTTGCGCAGCTAAATAGGCATCTATTCGCCCCGAATCTTCTTCGGCGGCAGTGACGGTGTGCAGGTCAGTATTTTGGCTTTGATCAGTTGGATTTTTCATGGGCGGAGAATGGACACAAAACATGGCAGGGCTCAAGTCTTTGGTTGCAGGAATGGCAGTTTTGATCGTGGTCGCCATCAGTGTTTTGGCGATCCTGATGGTGCAACGCGCCGGCATTTTGGCCGAAACGCCCCCTGAAACCCCTATTCAGAGCCTCTCTCAGGCCCAGACGAACCCGCCCGAAGGCTTTTCACTGCCCGAACATATTCTTTTGCCCGAAGGCTCCAAAGTTCTCGAATCCGCCCTTGATGGCAATCAGGTATTGCTGCGCATGGGATTTCCCAATGGCGGCCAAAGGCTGATGATTGTTGAGATGGAAACCGGCAACATTGTCCATGTCAGGGATTTAAAATTTACAGGACCAAACCGGTGATCCTGATTCTGGCCCCCGAACTTTTGGCCAACGTGCGTGATGCGGCATCCGCATCTTATGGCGAAGAATGCTGCGGGCTTTTGCTGGGGCACCTGGATGGTGACACCGCCAAAGTCACAGCGGTGATGGCGGCAGAAAACGTGGCGCCAGAAAAAACCCGGAATTTTGAAATAGACCCGGCCATTTTATTTGCGGCCCACAAATCTGCCCGCGATGGTGGGGCTGGCATTATTGGCAATTACCATTCCCACCCCAACGGCTTGGCCCGCCCCTCAAAAACCGATGGCGCGCGCGCCTTTGAAGACAATCATTTCTGGCTAATCGTGCCCATCGATGATGGCGGCGTTGGCGATGCCAAAGCCTTTTACCATCGATCCGGTGCCTTTGAAGAGGCAACCCTGGAAGTGGCGAATGGATAGGATATTTGCCTTGATAACCCCGCCCCGGATCGCTAGATATCCATCCTGCCTCGTCCCCTTCGTCTAGAGGCCTAGGACACCGCCCTCTCACGGCGGCAACAGGGGTTCGAATCCCCTAGGGGACGCCAATCTTTATTGTGTATCATAACTATATGTAATTATTATATAAAATGATACAGCCTAATTACCTTCCACCCACGTTTCCCACCCACGTTTTCCACCCACGCATAAGATTGAGATGAAGCTTGTTGGCTGTAGAGTGGGTGCCGCAGACATGGTGGGCACAGATGTAATGCCTACCGGTGGCTTCGCAAGCACCCTCACATGCCCCTAGGAGTCCCTCAGGTGATTCAGGAGAGTCATCTCGGTCCCTGGGGTGGCAGAGACTCAGGAAGGGGAGATGACTCTGTATGACTCTCCTGGGAATCCCTGAGGCCATTGTAGATGTGTAGGAACCTCATAGGATCAAGGTGGGGACTAATAAGACTTCTAACTGGCTTTTTAAAAGCGCTTCAGGAAACACCCCGGCCCCCTAGGAGGGGACCCAAGATGTCACTGCTTCGGTGGGACTAACTAGGTTATGCTAGCCACTAAATCACCAAGGGAGGCAGCCATGGCGTACTGGTGGGTAAACCAAGCTCAAACTTGGAAGCATGAAATTGCTGGTGGCTACATGTGGTCACCGAATGTCTAACGTCAGCGCCTATGGGACAGATTAGGGGTATTGCATAAGAGAGGGTTTCTGGCTCATCGTAGTGACCGAAGGGAACGAAGATGAGACAGAAA
>Ga0233439_10006751_pt1 | contig 10100 bp, 7 predicted proteins | sample SI_123_September_6_FD_182713 | JGI IMG/M metagenome (GOLD analysis project Ga0233439, IMG submission 182713) | Seawater microbial communities from Saanich Inlet, British Columbia, Canada - SI_123_September2016_100_MG | ecosystem: Environmental > Aquatic > Marine > Inlet | place: Canada: British... | reverse complement strand
CGGAACTGCGTATCATACTGTTTCTTGTGCTCGTACGATTTCGGTTAAATTTAATGAACCACAACATAAAAAAATAGTAATAATGGTAAATCCTATTGCTACTTCATAAGAAATCATTTGTGCCGCTGACCTTAATGCACCTAAAAATGCATATTTAGAGTTACTTGATCAACCTGCCATAATAATGGTATATACCCCTAACGAAGAAACTGCAAAAAAATATAAAATACCTAAATCGATATTTGCTAAAACCGATCCTTCACCAAATGGTACAATTACTCATCCCATTAAAGCTACACTAAAGGTAAAAATAGGTGATAAAACAAAAATAATAACGTTACTACTACTGGGTATAACTGTTTCTTTAATTAAAAGCTTAGCTCCATCAGCTCCCGCTTGTAATAATCCAAACGTACCTACAATGTTAGGACCTCGTCTACGCTGTACTGAAGCAATTAATTTACGCTCTAAAACTGTAAAAAAAGCAACAGCTACTAATAAAAAAATAATTAAAATAAGACTTTTTAATAAAATTGAAATAAAAAAATAGAACATTTTTTAGTTATTAGTTTTTACTAAAATAAGATTCTTTTTCATTCATCATTTGAATGGTATTCATTATTTTTGATGATTTTGAGAACTTATTTGAAGTAAAATATTTATCAATATCTATTGAATTTTTATTGAAATTCATTTTGTGAGCTATTTGGGTATGAAAATCAATATTATGCAGATCCTGCATTGAATTTTTATTGTTTAATATTTTGGTTTGTGATGTCAATTGCATATTGCTAGAATTTATTAAATCTTTAGAATCTAATTGTTTTGATAAAAACATTAAGAAAAAATTTAAAATATCAGATTCATTTCTAATATGTGGTAACGATGAATTTAGTGGACCGGATTTCTGAACTGAACCTGTAAAATTCATATAAGTAGATTCTTTTTCTAAATAGGTCGTTGATGGTAAAATAAGATCATAATTTTTTAAATTTGTATGACCATGTGATCCTATGTGAACTCAATAACCCCCTTTTTCTTTAATTTCTTCTTCCGATGAAACACATCCAATATCTATAAAAAAATTTTCATTGGTATTTGAACCATTTTTAGAATTAGTATTATAACCATATTCTCCCAAACCTGCTACGGCTACGTTGTGATTTAAAATAGAAAAATTGACGTTCGTATTTATTTTTGATAAATAAGGATAAAAAGAATTTAAATTTCAAGTTGAACAATTTTCACCAAATAAAATTAATGGAGATTTCGCTTGTAAAATTTTATTTAAAAATTTATTATTTCCTTCTAATAAAGTAATAAAATCTTTTAAATCAAAACCTATGTGCTCGTAATTAAATGAACAATCAATGTTTGACCCTAAAACACCTACAGGAACTCCTGATTTTCTAATACTGTTAGATAAACGAGCATTAAATAATGGTATTTCATTTTTTAAATCTAAATTAACTAATAATAACAAATCAGCTTCCGCTAATTTATTGTTTATATCAGTTGCTCTATAATTTAAAGTATGGTCTAAATTTATATTAACATTATCTGATTTTTTATAACTCACAATATTGACATTTTGTTTTAAAACACGGCTGATATTCTCACATGCTGTTATAGTCTCCAAATCTACTAATGAACCTAATTTCAAACGAATGGTTGGATTACTTAAAGAGTTATTACTTACTAAATTCTTATGTAATTGACCAAATACTTCTTCTCAACTAATTTCCTGAAATTTATTTGTTTTCATTAATGGAATATCTAATCTATTTTTGCTTACACTATCAAAAGAATAACGCGCTTTATCCGTCAATCACTCTTCATTAATTTGATCATTGGTCCGTGGTAAAATTCTTACAATATCATTCCCTTTTTTTTGAACTACAATATTACTACATAGACTATCTAAAATATCGATAGAGTTTGTACTTTTTAATTCTCAAGAACGTGCTTTAAATGCGTAAGGTTTTGATGTCAGAGCACCTACAGGACATAAATCAACAATATTACCTGATAAATTTGTTTTTATAATCTTTGAAACATAAGTTCCTATTTCTGTCTTTTTCCCCCTACCTGTTGTACCTAAGTCTTTTAGGCCTGCAACTTCTGTGGCAAATCGGATACATCGAGTACAGTGAATACACCGGGTCATTACTGTTTTAATAATAGGACCTAAATTCTTGTCCTCTACTCCCCGTTTTTTAAAATAAAATCTACTTGAGTCACTTCCAAAATAAACAGACTGGTCTTGTAAATCACATTCACCTCCTTGGTCACAAATAGGACAATCTAATGGATGATTTATTAATAAAAATTCTAAAACAGATTCTTGTGCTTTTTTCACTAAAGGTGTTTTTGTATATATTCTTTTACCTTTTACATCTGCAATTGTCATAGTACACGAAGGTACTGGTTTTGGCATTTTTTCAACTTCAACTAAACACATACGGCAATTACCTGCCACTAATAACCGTTCATGAAAACAAAAACGAGGTACATCAATACCAATTCCATCACATGCTTGTAGAATAGTTGTTTTTTCTGGTAAAGTTACTTTAATATCATTAATAAAAATACTTGCCATTTTTAATTTTTGAGGCATAAATTATTAAAAATAACTTATGCCTATAAAATATTTTAAATTTATTAGTCTTTTTAAACTAACTATATCACTATAATTACATTTAAAAGCTAAAACATAATAATCTTTTATGTTTGTAAGAAAATTTATCTCAAAAGAGGCTTCTTGCATGATGTTTTCAGCAATTATCCTTTATAAACGTAGCTACTCAGCGATGCTTTTAATAAAAACAACTGATACACCATTGGTTTATTCTAAAAGGTCCTTTCGTACTATTTTAGACTTTTTTCAATTTTCAAAACGATTATAGAAGATAGAAACCAAACTGTCTCACGACGTTCTAAACCCAACTCACGTACTTCTTTAATTGGCGAACAACCAAACCCTTGGAAGCTGCTACACCTCCAGGATGAAACGAGTCGACATCGAGGTGCCAAACGGTCCCGTCAATACGAGCTCTCAAGAACCATTAGCCTGTTATCCCTAGAGTACCTTTTATCCGTTGAGCGATAGTTATTCCTTTCACAACTACCGGATCACTATGACCAACAAAATGTTCCTGCTCGACATGTCTGTCTTACAGTTAAGCAAGTTTTTGCCATTACACTCAAAAAATAATACAAATATTATTTTGAACTTACCTTATGTACTTCTCAGTTACTCTTTATGAGAAGAGCGCCCCACTCAAACTACCAAGGATACACTGTTCTTTAAATAGATTGACTATTTAAAGTTAGTCTAAGAAAAATAAAAGGGTGGTATTTCAAGGATGTATCCGAAAAAACCAGAATTTTTTCTTCATTTACTCCCACCTATCCTACGCATTTATTTTCTAAAAACAATATAACCATATAGTAAAGGTTCATAGGGTCTTTTCGTCTTTCTACAATTACTCCGCATCTTCACGGAGAATTCAATTTCATTGGAATTATATTGGAGACAGTAGAGCAGTCGTTACGCCATTCATGCAAGCCAGAAATTACCTGGCAAGGCATTTCGCTACCTTAGTACCGTCAGAGTTACAGCAGTCGTTTACGGGTGCATCAATTCAAAGCATTAACCTTTCCTTTTAACATTACCGCACCGGACAGGCGTCAGTCCCTATACATCATCTCACGATTTAGCAGAGACCTGTGTTTTTACTAAACAGTCGCCACTCTTAAATTCTGTGCCACTTTTTATATAAATAAAAAGTCCCCTTTATCCCGAAGTTACAGGGTCATTTTGCCGAGTTCCTTCAATATAATTATTCCAGCGCCTTAGTGCATTCACACCTACCCACCTGTGTTGGTTTTAGAACGATTTTTTTATTATATTTTTTTTCTTGTAACTTATTAAAATCATATTATTATTATTAATAAACAAAATAATTTTAATGAAATCAGTCAAATATAATTTACCCATCGGCTACAGTATTCACTTTGACCTTAGGGATCGACTTTTCAATGATTGATTAACAGTGTCATTTTAACCTTGGGTTTACGGCCATAAAGTTTTTGCATTTACTTTATTTATAACTACTCATGCCAATATATTCACTTTTGATATCTCCATAAAACTTTTTAGCTTTACTTCATCAACATACAAAACGTTCTGCTACCACTTATAAAAAGTTTATTTTTTCGGTATTTTAATTAAGTTTCATTACATCTTCGGTGCTTAAAACTCAATAAATGAGCTGTTACGCATTCTTTAAAGGATGCATGCTGCTAATGCGACCTTTTTAATTTCATAGTAATATTACTCCCTTATTCACTTATTAAAATTTAGAAACCTTAAAAAATAATCTGGGCTGTTGCCCTTTCGACCATAGATCTTATCACCTATAGTCTGTCTGCAAAGTAACTTAAATACCCATTCTTAGTTTGGATAAAATCAGTAAGGTTTAAAACCCCCATCATTCTGTCAGTGCTTTACCTGATATTTAATTAACTTTACGCTCTACTTAAATAGATTTCGCAGAAAACCAGCTATCACTAGGTTTGATTAGCCTTTCACTCCAAATCACAATTCATCTTAGTCTTTTGCCACAGACACAAGTTCGGTCCTCCTTATTGTTTTACCAATAATTCAACCTGATCATGATTAGATCACCTAGTTTCGGGTATAATTCACTAAACTTAACATTTTTTTTAAAATCACTTTCAATTACGCCTATAAAGCTTGCTTAGTAAAATAACTCATTGGCCCATTATACAAAAGGTACGTTTTATTTTTTTAAAACTGCTAAAATATAATTAATTTCAAATCTTTTCACTCCGCTTCATCTGGGGTTCTTTTTCACCTTTCTCTCACGATACTTGTACACTATCGGTTTTTAAGTAATTTTTAACTTAAAGGAAGGTTCCCTTATATTCAAACAAAACAACACATATTTCGTTTTACTTTTTAATTTTATTGGAATAAAAATATTACGGGACTTTAAACCCTCTATGTTCATATTTTTACTCAACAATAATTAGAAGTTTTATCTACGTTCGCTCACCACTACTAATAAATACTCGGTTGATTTTATTTATTGTTACTTAGATGTTTCAATTCACAATATTTTTATATAACAGTGATTTTTGTTATTTTCTGATTTTCGGACTCTTTCGAGTTAAGGAAATTTATTTATCAAAATAATTATTCAAAATAACTTTTCGCAATTTAATACGTCCTTCATTTACTTAAAACCAAGGTATCCCTTAATTATATTGATATATATTTAAATTTAATTAAATATATATGTATTTTTTAAATGTATTTTTTTTGGAAAAATACATTAAAAACCAATAGTTTTAACTATAAAAAGTTAGTTATACAAATCTGTTTTTTACTTTCAGCCACAGGTTCCCCTACGGCTACCTTGTTACGACTTAACTCCGATTACTTACCCTATTATCACAATCTAAATTTTAATATAAATTACTAAATAAAAAAATATTATAAAGCTTCAAATAGAACAAACTTTCCGAGTTTGACGGGCGGTTTGTACAAAATTTGTTTTAAATTTCACCGTAGCGTGCTGATCTACGATTACTAGCGATTCCTACTTCAAATAAACGACTTTCAGTTTATTATCCGAACTAAGGCAATATTTAAAGATTAGCTAATTGTCACCAATTTGCAACTTTTTGTTATGCCATTGTATCACATGTGTAGCCCATCTCATAAGGGCCATGAAGATTTGACGTGATCCCTGCTTCCTTCAGTTTTCACTGACCATAAAACTTAGAAAACTATTTTTCATGGTACAAAATATTATAAATATGAAAAAATATAACTAAGCGGAGGGTTTCGCCCGTTGTCGAAAGGAGTAAACCATAACATCACAAAACACGGGCTGACGACAACCATGCAACACCTGTTAAATAATTGCAAGAGATGGTAAGGTTTGGCGCGTATTATCGAATTAAACCACATGATCCACCGCTGGTCCAAATTCCCGTCATATCCTTTGAGTTTTAGCCTTGCGGCCGTACTTCTCAGGTGAGATGTTTAACGCTTGTTAGCTGTAATACTAAAATACTATTCTAATATTTAACATCTATCGTTTACGGCTAGGACTACCGGGGTCTCTAATCCCGTTTGATACCCTAGCTTTCGCCCTTTAACGTCAGTAATAGTCCAGGTAGCCGCCTTCGCAGCTGGCATTCCTCTTAATATCTCAAGATTTTATCCTTACATTAAAAATTCTACTACCCTCTACTATACTCTACTAAAAATGTATTAAACCAACTACCTGAATTAAAATCTAGGTTTTTAAAGTTTAACTATTTAAAGCGTCTACAAGCACTTTACACCTAATAACTAAGAATAACACTAGCTCCTTCTGTCTTACCGCGGCTGCTGGCACAGAATTGGCCGGAGCTTCTTCTGTAAATAATGTCATTATCTTTTTTACTGAAAGGGCTTTACAATAAAATTACCTTCTTCACCCACGTGGTATTGCTGGATCAAGCTTTCGCTCATTGTCCAATATTCCTCACTGCTGTCTTTTAAAAAGCCTGGACCTTCTTTCAGTTCCAGTGTGGTGGTACATCCGTTAAGACCCACTAAGCATTTTTGAAACAAAAAAATTGAATAAAAAAAAACAATTTATTTGTGTATCTAATACTATAAAATAATATCTTATGGCGTTTTTCAACTTTTATTTAGATATTTACTTTTTATTTTTACTTTTTATTTGGTATTTTAGTATTAATAATTAATTTTAATTATTATCTATTATCCCAAACCATAAGGTAATTTATTTTACATTCCTCACCCGTTCGCTATGTTTTAAAAACATTCAACTTGCATGTGTAAAGCATACCACCAGCGTTCATTCCGAACCAGGACTAAATACATAAATTTATTTACTATAATATAAAAATATTAATAATATTAACTTACTCTAATTTTTACGATATAACTAAAATTTAAAGAAAAAATTTATTTTTTATTTTTGAAAAAAAACTAATCACAATTTATAAAAATCATTAGTTTTAATTCGTATACGATGTTATATTTCGTTTAGATAAACTTAAAATATAAAAAATCTCCCATACTTTATACGAATAAAAGTATCTTAAATTTAAATCAGATATTTGGGATTAATTTTATCTATACTTCCTTAATGATTAAAGTATTTATAGAAAAATTGAAAGTGACTAAACTCGTATTGATGTATTCCTCAATTTTTAAAAAATTTATCCCTATTTTTTTATATGAATGTATTTACACTATATTTTAATACCTTTAAAAAGGTATTATATACGAACTAAAAGCTGAAATATAACATAAAAAAAACTCTTTTGGTTATTAAAATATAAAATATTTAAATAATCCTAAAAAACCTATTAATAGGTTTTTTATATCAGGAGAGCAGGACTTGAACCTACAACCATACGCTCCCAAAGCGTATATTCTACCAATTGAACTACCTCCTGTAAAGATGAATTTATAACGGGATTGATGGGACTCGAACCCACAACATTTGGCCTGACAAACCAATATTCTACCATTGAACTACAATCCCTTAATTGTTTAGGTTATAAAGCAAATAAAATTAAAAAAGCCATCATTAAAGCGAATAAAGCCATCGCTTCAGTTAATGCAAAACCTAAAATACAAATTTTAAATAATTCTCCTTGTAATGAAGGGTTTCGAGAAACTCCAATAATATATGCTCCGAAAACTGTTCCAATTCCTGCCCCAGCTCCGGCTAAACCAATAGTAGCTGCTCCAGCTCCTATCATTTTTCCTGCGTCTAAAATCATAATAAAACTACAATAAATATATAAATAATTAAATCTAATAAAATAAACAATAAATTAAAAATTTTTTATAATTTCAAACGTTTTGTCCCATATTTAGAACGTCCTTGTTTACGCTCCAAAATACCCGATAAATTAAATTTACCCCTAATAATCTTATATTTTATTCCTGGTAAATCTTTTACTCTACCACCACGAACTAAAACATCATGAAAACGTTGTAAATCATGTCCTTCACCTGGGATATAGGCAGTTATAAAGCTTCCATTAAATAAACGTAAACGAGCCACTTTCCGTACAGCTGAATTTGGTTTACGAGGACTCATTGTAAAAACACGTAAACAAGTACCTTTTCGTTGCGGTGCTCCGTTTAAAGCTGGAACTTTTGTTGATTTTCGTTTTTTTACACGTTTTTTACGAATTAATTGATTTATACTTGCCATTAATTTTTTTTTATAAGGATTGATTTTTTATTAGCAAGAACTAATTTATTAAAATTGGCGACATTTTTTTTAACGTTTCCTTTGTTTTCAATAAGATCATTTAATTCTTTAACTAAAAGTTTATTAAAATCCTTCTTTTTTTGACTTCGTAGATTATTTAATAAAAAGTTAATACTTTTAGCATACACAGAAATATCGGATTCTAAAGGTACTGGAACTAATTCTTTATTCTTACCTCTTCTCCGTTCTTTAACACTAAATCTAATTAAAATTTTATCTATAAGATCGGGTAATAAAAAAAATAAATTTTTTTCAGGAGCCTTTAATTTAAAATCCATTAATGATTTAATTATAATTTTACGGGCTGCACTTCGATTTCCTTTTTTTATAAGACCTAATAATAATTTTTCTAAAAACCAAATTTGTTTATTTTTAATTACCATGATTTTTAAGCGATGTTAAAAAAATAGCATTCTTAGAATTACGAGATAATTGGTGAAAAACTTGTTGTACTCGTACTGACTTATCTTTTGATTGAGATGTTAAACAAATAGCACCTACAACTGCTACTAATAATACTAAACCTGATAATATAAAAAAGTACATTTGATTCGTATAAATTAATTGACCAATAACTTCAATATTAGTCGGTGAATCTATAAATTCAAACCAATTTGTATAAGTTAAACTTTTCGAAAAGAAAAAGTTTAATGGTGAGTTTACACCATTGCTTAATAAAATTAAAAAAGTATTCATTAAAAAAATAATACCAACTAACCCACCTATAGGAAAATAATGAATTAATTCTTTATTTAATTCTGTGATTTTAATATTTAACATCATTACCACAAATAAAAATAAAACTGCAACTGCACCTACATATACAATAACAAATGTTAAAGCTAAAAATTCAGCTTGTAAACAAATTAATAAAAAAATTACATTAACAAAAACTAAAATCATAAATAAAACAGAGTGTATTGGATTACGGGCCGTTATAACTATAAGACCTGACGTTAAAATTAAACTAGAGAATAAAAAAAAAAGTAACTCCATATTTCTTTAGAAAATTTTTTTAATAATACTTCAACGTCTATATAACATTTCAGTATTAATATAATCAAAAAATACGATTGAAGTGTAATGATTACTTAATTTTTCTGCTCGAACTTTTTTTAATTTAAAAATAAAAGGGATATAATCCTTTAAAAAAAATGTATATAAAATTAAAAAGGTTACTACTAACCATAATACTTGAGGGAAATAACTAATTTGATCTAATTGTGGCATATTTTAAAAATATACTTTTAATATGAAATAACTTTTGTTTTCATAGATAATTTTTTTGCACCAGATTTTAAAGCATTAATTGCTTTAGTTTCCGATACACCCCCGATTTCGTATAAAACTTGACCGGGACGGATAATAGAAACTCATTCTTCTACAGATCCTTTTCCTTTTCCCATACGAACTCCTACAGGTTTTGATGTAACAGGCGAATCAGGGAAAATTCTTATTCACAATCGTCCTGCTGGACGAATTTTACGGTTAATGGTTTGACGTACAGCTTCTATTTGCTTTGCTGATATGGTACCACCACCAAGAGCTTTTAACCCTCAATAACCATAAATTAATTTGTTTGCTCGTGAACTCGTTTTTTTAAAATTTTTATTTAAACGATGGTATTTTTTATACTTAGTTTTTTTTGGTATTTTCATTTTTTTGATAATATCAAATTTTTAAACTGTATAATCCATGTATAGTCATAATTTTATTAAAACTATAATTAATATTAGCAGATATAGTCGATAAGGGAATACG
>Ga0233439_10006743_pt1 | contig 10111 bp, 11 predicted proteins | sample SI_123_September_6_FD_182713 | JGI IMG/M metagenome (GOLD analysis project Ga0233439, IMG submission 182713) | Seawater microbial communities from Saanich Inlet, British Columbia, Canada - SI_123_September2016_100_MG | ecosystem: Environmental > Aquatic > Marine > Inlet | place: Canada: British... | reverse complement strand
AGGTCTACGACGATCATGCCATCCAGTCCGGCGGACTTCGCATCCTCAAGAAACTGCGGCACGCCATAAATATAGATCGGGTTGTAATAGCCCATGAGGATGAGCGGCGTGTCCTGATCGGATTCACGGAACCGTCTGACGAGGTCGAGCGTCTTGTGCAGCGTGATGCCGGCCCGGAGCGCGCGTAACCCGGCGACCTGAATAACCGGACCATCAGCCATGGGGTCGGTAAACGGTGAGCCAATTTCAATTACATCAGCACCAGCAGCAGGCAGGCCCTTCAAAATCTCAAACGAGGTTTCGATATCGGGGTCACCCATCATGGTGAACGTAACAAGGCCACCGCGACCTTCGGCTCGCAACTTGGCAAATCGGGTCGCAATACGATCGCTCACAGCTCAACTCCCAGTGCGTCGGCGACGGTAAAGATATCCTTGTCGCCGCGACCACACATGTTCATCACCAAGAGATGATCCTTCGGCAAATCGGGTGCAATTTTCATTACGTGCGCCAACGCATGCGCAGGCTCCAGAGCAGGAATAATACCTTCAATACGGGAGCAAACCTGAAATGCTTCCAGTGCCTCTGTATCGGTAATGGAAACATATTGGACGCGGTCACAATCGTTCAGCCACGAATGTTCAGGTCCGATGCCGGGATAATCCAGCCCGGCCGAAATTGAGTGAGCTTCCTGAATCTGGCCGTCTTCATCCTGCAACAGATATGTACGATTTCCGTGCAGGACACCCGGACTGCCAGCTGTCACCGAAGCGGCGTGCTGGCCAGTGTCGACACCATGGCCGGCAGCCTCGACGCCGATGATGTTGACACCTTCATCGTCAAGAAAAGGGTGGAACAGGCCGATGGCATTTGAGCCGCCGCCAATACAGGCAATCAATGTGTCCGGCAGACGACCTTCCGCCTCGTTCATCTGACGCTTGGTCTCACGGCCGATGATGGTCTGGAAATCCCGCACCATTGCCGGATAGGGGTGCGGACCTGCAACCGTGCCAATGAGATAATACGTGTCGTCGACATTGGTCACCCAGTCACGCAAGGCCTCGTTCATGGCGTCCTTGAGCGTCTTGGATCCGGATTCAACCGGGATCACCTCGGCGCCCAGAAGCTTCATGCGAAAAACATTCGGCTGCTGCCGCTCAATATCAACGGCGCCCATATAGACCGTGCAGGGCAAACCGAATCGCGCGCATACGGTTGCCGTGGCAACACCGTGCTGGCCGGCGCCAGTTTCCGCGATAATCCGCTTTTTACCCATGCGCTGGGCGACGAGTATCTGGCCGATGCAATTGTTGATTTTATGCGCACCAGTATGATTCAGCTCATCGCGCTTGAAGTAGATTTTGGCGCCACCCAGCTGTTCGGTGAAACGCCCGGCAAAATAGAGCGGGCTGGGCCGTCCCACATAATGGGTCAACCAGTAGTCCATCTCCTTTTGAAACTCTGCGTCGTCGCTGATCTCGTCGTAGGCGTCTTTCAGATCGAGAATAAGCGGCATCAAGGTCTCGGCGACGTAGCGCCCGCCGTAAATGCCAAAATGGCCCTCATCGTCGGGGCCGGTCCGATAGCTGTTCAATGTTTTCATCGTTTTTTCTGGTCTATTCGGCCTGCAATGAGGCAACCCTGGTCAAAAAATCATGAATAAGGGCGCAATCCTTCTGGCCCGGGGCAGTCTCAACGCCCGAAGATACATCAACGGCGCGAGCGCCGCTGATTCTAATGGCTTCACCCACGTTGTCCACATCTAGCCCGCCCGACAGCAGCCACGGCAAGCCACCTGCGGGGTCCGTTGCGGCGCCGATCAGGCGCCAGTCAAATGCCAATGCGTTGCCGCCTGGAAGTATCCCATCTCCGATTTTTGGCGGCTTCGCATCAAACAGCACACGATCAGCCACATCACGGTAATCTTGGGCCATCGTCACATCGTCCGCCGAGGCTACTTTTATGGCCTTGATAATTCCTGCGCCGATACGCGCGCGAATATCGTCGACGCGTTCAGGGGTTTCGGACCCATGCAATTGCACATAATCCAATTTTATTTCACTAAATAAAGCATCTAAGAACTCGTTTGTGGGGTCTACCATCACCCCGACACGACTCACGGATTCAGGCACCGATGCGGCCAGCATTGCGCATGTCGCCGGTGAAATATGACGCGGTGAGGGCGGGTAAAATACAAACCCGACCATGGCCGCGCCACCATCGACCGCCGCTGCAATGGTTTCGGCACTATTGAGCCCGCATATTTTCGCTGCGATTGTCACACTGAATAATCCATTGCCGCCGGCTGGCTGGCCTGTTTGACCCGCGTCTGATGTTACTGCGGCGCCTCTACAGGGCCGCTGCAGTGGCTTCTTCTGCGATCCGGCGCGCTGCGTCAAGGGGGTCTTTGGCCCGCGTGATGGGCCGCCCGACAACGAGAATGTCAGTGCCGCCCCGCACCGCGTCACCCGGGGTCAAAATATGGGGCTGGTCATCCGACGGCGCCCATGCCGGACGGATACCCGGGGTTACCAGTAAAAACTCCTCGCCAAAGTGCTCGCGCAGCATCTTAACCGTATTGGCCGGCGCCCAGACGCCATCCAACCCATGGTCCTGAGCCAGCTTGGCAAGCCGGAGAATTTCGTTCTCAACGCCGTCTTGGATGCCAAGAGCCGCGAGGTCCTCATCGCTGGTGCCCGGCAGGACCGTTGCCGCGATTACCTTGGTGCGGGCGCACCCACCGGCTTCAGCGCCACTGATCGCCGCTGCCATGGCCGCACGCATCCCCGGTCCGCCAATGGCCGCGTGAATTGTCACATAGCTGACGCCCTGTGCAGACAGCCGGCGCACAACATTGCCGACAAATCGCGGAATTTCGCAGATTTTTGCATCGACCATCAATGGCATGCCTAGGGCCGCGAGGTCAGCTAGCCCAACTTCACCATGCTGGATAACAAATTCCAGCCCGAGCTTGATGCCACCGACCGTACCCCGCAGTTGCCGGGTCAGTGCGCAGGCTCGCTCGAGTTCCATATTATCGATTGCACAAAATAGGCGGTCCATCGGCTCCCCCAATGCAGCCGGGCCGTTTATGGCTTCTCAGCTGCTGTTGTCATCCGGCTATTCTGCCCCCAAGCCCGACCCCGGCTCAAGCAGCCGCTTCGGGGGGAGGGATTGGCCGGGCGTCACGCTGACCGTTCCGCGGCACCCGCGCAGAATCAAGCTTAGCGAGCTTGTCGCGCAATAACGCGGCTTCCTTTTCGACCGCCCGCAGTCGCTTGCCCCGTACTCGCGCGAGACGCCGCCAACGATAGTCCATAAGCCAACGGATCGTGCCGCCAACGATAATGCCGAACAGCACTGCGCCCACAACGACCGCCCAGAGCGGGATATCGAGCACAAAGGGAAGTGGTGAAAAGCTGACCGTCGCCAGGTCGCGATTGGCGACGGCAAAGGCGATAACGATCAGTGCAACAGGTATGGCGACCAGCCAGATGAGATACCGCATAGTGCAGCCGACGGCGCGCGCCGATCAGCTCTCTGACATGTCGGCGTTGATGCGCTCCCGCAGTTCCTTGCCGGTTTTGAAGAACGGCAGATATTTTTCCGACACCTGCACCGAAGCGCCAGTGCGCGGGTTGCGGCCAACTCTGGCGCCACGCGCCCGGACAGAAAAGGCACCAAATCCGCGCAGCTCAACCCGGTCACCGCGGGCCAATGCCCCACCGATCTCATCAAAGATCCGGTTTACGACACGCTCAAAATCGCGGTGATAAAGACGTGGGTCCGGATAAAGCTCGGCGAGTTTTTGTATGAGCTCAGATTTTGTCATTAAACCCTCCCACAGGCGCGCCGCATACAGCGCGGTCAGGCGCAATTAATACTGTTTTTCTTATTGCGCGAGGTCAGGGTGCCAAACGGCAACCAGACCGTCAAGGCCAAGAGAGTCAGGCAGCAGCGCGCCGCTGATACGACTTCCCAGCCGCGCGACGATACCTCGACCATCGCCGTATGACACATCGCGAACTCTTAGATCAGCCGAGACGCCATGCTGGCGCTCCAGCCAGGCGCGCGCCTCCGCCTCTCCACCGAGTTCATCAACAAGGTTTGCTGCAAACGCCTGACGACCGGAATAGACCCTTCCATCCGCCAGCGACGAAACTTTTACACGGTCAATTTCGCGTCGGTCAGCCACCAACGATTCAAACTGGTCATGCAGGTCATCGACCACGGTCTGGGTCACCTTACGAACGGCCTCGTCCATGGGCTCCAGCGGTGAAGGGCGCGCCTTCAGCGGGCCACTCCGAATTGCCTCGGTAGAAATGCCCAGATCATCCAGCAATTCGCTGATTTCAGCCGTCTGATAGATCACTCCGATAGAGCCGGTGATGGACCCCCGGCGGGCGACGATATGGTCTGCGCCCAATGCCACCCAATACCCGCCGGACGCGGCCGTTGTACCCAGCACGGCGACAACAGGCTTGTGTTCCGCAATGCGGCGAAGCGTCAGGAACAAGCTTTCAGCGCCGACGACCGTGCCGCCAGGCGAATCGATCCGCACGATCAATGCGCGCGACGAGCCATCATCCGCAATCTCGTTCAACACGTCGTCGCGTTCGGGATCGTCAACGATGATGCCGTTGACCCAGAGCCGGCTGACATGATCACGACCGCCGCTGCCGTCGATGGCAAAGCGCCCGACGGCGACCACAACAACCGCGATAATGGCGAGGATGGCGAGCGCCCGCCAGATCGTCACACCCCGCTTGAGGCGACGACGATCCAGCAGCCGATCAGGATGGAGGCTCATGCTGGATGCCCCTCAATCCGCAACATTTGGCGCCAATGCGCATACAAGATCAACCCTATTCGGATTTCTCTTCCTCAGCAGGGGTGTCATCTGCTTTTTCATCGGCGGGTGCCGAGGCTGCCTGCTGCTTGTTACGCAGAGCAGCGCCCAGAATGTCACCAAGGCTGGCGCCAGAATCGGTTGACCCGAACTCTTCCATTGCCTGCTTTTCTTCCTGAGCCTCAAGTGCCTTGACCGACAGTGCAACACGACGACCTGATCGATCCATCTGCATGACCTTGGCGTCAAACTTGTCGCCAACAGCGTAACGGTCAGGGCGCTGCTCGGAACGCTCGCGGGAAAGATCGGACCGGCGGACATAGCCGGGCAGGTCGTCAAAGACAACTACTTCAAGCCCGTGCTCCTGAACCGCTGTCACGGTGCAGGTCGTAACCTGGCCCCGCTTGTCTTCGGCGCCCTCGAACGGATCTGAACCCAGCTGCTTAATGCCAAGACCGATGCGTTCCTTGTCCGCATCAATGGACAGAACTTTCGCCTGGACGGTCTGACCCTTCTCATACCGCTTGATGGCTTCTTCGGCAGAGGTCGTCCAGTCGATATCCGACATATGAACCATGCCGAAGATTTCGCCAGGAAGCTCCACGAACAAACCAAACTCGGTGATGTTCTTGATCTCGCCTTCCAGCGTGCTGCCTTCCGGATGAAGCTCCGCAAAGCTCTCCCACGGATTGGACATGCAATGCTTGAGGCCAAGGCTAATCCGGCGCTTGTCCGGATCAACATCAAGGACCATCACTTCTACTTCCTGGCTCGTCGAAACAATCTTGCCCGGATGAATGTTCTTCTTGGTCCAGCTCATTTCAGAAACGTGAACCAGCCCTTCAACACCAGGCTCCAGCTCAACAAATGCACCGTAATCAGTGATGTTGGTCACGCGACCAGTGTAGCGCGTGCGCACCGGATACTTGGCAACGACACCATCCCACGGGTCCGCCTCAAGCTGCTTCATGCCAAGCGAGATGCGCTGGGTTTCCGGATTGAAGCGAATGACCTGAACCTTCACGGTCTCACCAATCTGAAGCGCTTCGCTCGGGTGATTGATCCGGCGCCATGAGACGTCGGTCACATGCAACAGGCCATCAACACCACCGAGGTCAACAAACGCACCATAATCAGTGATGTTCTTGACCATGCCTTCGAGCACTTGGCCCTCGTGCAGATTTGCGATGAGCTCCTGACGTTGCTCGGCCCGCGTGTCTTCAAGAACGGCCCGGCGCGAGACAACGATATTGCCACGTCGGCGATCCATCTTGAGGATCTGGAACGGCTGCTCGGTATTGACGAGCGGTGTCACGTCGCGAACCGGGCGGATATCCACCTGGCTGCCTGGCAGGAATGCCACGGCGCCGCCAAGATCAACGGTAAACCCGCCCTTGACCCGACCAAAGATCACGCCTGTAACGCGCAGACCGTCGTTATATGCTTTTTCGAGATTTTCCCAGGCTTCCTCGCGACGGGCGCGCTCGCGACTGAGTGCGGCCTCGCCCTTACGATTTTCAATGCGCTCGATAAACACCTCAACCTCGTCACCGACAGCAACTTCGGCTGGCTGACCGGGAGGTGCAAATTCTCTGAGCGGCACGCGCCCTTCGACCTTTAGGCCGACATCAATTACAGCAGCGTCATTTTCGATCGCAACGACGATACCCTTGACCACCGTCTGTTCGAACTTTCCGCCTTTATCCATAAAATCTTCAAGCATGTCGGCGAAATTTTCTTTCGCCTCACCAGCCTGATCAACCGGGGCACTATCCGTGTTCATTCGTTTTCCAGTTCCTGTATCCGTTTCGTGAGCTCAGGCCGCTATTTGCTGCCCTTGTAACCGGCCCACGTAGCCGTCTGTTTTCTGTTATGCGCCGGCACTATTGCCGGGCGCATTTAATTGTTTCCAACTGCACCTAATTTCTACGCGACGAAACAAATGCCTGCGCCCGTTCAAACACGCCGTCCGGGCCGAGCCCTGTGGTATCAATCACGCAGGCGTCGTCGGCAATCTTGAGGGGCGCAACATCGCGTTGGCTGTCGCGGGCGTCCCGTTCGATCATGTCCGACAAAACGCGCGACTCTATACTCTCCGTAGCCCCTACTTGCAACTCCTTCGCACGCCGCGCAGCCCTGACCTCCACACTGGCGTCGAGATATATCTTCGCCGTGGCATCGGGGCAGACCACTGTTCCGATGTCCCGACCGTCTAGCACGGCGCCGGGGAGCTGTTGCGCAAAAGCACGTTGATACGCCAGCAATACCGCACGCACTCGAGGCTGCGCGGCCACAAAGGAGGCCGCTTTAGCGGTTGTATCCTCGCGCAGGCTGGGGTCGGTCAGATCATTCTCTTGCAGGTCGCGAGCTGCCGCTTCAGCAAGCGACCCATTCGCCGGATCATTATTATTTTTCAGTAGTTTAAGGCCAACTGCCCGATACAAGGAGCCGGTATCGAGATGGCGCAGCCCAAAATACTCGGCCAGGCGCCTTGCAAGGGTCCCTTTGCCCGATGCCGCCGGACCATCGACGGCAATTACTAGCGGTCGGGGCTCAACCAAGTTGCTCGGGCCCCATATCAGCGCCGAGGCTTCTCATCAGCTCGACAAACCTCGGAAAACTGGTCGCGATCGGCGTACTATCGTCAATGGCAACCGGCTCATCCGTCGCAAGGCCCAAAATCAGGAATGACATGGCAATTCTGTGGTCCAAATGGGTCGTGACTGTCACCCCACCAACGGGCGGGCGCCCCTGGCCTTCAACGACCAGACCGTCGTCAAACTCCTGAACCTCCACCCCGGCAGCCCGCAGGCCAGCGACCATGGCGGCGATCCGGTCACTTTCCTTGACCCGGAGCTCGGCTATGCCGCGCATCACCGTCGGTCCTTCGGCACAGGCGGCAAGCACCGCCAGCACCGGGTATTCATCGATCATCGCCGGCGCACGCTCAGGCGGCACCTCGATGCCTTGCAAACTGGTATGACGCACGTTGAGCTTAGCGACGGGTTCACCCGACGCCTCGCGCTCATCAGATATGCCAATATTCGCGCCCATGTCGTTCAAGGTCGCGATCAGCCCGGTGCGCAGCGGGTTCATGCCCACGTGATCGATTGAAATGTCGGAGCCCGGTACCATCAGGGCTGCGGCAATGGGAAACGCCGCTGAACTGATATCGCCAGGCACATCAATCGATGCGCCGCTGAGCTCTGGCTGCCCCTCAAGAGTGATACGCACGCCGCCGCCACTTCCGGCGCTCTCGACGGCCACGTCCGCCCCAAAATGCCGCAACATGCGCTCAGTATGGTCGCGGCTGGGCCGGTCTTCATGAACCGTAGTCGTGCCCGGCGCCGACAATCCGCACATCAAGACCGCTGACTTCACCTGCGCCGACGGAACTGGCAACGCATAATCAAGCGGCATAGGCGTCCCGGTACCGCAGACCGCCAGCGGAAGACGGCCCTCCGACCGGCTGACAACGCGCGCGCCCATCATTTCAAGCGGCGCAATAACACGTTTCATGGGCCGGCCACGTAACGAGGCATCACCGGTAAAAAAACTTGTAAAGGGATGGCCCGCAACAACACCCATGAGCAGACGTGCTGCGGTGCCGGCGTTGCCCATATCCAAGGGCGCGTCCGGCTCGGTGAGGCCACCGATGCCGACCCCGTTGATCCGCCAGGCCCCGTCAGCTTCGCGCACAATGCTGGCACCCATCGCGTCCATGGCGCGCGCCGTTGCCAGAACGTCCTCACCCTCAAGTAGCCCCGTAACATGTGTTTCGCCCACAGCCAGGCCGCCGAGCATCAATGCACGGTGCGAGATCGACTTGTCGCCGGGCACGCGAATTGTGCCAGCGAGCGGGCCAGACCGGCGCGCCGCCAATGGTCGGAAGGACGGGGTATCCGAGGCAGGTGTTATTCCGGGTTCATTCTTCACGCGCTGTCTCTAGCACAGTGCGCCTGCGGCGCAAATGAATCACAGCTCACTATGCACACACCAAATGTCCGGACAATGTCTGCGTCGGGTCGTCGGATTTGCTTTGACACCCGCGCTCGATCATGGCAATTCGGCGGCAAGGCCGATAGACGAAGTGCCGCGCTCGACAGCAGGCACCCATCAGTCGGCCAAAAGAACTAGCGATGGAACGGGAGTGCCTAGCGTGACAAATCCAAAGTGGGGAACCAAAAGAACCTGCCAGTCATGCGGGGCAAAATTTTATGATCTGCGACGTGACCCGATCGTATGTCCGAAATGTGACGACGTTTTCGAGCCGGAGGCCGAGCCCCGCCCAAGGAAGCGAAGCCGCGCCGCAAAAGCGGATGCAAAACCGGTCGCCGTCAAAGAAGTAACAGAAACGCCGGAAACAGAGGCGACTGATGAGGTGCCCGATCTGGAGGATGTTGTGGAAGATGCGGACGATGCGGACGAAGACGAAGATCTGATCGAAGACACGTCCGACCTTGGCAAAGACGAAGACGATGTTGCTGAGGTCATGGTAGGCGTGGTCAGCGAAGACAAGGCCGATATTTAGCCTGGCTCAGTCAGCGTTTTGCACTTCTCCCTTGCGCGGAGCACGTGCCGAACCTAGTTTGTGGCCGATATTGATCAGTACACTTGCTGGCAACCCGAATTCGGGGCCATAGCTCAGTTGGGAGAGCGCTTGCATGGCATGCAAGAGGTCGGCGGTTCGATTCCGCCTGGCTCCACCAGTTAAACCGCAAGGTCAAAAGGGGTCGCGCGTTTTGCGCGATCCCTTTGTTGTTCGGCCCCGCATATTTACTTGGCCCCAAATGTTTATTTGGCTATGGCGCCCGGCACTACTACGGGTGCTCACATTGGCCGGAGTCATGATGCTAGGCGGCGCACTGGGTGGGTGCGACTACACATTCACCAAACAGTACACCGGCGAATATGAGGCGCTCGAAGGACGGACGATCATTGTCTATTTCGCCAGCAACCCCGAAGAGCTTCACGAGCTTTGCGATCAAGTCATTGATAGCTCGTTTTTCAAAGCAGGGTGCGTCGGCATTGCCCGTAACGATGATGAGCGAAGAAGAATGCGCGATCAGTTTACGCTCAGTGCCGAAGCCGCGAATACCGGCGTCGACTGCATCCTGATCGTGCCGACTAGTCATGGGATTCTGGAGCACGAAATGGGCCTTTGCGCGACCGCTGCCGAAGGATACCCACACACGAAGGTCAAAGCCGAAGCGTCTTCTGACGACTAGCGGCTGGTGACCGAGTGCCGCCAGAGTACCATCG
>Ga0233439_10006742_pt1 | contig 10112 bp, 8 predicted proteins | sample SI_123_September_6_FD_182713 | JGI IMG/M metagenome (GOLD analysis project Ga0233439, IMG submission 182713) | Seawater microbial communities from Saanich Inlet, British Columbia, Canada - SI_123_September2016_100_MG | ecosystem: Environmental > Aquatic > Marine > Inlet | place: Canada: British... | reverse complement strand
GCCAAACGCAAGGCATTATTGGCCAGAATTCAGGCCCTGATCGCGGTTCAAAAGGGGACCGAGAAACCAGCCGAAAAATCCAGCCCCGGTGCGGCCTTTATCGGCATGTTGACCAATCATGTGGAAAAGATGACTGGCCAGTTGCTGTCTATGGCCGAGGCCCTGAGTGACTTACCGGAGCTAAAAAATTGGCTGATTGACCAAATCACCAGCGAAAAGGCACGCGACCTTTGGATTGGTCTCTTGATAAAGGTCGGGATCGCGCTAGGTGTCGGCATTGGCGGTGAGTACCTCACGCGCTGGTTGCTAACTCGACCGCGCCGCGCAGTAGCATCCTGGAAAATAAAATCCTACCTGATGCGAATTCCCGCTCTTGGGGCCCGAACGCTGCTTGATATTATTCCTATCGCCGTATTTGCGGCGATGGCTTATGCAACATTGCCGCTGACCGAACCTGACCCGAAGGTCAATGTGGTGGCGCTGATTATCATAAATGCCTATGCAATTGCACGAGTCATCATGGCCCTGGTTCGTATGGTGCTGGTGCCCTCCAATGAGACTCTTCGATTGCTTCCACTGGGCGGGGAGACGGCCAACTATCTGTTCATCTGGGCGCGGCGGCTGGTCTACACCACGGTCTATGGCTACTTCTTTGCTGAGGCGTCTTTGTTGCTGGGCCTTCCACCGGCAGGGCATACCGGCCTCCTGCGACTCTTGGGTTTGTTGATCGCCGGCATGGTGATCGTCCTCATCAATCAAAATCGAACGGATGTCGCCAAATTGATCCGCGGCAAACCAAAAGACGATGAGCAACTCGCGCAAATTCGGAACCTTCGCACGCGTCTCGCCAAGTCTTGGCACGTGCTTGCGAGCCTGTATGTCGCTGTGGTTTTTGGTGTTTGGGCGTTTGGTGTTCTGGGTGGATTTCAGTTCCTGCTTAAGGCAACCATCATCACTGGCGTTATTCTATTCGCGGCCCGGTATGCGGGCATCGGCATCCGCAAGGGTGTTGAAAAAGGTTTCGCCGTTAGTGATGAGGTCAAGGAACGTTTCCCCACATTAGAGGCCCGTGCCAACCGGTATGTCCCGATGCTGCACACGACTCTTCGGTGGATTCTTTATGCCGCCGTTACGCTATTTTTGTTGCAAACGTGGGGTGTCGATATCTTAGGATTACTCAAAACCCCTGCTGGGAAGAGCGTTTCAAATGCGGCAATCAGCATTTTCACCACGTTGGTCCTAGCTCTGGTATTCTGGGAATTGCTCAGTTCCGCCTTCGAACGCTATCTGGGTGAGACCGACCGTAATGGGGAATTAGTGGAACGAAGCGCGCGGGTTCGAACGCTCCTGCCCCTCCTTCGAAATGTAATTCTCGTGCTGTTGGTCACCACCGTTATTCTGACAGTCCTCTCCGAAGTCGGCGTTAACATCGCACCTCTGTTGGCCGGTGCTGGTGTAATTGGTCTGGCCATTGGTTTTGGCGCCCAGACTTTGGTGAAAGATATTATTACGGGTGCCTTTATTTTGTTCGAGAACACCATTGCGGTTGGCGATGTCGTTGCCCTGGGCAGTCACACGGGACGGGTCGAGAAAATAACCATTCGATCAATCCAACTTCGGGATTTTTCCGGCAACGTCCATACCATCCCCTTTAGTTCCGTCGAAACGGTAACCAACAAAACCAAGGATTACTCATTCGCCGTATTTGAGGTTGGTGTGGGTTATAGCGAAAACACCGACGAGGTTACAGCAGTCCTCCAGGGCATTGGTGCGGAAATGCAAGAAGACCCGGAATTGAGCCCGCTTATTTTAGAGCCGCTTGAAGTCGTCGGTGTGGACCAGTTTGGAGATTCTGCGGTTGTCATTAAGGCACGTCTGATGACACAGCCGCTCAAACAATGGGCTTTAGGACGCGAATTTAACCGCCGCATGAAAATTAAATTCGATGAGCTTGGAATCGAGATTCCTTACCCGCACACAACATTGTTCTTCGGAGAAGATAAATCAGGCAATGCCCCAGCGGCTCGCTTTGAAGCTGTAACAAAATCACGTGCCACAAATTCGCCAAAAGGTTCTCAGGCAAAAACTGGCAAGTCCACCCCCATCGTTGAACAAACGACAACTGACGACGATGGTGATTAGGGAGAAAGCGTTATGTCCATCACCCTCAGCCATCTGGATCATTTTGTCTTAACCGTCCCTGATATCGATCGGACCTGCGACTTTTATGTAAAAGTTCTAGGCATGGAGCGGATGGAATTTGGCGCGGGCCGCACAGCACTAAAGTTTGGCCAGCAAAAAATAAACCTGCACCCGACGGATAAAATCCTCGACCCGCACGTCAAACACGCGCTGCCGGGGTCAGAAGATTTATGTTTTATCACGGAAACACCCATAGCCGACGTGCTGGAACACTTAAAGGCTTGTGGGGTGAGCCCACACTTGGGGCCGGTTGAGCGCAGTGGCTCACAAGGGCCGATCATGTCGGTTTATTTTTATGACCCGGATGAAAACCAAATCGAAGTTTCCAATCAGTTATAGTCTTCTAGTTCATCGGTAGTTTCTGTTTCCACCACCTGTTTGGCGATGTCGTAGCTAAAACCTGCACGGGCCAAGGCAGCTAAATCTTTTTCATAAAATTCTTTGCGGGCCTCTTCGTCACGGTAGGGTCCCAGTCTGCGCTTTCGAGCCAATACAGCAGCCGCGGCAAATTCCACATTTTCAAAATCAACCTCAAGTGTTCTTAAGGCGGCATCGATATCTTCCTCGCCCAAGCCTTTTTGAAATAACTTCATACGAATGGCGCGACGAGAATTCCCTCGCCGGTGCAGGCTGGCCGCTTGCGCTTCGGCGAACGCAGCGTCGTTTAAAAGACCCAATTCTTCCAGCCGGGCCACCACACCATCCAGCAATTCGGCCCCTTCCTCCACCGACGTGCCGTGATGGCTGGACGAGCGCCGAACCCGACGCATGAGAACTGATTTCAAATTGGCGGACGAAGAGGCATAGCGCTGCAGGTAATAAAGCGCGGAGTTCTTCAGATACTTCTCCGTTATCTTTTTTGGTGCCCGCTGTTTGCGCGGTTTTTCCGATGTCTCGTCCATGCCGACCACTCTATAGTACGTGTCTAATGCCCAACAGCTGGATAATGATATGCACACCATCGGCGCCGTCAACTGGATCGGACTTTTAACTCTCTATATGCGCGAGGTCCGTCGTTTTTTTAAGGTCTACATGCAGACCCTGATTGCCCCCATCGGCACGACCCTGCTGTTCCTGGCGATCTTCTCTTTGGCACTGGGGCGGGCAACGCAGATCGTCGGCGGTGTACCGTTCATGGAATTCCTGGCCCCAGGGTTGGTCATCATGGCGATTGCTCAAAACGCATTTGCGAATACATCTTCGTCTCTCATGATCGCCAAAATGAACGGCTGTATCATCGATACATTAATGCCACCGTTAACAGCGCATGAACTGACGTTTTCAATTGCAATCGGGGGGGCGACGCGGGGGCTCATGGTCGGGCTGCTTTGTGGATTGGCAATGATCCCGTTCGTTTCCTTAGAAATTCATAATCCCTGGTTTATAATTTATCATGCTGTAGGCGCTGCGGTTATGCTGTCGCTGATCGGTATCATAGGCGGCATCTGGGCAGAAAAGTTCGACCACATCGCATCGGTGACAAACTTTATCGTCACCCCGCTGTCGTTCTTATCGGGTACGTTTTATTCCATTGAGCGATTGCCGGAATCGATCCAAATCGCGTCTTTCGTTAATCCGTTCTTTTATATGATCGACGGATTCCGCTACGGTTTTATTGGCCATGCAGATGGTTCCCTAACCATCGGAATTTTCGTGACCTTAGGCGTGAATATTGCACTTTGGATGTGGTGCCACTGGATGTTTAAATCTGGATATAACTTGAAGTCATAACGCCTTAGCATTGACAGTATAGGGTCAGATGCACATAATCCCCCGCTTTCCCAGACGGGCCGGTTAATAACCGGCCCGTTGAGTTTTTAAAGCCTGTTATTAAAGGAAAGCACCATGAACTCGTCTGTAATGAATACCTACGGTCGCTATGACCTTTCTTTCGCCAGTGGCGAAGGCGCCTATATCGTGGCGACAGACGGGCGACGCTTTCTAGACTTTGGATCAGGCATCGCGGTCACCTCCCTTGGCCATTGCCACCCGCACTTGGTAAAGACCCTACAAGACCAAGCAGCCACCCTGTGGCACTGTTCCAACCTCTATAGCATTCCGAATCAAGATCGCCTCGCCCAACGGCTGGTGGAAAATTCGTTCGCTGATAGAGTCTTCTTTGCCAACTCAGGTGCGGAAGCGGTTGAGGCCGGCTTAAAAATGGTCCGGAAGTATCACGACGACAATGGAAACCCGGAAAAGTACCGGGTGATTTCCTGCGAAAACAGTTTCCACGGTCGGACCATGGCGACAATTTCCGCTGGTGGGCAAGAGAAACATTTGATGGGCTTTAGCCCAATTGTCGAGGGCTTTGATCACGTTCGCTTTGGTAACCTGAACGAAATGCGGGCTGCAGTTACGAAAGAAACAGCCGCCATCTTGGTGGAACCCGTGCAAGGTGAGGGTGGAATTTATCCAGCCCCAGAGAACTACCTCAAATCGCTTCGGGAAATTGCCGATGAATTCGGCCTGCTATTGTTCTTCGACGAAGTGCAAACAGGTATCGGTCGGACTGGCAAGCTGTTCGCTCACGAATGGGCGGGTGTGACGCCTGACATCATGTCGCTCGCCAAAGGTCTTGGGGGCGGATTTCCGATTGGTGCATGTCTTGCGACGGAAAAGGCGGCGGCTCTGACACCGGGAAGCCATGGTTCCACGTTCGGCGGCAATCCGTTGGCAACAGCTGCTGGCAATGCCGTGTTGGATATCATTTTGGAAGACGGATTCCTGGATAACGTGAATCAGTCCACAGAAAAACTGATGGGCCGGGTTAATGAAATCGCGGCGAAGCATCCGAAGATTATTGAATCCGTTCGCGGCGCAGGCCTGTTGATCGGCATGAAATGCGTTGTGCCTAATTCTGATTTGATCGGCAAGCTGCACGACCTTGGCATGCTTACCGTCCCAGCGGGCGATAATATTGCACGGTTGATCCCGCCGTTGATCATCGGTGACAAAGAAATTGAAGAGGCAGCAGGCATGATTGAGAAGGCCTGCGAGGAGCTTGAATGAGTACGCTTCGCCATTTCCTAGATATTGATCAATTTGACGGGGCGACCCTCCGGCACATTTTGGACACGGCTGCCAAGTTTAAAAGCGGCAACGGTGCAGCGAAGCCGCTTGCCGACAAAACGCTGATCAGCATCTTCGAAAAACCTTCAACGCGAACACGAGTGTCCTTTCAAGTCGGCATGCAGCAATTCGGCGGCAACGTCGTTGTCTTGAGCCAAAATGATTCTCAGCTCGGCCGGGGTGAGACTATTGCTGACACCGCGCGGGTGCTGTCACGTTATGGTGACATCATGACCATTCGCACGGATGATCCGCAAAAGCTGACCGACCTGGCAGAATACGCGACCGTCCCCGTGATCAATGCACTGACCGACGACAGTCACCCCTGTCAGATTATGGCCGACATCATGACGTTTGAAGAACACCGAGGCTCCATCGCGGGCAAAACCGTGGCGTGGGTCGGTGACGGCAATAACATGGTGACATCTTGGGTGCATGCAGCCGTCAGATTCGGCTTTACCCTGCGTCTTGCTTGCCCTGAGGAATTGAGCCCAAGCGCAGACCTGCTCACCTGGGCAAAAAGTGAAGGTGGCAACGTCACGCTCGGGACAAGCGTGAATGCTGCGGTGGACGGTGCTCATCTGGTGACGACGGATACCTGGGTCTCCATGGGCGATAAAGACGCCGACGTCCGCAACAAATTACTGGCCCCGTATCAGGTCAACGAAGCCTTGATGGATACGGCTGCCGACGATGCGCTGTTCATGCACTGCCTGCCTGCGCACCGGAACGAAGAAGTGACGGATGCGGTTTTGGACGGGCCTCTGTCTGTTGTCTGGGACGAAGCAGAAAATAGACTCCACGCACAGAAGGGCATTATTGCCTGGTGTATGCATGTGGATTAGGCGGGTCGACTAAGCAACCGCCGAAATTTTCTCACCAAAGCCAAATTCTTGAAAAGGCGCTTCGCAAGGTGGCCCATCGGTGACCGCCATTGTCCGGCGTTCCAAATCAATAATAACAGCGGAATTCGTCATTGTTCGGCGGGCTTCTGGCTGACGTTCGTCGGGGTGACGGCAGAGCGCGTGCGGATAACCGAAGTGATCTTTTAGGGCCTCAGCGATTTTCTCAGCATCCAGCACGCCGTTATGCTTTTCAAGCAAGCGGCGCAATCTTGCAGCGCGATACAGCGTGCTCGGCGATATGCGTTCCATCCCAGATTGGCCGTGGCCGTCATCCAGGAAATGGTTGGAATGAGTGATGATGCCGTTTACCGGGTACTGGTACGTCACTGTGTCAGGGCTACTTTCCATATCGATAATTTCCCCATCCGCATGGCCGACGACGAAATTGGCCGAACAGGTGCGCTTTGTTTTGAGCACGGGCAGCAGCGCATGATCGTAGGTTTCAGCCTCCAATATTTGCCGACACCGAAGATGGAAGGGGGCAGCATAAGGATTTATGCCATCGTTACTGCTGACCAAACCATTTTCGACCAAGCCGATCCCGGCGCTGTTCACACCTTGCTTGCCGCCGACGATGCCGGCTTCGTTAAGGCTGATGATATCTGGGCCGTCACTTCGGGAAATTCGAAGGATCACCGTCCGTCCCTGCACACCCTCCAGCCAGTCCCAGTTCTGACCGATGATGGTGGCGCCGTCTGCAGTTGCTTCGGGCATCAAGCCAAAGGATGTGCAGCCTTCTGGTTCGCGAAATGCACCTGAACTTCGGGCTTCATCCCCAAACAACGAAAACGCAATTTCATAGCGCGCGTTCAGCATACCGACGAGATTTTCCGGCACGTCTGCGCCTGATGCAATGCCCCGCATTTCTTCTGCATAAGCTGGGTGGGATTCCTGAATAACCGGCAGCCATCTGCCCCCTTCCGCCAAAGCTTCGTCACGCGTCATGCCGTTGGATTTGAACATCGCCAAATAGGTTTCGGCATTTTCCAAAACTTCACCGGCTAAAGTGCGGCCGTGAATCAGGCCCCGTTCATAGGGGTCGTCCCCCACATCCAGCATTTTCAAGGGTGTCATGGCGTCTTACGTCCTTTATTTATAAGCGAACATGGTGGCAGAAATTCGATGTGAGCTCAATCAAACCGAAAAAAATACCGCTTTTCCTTGCCAACATTAATTCTTCCCGCCTAGGGTTCTCATCGAAATTATAATTTTGTCCGAATAAATCGTATCAAGACATGCCACAAGATATTCCAGAAAATACAGACGTCCTGGTCATAGGCGGCGGCAACGCGGGCCTTTGCGCTGCGATTACGGCGCGGGAAGGTGGCGCCGAAGTATTCTTGGCTGAGCACGCCCCGAAGAATATGCGCGGCGGAAACTCGCGCCATACGCGGAATTGTCGGGTTGCTCACGATGAAGCGAGTGGCTTCCTAACCGGCCCTTATACAGAGGAAGAATATTGGCAGGACCTGTTACGGGTAACCGGTGGTGAAACAAACGAACAGCTTTCCCGCTTCCTGTTGAACCGATCTCAAGACTTGCCCGCCTGGATGGAAGACCACGGTGTAACTTTCCAGAAGGCGCTTGGTGGAACGCTTTCCCTGTCTCATTCCAACGCCTTTTTCATGGGCGGCGGCAAGGCGCTGGTCAATGCGTTTTATGCGACTGCCGAACGTTTAGGCGTCGGCACGTCTTATAATACTGAAGTTATCGATCTGGATTTTACGGACGGGACCTTCACGTCGGCAACCCTGATTGTGGATGGCCAGGAAAAGAAAATTAATGCCAAGGCTGTCGTCGTGGCAGCGGGTGGATTTCAAGCCGACCTTGATTGGCTCAAGGAATATTGGGGTCCGCCTGCCGATAACTTCATTGTCCGGGGAACCGGATTCAATAAAGGTAAATTGTTGAGAGTCCTGTTGGATGCCGGGGCAAGGCCGGTGAGTGATCCAACCCAAGGCCACTGCGTCGCCATCGATGCACGTTCCCCCAAATACGACGGTGGCATTGTCACCCGCTTGGATTGTGTCGCCTTCGGGATTGTCGTTGATAAGAACTGCGACCGCTTTTATGACGAAGGCGAAGATTTCTGGCCCAAGCGGTATGCGATCTGGGGTCGTCTTGTCGCCAAACAGCCCGATCAAATCGGCTATTCGATTATTGATTCAAAATCGATTGATTTGTTCATGCCGTCTGTGTTCCCGCCGGTTACCGGCGATACGATTGAAGAATTGGCAGAAAATTTGGAAATTGATCCGGCGGCCCTCAGAAAAACTGTTGATACCTATAATGCAGCCGTTAAGCCCGGCGATTTCGATACCACTGTTTTGGATGGCTGCGCGACCGAAGGCCTGAGTCCCAACAAAACCAACTGGGCACGCCCCATCGACAAGCCGCCGTTCTATGGCTACCCGCTTCGGCCCGGGATCACATTTACGTATCTTGGCGTCACGGTGAATGAACGTGCTCAGGTGATTTGGGAAAAACAGGGTGCTGCGGACAATGTCTTTGCCGCCGGTGAAGTCATGGCAGGAAATATTTTGGGCCAAGGTTACTTAGGTGGCCTCGGCATGACCATTGGTGCCGTATTCGGACAAATTGCAGGACGGGAAGCAGCGACCTATGCCAAGCGTTGAGATTCTAAACGAGGCCCGTCGTGCCATTGAAATTTGCAATGCGTGCCGTTATTGCGAAGGCTACTGCGCCGTGTTTCCCGCAATGGAACGGCGGCGAATATTTTCTGATTCAGATATGAGCTATTTGGCAAACCTGTGCCACAACTGCCGTGGCTGTTTCTATGCCTGTCAGTTCTCGCCGCCGCATGAATACAACGTAAATATCCCGGCGCAATTTTCTGCCCTTCGCGCGCAGACGTATCAAGATTACGCGTGGCCCGGGGCGCTTGGAAAATTGTTCGAACGTAACGGCCTTGTTGTTTCCTTGGTCATGGCAGTCAGCCTGATGGTGGTCATGGGGCTCGCATTGCTGATGGTCAACGACGGTCGGTTGTTCGGTGTCCATACAGGTGCGGGGGCGTTCTACGCCGTCATCCCCTACGAAGTCATGGTCTACACGGCAAGTGCCGTATTCGGGTTCGTGGTGCTGGCGATGATCATTGGCTTTACGCGTTTCCTCAAGGATACGGGAAAGACGAGTGTGGGTAATGTGGACACTTCGTCTCTTTTGAGTGCGGTCTGGGATGTCCTAACCATGAAAAATTTAAAGGGCGGCGGTCTCGGTTGTAACTATCCCGACCATCGGTTTTCACCCGCGCGGCGCTGGCACCATCATTTCGTGATGTATGGGTTCTTTTTATGTTTTGCAGCAACCTCTGTCGCCACGATTTACGACCACGTTTTTGATTGGCAAGCGCCGTATGCTTACACAAGTTTGCCGGTGATCTTGGGAACTCTCGGCGGCATAGGCCTTACAATCGGTAGTCTTGGCTTGCTTTGGCTCAAGGGTCAATCGGACCCGGACGTTGCGGATACGGAAACCAATGGCATGGACATAGGGTTTCTGGTGCTGCTGCTCATGACTGCGGTCACCGGACTGGCGCTGCTGGCTTTCCGCGAAACAACTTCCATGGGGATTTTACTGGTGGTTCATTTGGGCTTTGTGTTGGCCTTATTCTTGACCTTGCCCTACGGCAAATTTGTCCATTCAATTTATCGGTTCGCCGCGTTGATTCGCCACGCGGCAGAAGGCAAGAGCTAGCGCGTTAACGTTACGGTCAACACCATCGGGCGCTCATCCCTTAGAACTGTCACCGGAATATTTTCCCCGATACGCGCAAGGCCGAACACGCTGGTGACGTCGCTTGGCTTTCGGATGGGTCTGGCCCCAATTGATGTAATGATATCGTCCGCTTTCAATCCCGCCACCTCTGCTGGCGAACCCGACTGAACACGGCGGATCAGGGCACCGGTTTTA
>Ga0233439_10006741_pt1 | contig 10112 bp, 9 predicted proteins | sample SI_123_September_6_FD_182713 | JGI IMG/M metagenome (GOLD analysis project Ga0233439, IMG submission 182713) | Seawater microbial communities from Saanich Inlet, British Columbia, Canada - SI_123_September2016_100_MG | ecosystem: Environmental > Aquatic > Marine > Inlet | place: Canada: British... | reverse complement strand
TCGTACGATGTTGAAAGACTGGATTGCAGAAACTGGCGATCAGGGCCAGGCAACCGAAAGTGATGCTGGTTTACTTGCGGCCTTGAAGCGTTGGGGAGACAAATGCGTCAACCCGGAATATGATCGAGTACGATCACAACTCAACGAATCTAAAAATTGATTCTGTCATTTGCTTCAGTTCTGCTAGTGTCACCCATCAAACGCCCTCGTAGCTCAGGGGATAGAGCACCGCTTTCCTAAAGCGGGAGTCGCAGGTTCGAATCCTGCCGGGGGTACTTCGTTTTGCCTGTAGCACGGGTGAAACGCAATTCTCCACAAGATTTTGTGGGGGTTTTGTGGGGAGATCGCAGAACTGTCACTCTGGCAGACAAAAACTTGTGTGGCAAACCATCTGAAACGTCTGAAATGTCAGTGTCGTTTTCACAGCTTGGAACAAATTGAATCCGTGGGGAGCGCGCCTGTGCACTTGGCTTTTCTCGGTTTTGCCCACTTATGCAGCACGTAATGTAGCTCGCGGCCCAATAAGATAATTTCGGAAAGATTGTCCCCGAAAATACATCCCTGACAGTATTCCCGAGAAAGCTTGAACCACTAGGTTTGAATTCACGTGACCACAGACTCTCACAAAGTATTTGAAATTCTTGCTCGTGAAAACTCACGAATGCTCATGGTCTATTTACGTAGTGTGGTTCGTGATCAGGCTACGGTAGACGATTTATTTCAGGAAACATTGGTCGTGGCCTGGCGACGTCTTGATGAGTGTGATCAGAGTCGGCCATTTGGGCCCTGGTTACGTGGAATTGCTCGTAGATTGGTATTGGCACACTACCGGAAAATAAAACAGTCACCAATTGTTTTGGATGACGCTGTCCTGGCTGCTCTTGAACGTCATTTTGAAAGAGTCAACCTTCTTGCTGGTGATACTTGGGATGAAAAGCTTAAATCCTTGCAGGAGTGTGTTGAAGCACTATCAGGGCATCACAAAACAATCATTCATGGTCGTTATCAGAATGGTTTGAAACTAAAAGTGCTTGCTCAGCAAATGGAAATTTCTTTTGAAGCGTGTAAAAAACGATTGCAAAGAGCCAGAGCGTTAGTGGCGGAATGTCTGAAGAGAAAGGGTGTCTTGAGTCGATCGGAGGAGGCTTCATGAAACCTCAAAACAACCCATTAACCAGTTGGATTGATGATGAACATACAGAAGCGCCAGATTCTCCAGCTCCGGTTGATGGCACAATTGCGAAGACTATTGCAGACGAACTATTTGTCCATGCCGTACTTGAAGATAGGGTTCAGCGAAATAATGAAAAAGAGACAACTAATCTTTACAGCGTACTCAATTTCATTTCGAAAGACGTTCCTGCTCCATTACGTTCTGCAAAACATCCGACTGGGTTCGCTCGTAACACTCAATTTGTCGTAGTGACATCGGCACTATCACTGACTATCGCGTTGCTTGTCATGTTTTACTTTGTTGTACCTTACCAAAAAGCGAATGCCGCTATGGCTTCGCTTCAGAAGGTTCTCAAAGCAACAAGTGAGCCGCTTGATAGAACGTATGTAATACGGCTACTGGAGGAATACTCACGGGAGAAAAAGCCTCAAAGACTTTCACTGGAGGCATGGAACGTCAGGTCAAGAGAGGATGTAGACGGTGCGCTTCTTTTTGTACGGGGTGTGGATCAGTTTGTGCTTCGTATGCCTCTTCGATCTGGTGGATTGAGAACGCTTGGGTGTGACGGTGAGACAAGTTGGGCATTTCGTGACAAAGGCCCGGTGCATATAAGTAACAATCTCAATAGATTTCGCGGTGCACTTCCGGGTCAGCAGCAGGACCTCCCTCTCATCAATATTTATGAACATGTCAATCAATTACAAAGTGGATATGACATAACTTTAGAAGAGTATGCAGGCTTTCTAGAAAGTGGTGTCACACTCGCAAAAATTAGCGGTGTACGGAATTCACGAGACGTTCGTGGGCCAAAGCAGATCGAGCTTTTCTTTGATTCAGATACCGGTGTGATTCACACGATTAGGCTTGATGGTTTACCTCGGGGGCGTGGGGGGCCAAAGAGTGTCCTCTTTGAATTGAAAGATCAGTCCGACCTGGGAAAAGCATTTTTTTCACATATTTCGCATCACGACGGTCAGAAAGAAATTCGAGAAGAGGGTTTGAGACAATGAAGGCAGAAGTGCTCACAATGTTTGTTGTTGTCTCGGTCTTGGGCTGCGTGCAGGCAAAAGTGGCACGGGCTCAGGACTCGCGAGTCGATCCTCTCGGTGTGGTTATTGATTCCAACAAAGATGGAATTATCGATGTAGGGGAATTAAGGGGTGCTCCTGTATCAATCCGGACATTAGATACAAATAACGATGGGGCTGTGTCACGTGATGAAGCATCTGGTCGGGAAAAGCAGAACCGTGGCGGTGGGAGTCGGCTTGGTGGCTACACAGTACCACCGCCCGCGAATAATGTTCCTGACCACCTTTTCAATATTATTGTTGGTCGTTTGACTGCCAGTACTGCAACGGTGCGGGTCTTATTTCACCAGAGAAGCACAGTCCTTATTCAGTATGGAGAGCGTTCGGGAAGCCTCGTTAGCAAAACGGGAAGCTACTCTCTTGAGCCGGGTGATCCAGTCGACTTTGTGCTCGAAGGTTTGACGGGGAATACACGTTATTTTTATAGGCTTGTCTACACAGTCAATGCCCAGCAACAGAAAAGTGACGAGTACACGTTTCATACCCAACGGGCAAAAGATACTTCATTTGTTTTCACAGTTCAGGCAGACTCGCATCTTGATGAGAATACAAGTGGTGAAGTCTATTTGCGAACACTTCATAACGCATGCGTTGATCAGCCTGATTTTCATTTTGGCTTGGGCGACACATTTATGACGGGCAAGTATGTCAGTCCAGAGTTATCACAGCCACAGTATCTTGCACAGCGGTATTATCTCGGCCAGTTATGCCATTCGGCGGCATTCTATTTTGCTCTTGGCAATCACGATGGGGAAGGTGGAAGTAAGGGGTCGAATGTGTGGGCAACCCAGACACGGAAAAAATACTTTCCCAATCCATATCCAAATACGTTCTTCACAGGAAACGATATCACCGAACCTGAAGTAGGGCTTCCAGAGAATTATTATGCATTTGAGTGGGGCAATGCGCAGTTTATTGTGCTCGATCCATTTCGGTATACAACGACGAAAACACGGGGTGGAAATTCAGGTAACTGGTGTTGGACACTCGGAGAGCGCCAGTATCAATGGCTCGCGCGCGCACTGAATCAATCGAGTGCAGAGTTACGGTTTATTTTTATCCATCATCTTGTTGGTGGAACTGACAGAAATCAACGAGGTGGCGCTGAGGCCGCACCATACTGGGAATGGGGTGGCAAAGGTGTTTCCGGTGATAATGAATTTGCCATCTATCGGGCTCAATGGGAGAAGCCAATTCATGACCTGCTCGTTGACAAGGGTGTCGATGTTATCTTTCACGGGCACGATCACATGTTCATTCATCAGCAACTTGATGGCATTGTCTACCAGCTTGTTCCGCAGCCGGGGCATCCTCGGTCCGGGACAAAGAGTGCAAAAGAATATGGATATCTTTCCGGTGAGGTTCAGGGAAGTAGTGGCCACGTACGCGTGCGAGTGAGTGCTTCATCAGCACGTGTGGATTATGTCCGTGCCTACCTACCAGAAGCTAATGGAGGGAAAACCATGAACGGATCTGTGAGTTATTCGTATATGTTGCCGGTTAGAACGTTCTGAAGGAAGCAAAAAGTGATCGCAAGGGAGCAGAATATGGTGCTAAAAAACATACGGCTTGAGCGAAGTAAGGCGAACGGAATGATCGTGACGTTTATTCTTTGTGGATCTGTGATGAACTGCCGTCTTGCTGAAGCCCAGAAGCCGCAAATATCTACCGCAAAGCAGAAACAAGACGGTGGGCGAGACACAGGAGACCGCCAGCTTAAAAAGAGCGGTGGCCAAAAAGGTGGTGGACAAAAAGGTGGTGGACAAAAAGGTGGTGGACAAAAAGGTGGTGGACAAAAAGGTGGTGGACAAAAAGGTGGTGGACAGGGCGGTGGTCTTTTCCGGCTGCTTGATATAAATCGTGACGACATGCTCTCTAAGACAGAGATTAACAATGCATTCAATGTGTTAAAGATGCTCGATGTAAACAGGAATGGAGTTTTGGATCCTCAAGAATTGGTAGTGCGTGGTGGTGGAAGTGGCAAAGGTGGTAAGAAAAAAAGAACGGTAGGTGAAAAATGAATGCGTATACATTTGCCCCGATATATGCAGCTGTCCTTTTCAGCGTCACTGGAACGTCATTAATGGCTGCTGAACAACCGAATATTCTTTTTATGATGTCGGACGATCAGGCCTGGAATGGCCTATCAGTGCCAATGCATCCTGCTATTCCATGGTCGAAAAGCTCGATTGTGGAAACACCAAATCTTGAAAAATTGGCAGCGCAAGGAATGAGGTTTTCAGCAGCATATGCTCCTGCTTCTGTGTGTTCACCCACCCGAATAAGTCTTCAGACCGGAAAGAGTCCTGCAGCATTGCACTGGACCAAAGCAGCGGGACCAGAAGCCGGTCACAAGCTCATTGAGCCGCGTAATGCAAGGGAAATTTCACAGAGTGAAACAACAATCGGGGAGCTTCTGCAAACCGCTGGTTATGTGACGGCGCACTATGGGAAGTGGCACATCAATGGTGGTGGTCCTGCCGCCAATGGGTATGACGAAGGTGACGGAGATATAGGGAATGAATATGCCCATCAGTATGCCGACCCGAATCCTGCTGATATCGTCGGTATGGCAAAACGGGCAGCCCTGTTTATGGAAAAGAGTCAAAAGAGTGGGAAGCCATTTTTCATTCAGATGTCGTGGCATGCTCTTCATGCCCCCCAGAATGCCATGAAGGAAACGCTTTCTAAGTATGCAAAAAAGATGGGAAGTAGTGTTGAGGAAAAGCGTGTTGGGAGTGCCGCAATCGCTGAAAACCTCGATGCCGGAGTTGGTTTTGTTCTGGATGCCATCGAATCGTTGGGTCTCACAGAATCGACGTATGTCATCTATATGTCTGATAACGGCAGCGGTGGTGGTGGTGGAAAACGAAGTGGCGAGAAGGGACGGCTATCAGGTGGTAAAGGGAGCGTATGGGAGGGTGGAATTCGCAGCCCCATGATCATCCGCGGTCCTGGGATACCGGCTAACTCCTGGTGTCATGAACGAGTTGTTGGATATGACCTGTACCCAACGTATTGCCAATGGGCTGGTGTGCCTATGAACAGACTTCCTAAAGGGCTAGAAGGTGGCAGCCTCGTAAGTTTGCTTGATGACGGTCGAGGAACGGTGCACCGGGTGCGTGATGCTATGGTCTTTCACTTTCCGCATTATCAAAGTGGTGATGGACCTCATACAGCCATATTTCTTGATGAATACAAGTTAATGAAATTCTATGAGAGTGGACGGTATGCCCTATTCGACATTAGTCAGGATATTGCAGAACAGAGGGATCTTGCCGAACAGATGCCAGGGAAAGTCAGAGTTCTCGATCAATTGTTGATGCAATATCTCAGCACGGTGAATGCACAGATGGCTGTTCCGAATCCTGATTATGACCCAATGAAAGAGCCATCAGACCGAAAGGGTAAAGGAGGGAATAAAATGAAAATAAAGTCTACGAAAAAGGCTGGGAAAAAGGCTGGGAAAGGAAGGGCCTGATGCGAGGGTTTGTAGTTGTAAGCCTGTTGCTGATGACCCAGTCAAATCTGTGCTTGGGTGAAGCTCGAGCCGTTTCACAAGAGAGTGCCGGTCAGCGTGTTGGTGCTATGACGAAGCACACAGTTGAAAAAAAGGTAACAGAAGGGTTTTTGTTTGTTGAGGACCGCTATGTTAGTTTGCCTTACCGTGTCGGGTTTGATGAAAACAATGTATTCATAAATGATATTCCATTAGATAGCGTAGTTCTAAAAAATCTTGTAACTGAAAAATCTCTTCAGAATGGTCGATGGTTACAGCAAGGCTTTCGACGTTTGTATCTCCATCTCACAACTGGAGGCACTCTCGTGCTCTATGGTGATGCCCCAGTTCTCTTGCTTGCCAACACGGAGACTTCGGACTTACTCAAGACTTTGATCAATAATAGTGCTCTGGAGTCATTGGCAAATACTGGCCTGGCAGCCGACATACAATTACCCGGTGAGAGCTCGTATTGGAAAAAGTTCGCTGATGGCTTTGAGTGTCCTCAGGAATTGCGTGTTCGAGTAGATGAAGTTCTGGAAAAGGAGCGGGCTGTTGAAGAACGTAACCTAGCAGAGATTGCTGCCAGGAAACTTCTGAGTTCAAGTTCTTACCCTTTAACTATTTTTGGCATGCTTCTTGTGGTGATCGCGTTTGGGAACCTGCTTTCGAACGAGGTACCGCTTGATATTCAGTCTTCAGAGTCTCCCGTAATGGATCGGCGTGTCAAAATATTTCTCATGCTTATAGCAGCCTTTTCTGTTCTAGACCTCATTTGGACACTGCTCGCAAGCCGTGCGAATGCGTTGACAGAACTCAACCCAATCGGATCGCAGCTAATTCATAATCCGATTGGATTGCTAGCTTTTAAAACCCTTGTCACGGTGGGTGTTATTGGGATTCTTTTTGTCTTGCGGGGTCACAGAGTCGCACAGCGCGGTGCATGGTGGGCCTGTCTTATCTGTACGCTTGTGACCGTTCGCTGGCTGACCTTTAATTCAATGTTCGCGTAGTTCAAGAAGGGGCGCGAAACTTAAATTTCAGAGGACTGAACTATGAGATACTTAGTATTTACATTCATTACATCCATGCCGGTGTTATTCCCATGCATCATGCTTTCAGAAGAGCCTATCCGGAAGCCGAGAATGGATGACACGATCAGGGCGAATATATACGCAGATAATGCCTTCAGGCTTTATGTAAATGGAGAACTCGTAGCGGTGGATTCAATTCAGTTTGTGCCGCATAACGTCGTGTCTGTTGATATTCTGCCTGCATATCCAATGACGATTGCTGTGATGGGTATCGATAACGCAGATTCGTTAACGGGGATGGAATATGCAAATACAAACATTGGAGACGGTGGGTTCATACTGAAATTCGGTGACGGTACTGTTACTAGTTCAAATTGGAAAGTGAAAGTAATTTCTTCAGGTCCACTCAATGGTGATAGCAGCAATCCGCGCGTTGTGAATAATTCTTTGCCCGAAGACTGGTATACAGTCGATTTTGTAGATCGTGACTGGGGCAACGCGAGAGAGTTTTCTGAAGAGGAAGTTGGTCCAAAAGAACCGTTCTTCGAGCATGATTTTGAAGGAGCCAAATTCATTTGGTCAGATGACATACGGCTCGACAACATTGTCCTCTTTCGCACCGTAGTACCCTCACCTCCAGACGGTAGAGAACGACCAGACTTCCGCGGGCTTAACGATGTTGTTCCCCAGCAGGGCGGGGGGCGTTCGCGGGTCAGAGGCAGTCGAGAGAAACAGAAAATCCGGTCAAGAAAGTAGTGCCTGTCCACATAAACCTGTCCATATAAAAAGAATCCTGTATCCGAAGGTGGTGTCATGAATAACTCGTTTTCATATGTCATGCTTTCTGCATTAGCTGTGTGTAGTTTGTTGCAGCCAAGCACTGCGCACGAAGGGCATGTACACTCGTCGTCTTCGAAAACTCACCAGAAGATAGAGCATCTTAATACAGCACCTCAGGCGATGCACTTCGTCACACAGAAAGCAACAGCAGAGGGAACCAAGCCAAAGCTTGCCAGTTTGTTTTCTACCTTTGGCCACAAGGTGAATGTACGTTTTGACAGTGAGTTTCTGTATGTTGATTCAGATGGAATGCCTGAGCATCCAATGATGACTGGTATCAGAGCCTGGCAACAACAGGTTCCCTTGCCTCAGCCGTACACTGGAGGTAACGCGTGGAGAATTCCGTTACATCCGGTTCGTGCGAAGGTTCCTATGTTGACAAAGAGCCATTTTTTTAGAGGTGCAATAGCTTTGGCAGTCAACGGTGTTCCCATATTCAACCCCATCAAGAACGACGGCAAAACAGATACCCTACTTGCAGGTGAACTTGATCAATGGGGTGGGCATTGTGGTCGAGCAGATGATTATCACTACCACATAGCCCCTGTGCACCTTGAAAAGTTCGTCGGTGCAGGGAATCCCATTGCCGTCGCACTTGATGGATATCCAATTTACGGATTCCATGAGAAAGATGGAAAACAGCCTACGAACCTTGATGAGTTAAATGGTCATGAGGGACCGGACGGAACGTATCACTATCATGCGACGAAGACATTTCCTTATCTGAACGGTGGGTTTTATGGCGAGGTGGTCGAACGTGATGGGCAGGTTGATCCACAACCACGAGCTCAGGGAGTACGGCCACACCTTCCCGGTTTAAAAGGTGCCACCATTGTTGGCTTTGAGAAGCAACGTGCGAATAGCTATACCGTCAAGTACGAAGTGTTTGGCAAGCCCCGGTCCGTGCGATACAGCATCGGAGACAACGGGACGGTTACTTTTGCCTTTGTCTCAGAGCAGGGAACGACGACAGAGACCTATTCGGCTCGTCGGCGAAGTGAGGGTGGTGGGCGTTATGGTACGGAGGCTACTCCCACTAATAAACAGCGAGGTGACAAAAAGCAAGAAGAAAGATGGACGAGTAATGATCCAATAAGTATGGCGTTAGATGTAAATGGAGATGGCAAGATAGATGGTAGCGAACTTCGTCGAATCGGTGTGGTGTTGAGAGAGTTTGATAGTGATCGCGATGGGCTCATTGCAGTCGATGAAATACGAAAATCAGAGCATGTGGACAATGAACCTCAAGGAGGTGGTGGTGTTCGTGGGCCACAGTCTGATAACGGACCCCGGCAGCCGTGGATTCTGGTTCATGCCACAGAAATTGACCTCGATAAAAACGGAATGATCAGCCGTAATGAACTTGTTGGAGAAGCAGTACATGCGTTCAAGGGGTACGATAAAAACAATGACGGACAGCTCAACGATGGGGAGTTGGGGGTGCGTGGTGGATCACGGAGCGCGATGGGCGGTTTTATCAAAGGGCACGCGAAAGAAATCGATCGCGATGGGGATGGAGTGGTCAGCCGCGATGAGGTAGTCAACAACGCTGAGCGTATGTTTTCAAAAATCGATGACAATTCAGATGATGTCATCACTCCAGAAGAATTGGAAGCCAGCCGCCGGCAGTAAATAGTGGGGAAGACGACTTTAGAAGAATGTTTGCGCAGACTCAAAAAGAATCGGATGGGGCAACCAAGCCCATTCGGTAAAGTTCATTTGCGAGTGCATGGCGAGCATTATCAACTGCGACAGCCCGGTGGCGTATAGCTGATGGGAAACTACGATGCTGGAACATGTGTTCAAGCTCTTCTATTTCATTCTCATAATCTTTGGAAAGTTTGAGAATAATTCAGGAACACTCCATTTCCGGAGGTAGATGCCGACAATAAGCCTTTTATTCCAGAATAAATACTTACTCACTAAACGACGTTTCCAGAAATATGCCGTATACCCGGGCGATTTTCGTGCCACAAAATCGAAAACGCCGCGAAGTTAAAACCCAACCTCTCTATATTCTATATATAGAGAAAATATTGAGAGTGATTCTGGTGGAGCGACGATCTGAATCCCTGTTAGAAATCAAACTGTGACGTTGTAAAAAAAGTTGTGGGTATTTTGTGGGGCCATAGTGGGCGGAGTCAGGCCAAAATTTCAAACTTGTTATCTATTACGAGTGAAACAACGTTTGGCCTTCTGTTGCCCACTGTTGCCCAATAAATTTTTCTCCGTGTTTTGAGAGGTGAGACTCCTGCCGGGGGTACTTCGTTTCCCACATGTGATGGTGATTTTTGCCAAAAGCACACATGTGTGTGCAATCTGTGTGCAAACGTGTTTTTTGGGTCTGATTTTCAAGGGAAATAATGCCCAGATTATCACTCACTTTTGAGGTGATCTTCTTGAGAAGAATAGCACCAGCGATTTTTCAGGAATTTCAAGAAATATTCCAAGAAAAGTGTTGCCGTTACTATGACGAT
>Ga0233439_10006738_pt1 | contig 10114 bp, 6 predicted proteins | sample SI_123_September_6_FD_182713 | JGI IMG/M metagenome (GOLD analysis project Ga0233439, IMG submission 182713) | Seawater microbial communities from Saanich Inlet, British Columbia, Canada - SI_123_September2016_100_MG | ecosystem: Environmental > Aquatic > Marine > Inlet | place: Canada: British... | reverse complement strand
CCACACTGCCAAAACAAGGATACTCCAGCACTGGCGTTGGTTTGTACCCTGTCAGCATATAATGTGTGCCAAAGTTATGTTCCCCCAAGGGCGACGTAATCGAACGAACCACGGCAATATCATCGGCCATGGTCGCCGTCTTTTCCAAGCATTCGCCAAACCTGACGGCAGGCAGTGAGGTCGCAACGGTACCCAAGGGTCCTCGCACCTCCGCGGGAGCATCCGGTTTAGGGTCAAACATTTCAAGATGGCTCGGTCCGCCATCGAGCCAAATCAAAATACATGATTTTCCGTTTGATACTTTAACGGAATCGTCACCACTTACACGAGAGGTCAAGTCGAAACCTCCGACCCCTAAAGGATGAAGCCCACCTCCAATTGCTGCGAGGGTACCAATCTGAATAACATCACGACGGGATAGCTGCCTGGAATGTACTCGTTTATCCATCTTAGTGCTGACTCCCAAATTCACGACTTGCCATTAAACTCCAAAGCAGGTCGCGGATGATGTCAATTTGTTTTCCCGTCGACGCTTCTTCCGTTAACTGATTTCTCCAAAACACCAATTCCGTTTGTTTGGGTAACCGACTATACACGCGGACGTACAATTCTTGAATCAATTTTTCAACCGATATTTTTTTATTCTGCGACTGCTGTTGTAACTGCCTAAGAAAACTATCTTGCCCGTTCAGCTTATCGTTAATCAAAGTTCCATTGATCCATTGCAACCGTTGGGCAATCGTAATTTCTGCGTTCACCACACTGCCACACTGCTCAAGCGTACACCGCCCCACTGCATCGAGTGCGGTAGAAGGAATATCTTGGTAAGGAATTTGGATCGCACGAGTCGTTGCTTTGAATCCTGTAAACTCGGTGGCAACACCCGTCACATCGGAGATCGCATCCAACAATACTTCGGGGGGCAAAGGGCGGGCGAGATAGCCTCGATAGAACACTTGTTGACTCAGAGACGCATTGCGAGCAACTCGTCGCTGATAAGCATCGCTTGTCATGATTTGTCGAATAGTATGTTGAATATCAAAATCATGGTCCACAAAATCATCGGCGAGCCATTGTAATAATGCGGTGTGTGAGGCTGGATTCGTTTCACTCATATTAGAAACAGGGTTCACCAACCCGCGGCCCATCAGATAGCTCCAAATGCGATTAACCGCGGACTTAGCAAAATACGAGTTATTGGGAGAGGTGAGCCAATTTACAAACGGAACTCGCAAATCCACGTTTTCCTGATCGCTTGAGACATTTATATATCGATCACCTGGAATTTTAGGAATCGCGGCGGCACCTGTTGCAGGATGGGTGACCTCGCCACGCGATACAATTTGCACCCGAGCACCTTGTCGGACCTTAGCAAACACAGCCGCGAGTCCATGGTAATCATCCTGTGTCCAGCGATCTAAAGGATGGTTATGGCAATTAGCACATCGCAAGCGAACCCCCATAAACAACTCACTCGTCAATTCAGCTTGCTCCCGAGCTCCACGAACTGTGCGATAATACTCTGTCGCTGGTTGTTCCTCAATCGTCCCTTGTGACAACACCAATGTCCGCACCATCAAGTTGTATGGCTGCTGCTGTAGTTGTTGTCGAATCCACTGATAATATGCACGAGCAGCAGTGTCCGATTTTGCCTGGGGTCGGATTTGTAGCATTCGTGCTAAATAGAAACTCCAGTAATCGATAAATTCACGTGAACCAAGTAGGTCCGTGAAGAGGTTGGTATACTTGTTTGGATCAGTATCTGCGATATAGTCACGAGTTGCATCGACTGTTGGTAGTTGACCCGTTAAATCTAAGTAAACACGGCGGACTAACGTGGCTGAACTCGCACGCGGCTGTGGTTCCAAGTTTAATTGCATTAACTTGCCGACAATCTCTTGGTCAATACGGTGCAACGTGGACAAATCATAATCCACTGCTAACTCATCAGGATTCCGGTTAAATGGCACTAGTACCATTAATGGTTTGACTTGATTCATAAATCGAGCAATCAACACATGCTGACCACTACGCAAAGCAGTCAATTCACCCGTAGTCGTGTCTAAATGCAATGCATCTTTGTCTTGAATCGACCAAGTCACACGATCCGTCACGTCTAGTTGTGTCCCATCGGAAAAAGTAGCCAAGGCCCTGACTAAGCCTCCCTGCCCTTTAGCGATTATTGAATTGCCACTACTTAATCCAATATGAAATTGGACTAACTTTCGTTGGGCTGTTTCGCGCGCACCTTCTGCTATCCAGCGTTCTAACAGTGCCGCCGCAGCGCTGTCCTCATCCAATACGATGCCACCACCATGGTCAACATAGCCCGTCGGCTTTTTAAGAACCAAACTCTCCCCAGGGTGCTTCAAATTCACCCGCCGTCCCTTAAACTCGTTCGTAATGGCCGCAAAATCACGAGCAGGGCTGCTGCCAAGTAGTGAAAGATGAAATCCTCCACGGCCAACTGCACTACCATGGCAATCACCAGCGTTACATCCTGCCCGAGTCAACATCGGCATCACTTCGCTCTGAAAATCAACGGGAACATCTGCCCTGAGCACTCGTGGAGTCGAAAGAAGAATCCACAGCGACAATCCCAGATAAGAACAGAGTTGAAAACGAAACATTTCTTATTTCCTTGGCTTTCCGTATAGCCCCGCCCATTTGAATAAATAAAACTGAGCACGCTTGGTACCATAGTTCTCCAGTTGGCCGGAATCAATAATTCGTTGAGCGATTCTACCAATTTGAGTTGCAACATTTGGTTTTTTGGTGAATTCAGCCTCAATTTTTTTAGCCGCAATGTTGACTTCTGCTTCTGTCGCCTCCTTATTTAAAACCGGTCCAAGCAGTGCGCGAGCGTCAATCTCGCCACTAGCTGCCATGCGTGGTTGGGCGTTTAGCTCAGCTAACGTTGGTACTTTGACTTTTAACGCCTTGGCGATGTGAGTGATTATTTTCAATGCGTCAGCTTGCACCGATGGTTCAATCAACGCCGTGTTGGATATTACTTTCTGCTCATCACCAAAGACTATCGTCAATGTTACTTTTCGGTTCAATCCATACGCCCCAGGACCTTCGATCCCCTGAGGTGCAATCGTGACATGTGTTTTCGACGGTAGTGCACGTCGTGCGGCAGTCAAGCGTTGTTGCGTTGCTGTAACATCATCCGTCAAAAAGATCATATTGGTGTAGAGGGATTCTGAATGCTGCTCGGCGAATTTGGTTAATACGCGAGTTAGACCAATCGCTGGTCGCGTGAGCTTGTGATTGAATATAAGTAACGTCGGTTTGTCACCTGCTTCCTTGAGAGGTTGCATCGTCATCCCAGCAGCATCGCCAAAAGCATATTGCACATCAAACGCTTCCATCGATTCACCAGGTTGAGGTCCTGAAAAAACCTGCTGTACTTCATCTTGAGCAAGCAACATGCTGCTCTGTGAAAACAACATTATCATAAAAAAACTCCTCAATATCCAACGCATTCGAATGACTCCTTAAATATCAAAAAATAACAACCAAGATATGGTAATTACAGTGTACCATGATGTATGAATAGATTACCTATAATCTCTAGAGGTTGTAATGAGTGCCCCTGCTATGGGGATCTTAAACACCTAAATTGCTGGAAGGTTTTGTTTAATTATTCTGCCTTCTCAAAAGCTAACCAGCTAATTCCAACCTCATAATTTTTGAATTAGTAATAATTTGTATAACTTGAAGGCGTAAGTAATATATCAAATTTTCGCTACTTTATAGATACTGCGGAGTTTATAGTACAAGTAACTAACCGCTTCTCAACACACATTTCACGAACGTTCTATGACACGTCTGCTTTTTGGCTTACTAATTATCGGCAGTTTCTTCGTTGCTGTACAAACATCCCCAGTCTCAGCACAGCCGACCAACAATGTACTGCGATTCCGAGGTACCGACGGTAGCGGGAGTAGTACCAATGTCGATATTCCAACTAAGTGGTCAGCCCAATCCAACTTGAAATGGAAAGCTGAAATGCCGGGTGCCGGATCCTCGACGCCAATAGTTGTCGGTGACCGCGTCTACGTTACCTGCTACTCCGGTTATGGTACGGATCTCAACTCCACGGGAACCCAAAAATCACTAGCACGCCATCTGATTGCCTTAGACCTTAATACTGGCAAAGAAATTTGGACAGCTAGCGTGGCAAACACTTCCACGGAAGATCAGTTTCAAGGATTCCTCACAGAACATGGCTACGCTACAAGCACTCCGACTTCAGACGGTGAAAATATCTACGCGTTTTTTGGTAAGTCCGGCGTATTTGCTTTTGACAAGCAAGGTAAACAACTATGGAAGACCAGTGTGGGCACAGAATCGGGTTCACGACACTGGGGTTCGTCCGCAAGTTTAATTAGGTATAAGAACTTAATCATCGTCAACGCAGCTGATGAAAGTCAGACAATTTATGGCTTGAATCGGCAAACAGGTGCGGTTGTCTGGAAGGCGGAAGCCGCTGGGCTCGAAAACACTTTTTGCACTCCACTGCTTATTCCTATAGGTGACCGCACAGAATTAGTTATTGCAGTACCGTGGGAAATCTGGGGACTTGATCCCGAAACCGGTAAATTGCTGTGGTATGTCGAAACTGACCTCGACAGTAATGTTTGTCCTAGCGTTGTCGCAAAAGATGGTATCGTTTATGCCATGGGCGGTCGACAAGGCGGTAGTATCGCAGTACGTGCTGGCGGCAAAGGAGATGTTGCCAAATCACATGTGCTCTGGAAAGGAACGGCAACTTCCTACGTTCCTTCTCCCGTTATTCACAAAGACCGTTTATACTGGGTCAACGATCGAGGGATTGCTTTATGTGTCAACGCTAAGACCGGTGATTTAGTTTATCAAGAGCGTGTTGGAGCAAGTGGCACAGGTCGATTGTTTTATGCATCCGTCTCACTCATTAACGAAAAATTGTACGCTGTCAGTCGCCATGGTGGTACAGTTATATATGAGACTGGCGACAAATTTACGCAAACCACAATTAACAAACACTTGGATGATACAGCATTTAATGCGAGTCCGGTCATCACTGGAAATCATTTATTGCTAAGATCCAATAGTCACATTTACTGTATTTCACAATAAATAACAGGGGCCATATTACTTACGAATTTGGAGAAGAGAGAAAATGAAAATTAAAGCCATATTAAACATTTTGACAATCGCTGCGCTCCTCGCAGCAACAGCGCAGACTGTTTCTGCTCAACAACCCGAACGTCCACAGGGACAGCAAGCACAAAGACCACAAGGCGGTCCGGCTGACTTCATTGAACGAATCAAAGGATTTGATCAAAACAACGATGGTAAAATCACCAAGGATGAAATGCCTGAACGTATGCAAGCAATGATTGAGCGTCTTGATACTAATAAAGACGGTGCGATCGATAATAAAGAACTTGCTGCGTTGAAAGATCGTCTTGCCCAAGGTGGTCAAGGTCAGCAAGGTCAACGACCTCAAGGACAACGACCAGAAGGACAACAAGGTCAACGACCTCAAGGACAACGACCAGAGGGACAACAAGGTCAACGACCTCAAGGACAACGACCAGAGGGACAACAAGGTCAAAGGCCACAGTTCAATCCAGTGGACATGATTAAACGCATCAAAGAATCCGACAAGAACAAAGATGGCAAAATTACCAAAGACGAATTGCCAGAACAAATGCAACGAATGTTCCCCCGCATCGATACGAACCAAGATGGTGCAATCGACCGTGAAGAACTAGCCGTTATGGAAAAACGGATGGCTCAACGCGGTCAAGGTGGTCAGCGTCCTGAAGGCCAACCGGGTCAGCGTCCTGAAGGCCAACCGGGTCAAGGGCGAGGTTTGCCACCACTACCGGTTTTGCAAGCGCTTGACGCAAACCATGATGGCGAAATTTCCGGAGACGAAATAGCCAATGCTGTTAAAGCACTTAAGTCGCTTGATAAAGATGGCAATGGCAAGCTGACCATGGAAGAACTCATGCCAGCTCGTGGGCAACGCCCCGGCGGTCAACCAGGCCAAGGCGGACGCCCTGACGGTTTTCGACCTGACGGTAATGGTCGCCCACCCGCTGCTGGTCAAGGAGCCGATCGGCCCCAACGGCCCACTCGACCTGAATGATCTGCATGATCAACAATTATGTGCAGAACAAACACTAAGAAACTCCACTGTGTTAAGCAGTGGAGTTTTCTTTTGGTATACTGAATCTATCACTTCTTTAATCTGTTCACTGTTATACTACTGGGTTGTTGTACATTGCGAAATTGCTACATACTAGTACTACTGCTAAGCCATTTAGGATGTGTATTTGGAGTCTTCTGTGAACAATCGCTGCATGCCAATTGCGAAGCTCAAGCGCAACTCAAACAGTTATTAGACCAATATGCGGCCAACCGACAGAGTCGTAGATTCGTAGAGCAATTTCTTGACCTAGCGGCCGATCAATCCAATACAACAGCGTCACTCGATGCACTTAACTGGGTCATAAAACGATTCGAATCGGGTAGCTATGCTGATCGCGCATTGGTTTTGTTAGCAAAACATCATGCCGCAGCGGTCAAGCTGGATGAAATCTTTATCTACATTGGTAACAATCCCTCGTTACAAGTTGGCATGTTTTACCGTCAAGTGATCGCTGACAACAAAAACCCAACGGTTCTAGGTAAAGCTCATTTTCGCTTGGGCATCTATCTGATGCGACAGCTTGAAATTTCTCGAGAAGTCCAAGCTAAACCCGATGCTCGTGAAAAGTATGATCTATTTTATGGCAAGGAATTAACCAAACACCTGCTGGCAATGAACCACGAACAGAATCGCAAGGAAGCATTGCAACAATTCGTCATGATAAAACAGAAATATGCGTCTGTTAAAACCTATCAAGGACAACTAGGTCCTCTGGCTAATATCGAAGAATTCAAGCTTGCCCATTTGAGTGTTGGCGGAGTTGCTCCGGAAATCACCGGGCAGGACGTATTTGGCAAACCATTGAAGTTGTCAGATTTCCGCGGCAAAATTGTACTGCTGGATTTTTGGGGAGATTGGTGTGTTGCCTGTCGAACGCTTTATTCCTTCAACCGCTCGTTACACCAAAAAATGGCAGGCCGTCGATTCGCCGTAGTTGGAGTAAATAGTGATAGTAACCGAGACCTAACTCGCCGTATTATGAAAATTCAACAAATCCAATGGAGTAATTTTTGGAACGGTGGAAGCCGCTTTGGAGAGATATCAACTCAGTGGGGTGTAAAAACATGGCCCGTTTTATATGTCATCGATGGCGACGGTATCATCCAACTCAAAAGCATCGGTGGGCATAACCGCGGGGAAATCCTACAACTCATTGAAAAACTTACGGCTGAACTTGAACAATCACAATCTACCAACAATAAACGTTAATTAAACAAGATCCACACATGAAAAACTATTTTTTTGCGATCGTCAGCACAACGATTGTCTGCGGCTTTGCTACGGGATTTAACCCAACAACGAGTAACTGTAATGCGACTGAGCCTGCTTGGGAATCGTTGTTTAACGGGAAAAACCTCAAGGGCTGGAAAAACCCCTTTGATTGGGGCCAAATCGATGTAAACCAGAACAAAGAGATTGTCTTACGTGGCGAACGTAAATATTTTTTGGTTGCTGATCGCAGATTCAAAGATTTTGAATTAGAAGTCGAACTCAATGTACCTGCGGGTGGAAACAGTGGTATTCAATTTCGATCGCATTATCATCATAATCGACTGTGGGGATATCAGGCTGAGGTGGATACTTCTGATCGCCAATGGGCCGGCGGACTTTATGATGAGGGCCGGCGGGCTTGGTTAGTACCACTCAAAGATAATCCAACTGCTCAGGCTGCCTTCAATAATAGTGCTTGGAACCACTATCGTATTCGCGCGGTCGGAGATCATATTCAAATTTGGGTAAACGGCATTGTGACGGTTGACACCCATGACGCAGTCACCTCCGAAGGTTATATCGCTCTACAGCATCACGGCGAAAAGGGTTTAACCTACCGGTTCCGAAATGTTCGCGTCCGAGAAATCGAGGCACCACCTACATTGAATCTAATCACGTTTGGTTCGTGCTGTCGACAAGAGCGCGAGCAACCCATATGGGAGACGATCGCCGCTCAGCAATCGCAACTTTTCTTAATGATCGGCGATAATATCTATGGTGATTCTGAAGACATCGATATTTTACGAACTAAGTATGAAACACTTGGCAACAACTCAGGCTTTAAAAAAATGCGGGCCACAACACCATTTTTAGCAACATGGGATGACCACGATTATGGAGTCAACGACGGGGGTGTCGAATTCCCTATCAAGAAAGCATCTCAACAATTGTTCAATGACTTCTTCAATGTCCCCCAAGGTGCCGGTAGTCGACGGCATCTAGGGGTTTATGATTCACATGTCTTCGGACCCGTTGGGAAACGAGTGCAAATTATTCTGTTAGATACTCGATATCATCGTACGCCGCTGCTTAAGTGGCCCGAGGACAAACGAAAAACTCCGGGACCCTACGCACCTAACTCAGACCCAACTGCTACTATCCTCGGAGCGGAACAATGGAAATGGCTCGAGCAACAAATGCAAGTGCCTGCGGAAATTAGAATTATTGCTTCAAGCATCCAATTTTTGCCCGCTGAGCATGGTTGGGAAATGTGGGAAAACTATCCACGTGATCGCCAAAGGTTGCTCGATCTCATTAGTTCTAGCGGTGGACGATCGATCGTCATCAGTGGTGACCGTCATATTGCAGAGATTTCTAAAATCACAATCGGCGACCGACAATTTGACATCTATGACATCACATCTTCCAGCCTCAATGTACCTAGTGGTGGTGGAAACGCCGGGGAACCCAATCGTTATCGTACGGTCGATGATAATTATCCCCTCGTGAACTTCGGATCGATCGAAATCAACTGGGAGAAAAAAGATCCTGAAATCAAGTTGAAAATTCACGACCTGCAAGGTCAAGCCGTATTCCTAAATCAATTTCGTCTGTCCAACATCACCGCCAAATGAGAAGGAGGGTGGTCAATAATATTAATTGTGCAGGGGCTAAGCAACAACGGAATCATCACATTAGCATTATCAGAGCGTACCGGAATTTCATATTCGTGTGATTTGAGATCATTCCTAGTCGAGCTCTCAACTGACAATTTCACGAACAACTTGGCCATGTACATCAGTGAGACGAAAACGGCGACCTTGATATCGATATGTAAGTTGTTCATGGTCGATGCCCATTTGGTGTAACAATGTCGCATGAAAATCATGAACGTGCATTGGGTTTTCATGAATGTTGTAGCCTAATGGTCCCGTTTCCCCGTAGGTAACTCCACCCTTATACCCACCGCCAGCCATCCACAGTGAAAAACACCGCGGGTGATGATCTCGACCGAAATTAGTACCGGTCAATTTTCCCTGACAATAATTAGTACGACCAAATTCTCCACCCCAAATAACAATCGTATCTTCCAGCAAGCCACGCTGCTTTAAATCCACCACGAGCGCTGCCGAAGCTTGGTCCGTCTCTTTCGCTTGACCTCGCAGTCCACCCACTAAACCTCCATGTTGGTCCCAACCTGGATGATAGAGTTGAATAAATCGCACGCCCCGCTCCGCTAACCTTCGCGCTAGCAAGCAATTTGCGGCAAACGAACCTGGCTGGCGGGCAGCATCACCGTACAACTTAAAGATGTGTTCGGGTTCGTCAGCAACATTGGTAACATCCGGAATCGAAGCCTGCATGCGAAATGCAAGTTCATATTGTGCGATGCGATCTTCCAAATTGGGATCCGCGGTCGCGGCAAGTTTCAGTTCATGTAATTCCCGCAGCCGATCCAACATCAATCGCCTACCGGTGGAATCTAATCCTTGAGGATTACTCAAATACAACACGGGATCTTTGCCGCTACGAAAACGCGTCCCTTGATATTTAGACGGCAAAAATCCGCTACCCCAAAGACGTGTGATAAGAGGTTGTCCACCTTTGTTCTTCGTCACTAAGACGACAAAGGAAGGTAGATTTTCATTTTCCGTGCCCAGTCCGTAATCTAACCAAGCCCCCATGCTAGGTCGC
>Ga0233439_10006733_pt1 | contig 10116 bp, 11 predicted proteins | sample SI_123_September_6_FD_182713 | JGI IMG/M metagenome (GOLD analysis project Ga0233439, IMG submission 182713) | Seawater microbial communities from Saanich Inlet, British Columbia, Canada - SI_123_September2016_100_MG | ecosystem: Environmental > Aquatic > Marine > Inlet | place: Canada: British... | reverse complement strand
ATCCATAAGATTTTCTTCTTGGAAATTCTAGTGCTTTATTCACTTCAAAAAAATGTGCATGAGATCCAACTTGAATTGGTCTATCACCAGTATTTTGTACGTCTAAAGTAATTGTTATTTTTTTAGCGTTTGCTATTATTGGTTCATCAGATAAAAAATATTCTCCAGGAATCATTTTAGTTTTCACCTATAGGATCATGAACAGTAACTAATTTTGTACCATCATTAAAAGTCGCTTCAACTTGTATAGAATGAATTAATTCTGGAACACCTGGTAACACTTGATCTTTTTTTAAAACTTGTTTTCCAGAACTCATTAATTCTGGAACAGATCTTCCATCTCTTGCACCTTCCAATATATGATCAGAAAGAATAGCTACTGCTTCAGGATGATTTAATTTTAATCCTCTCCCTTGTCTTTTACGAGCTAATTCAGCTGCAACAAAAATATTTAATTTTTCTAATTCTCTAGGAGTAAGCATCAATGATTGTAGTATTCATTAACTGTATATAATAATTCAAACACAAATTACAAAACTATAATTTTATCAAAATTTGAAAGTATACATGTTAAACATCAATTCAATTTTAGGAAATATTTTCAAAGACTCTAGTTTAGAATATGGCAATTTTGAAAAATTAATAATTTCACGAATTGATTTAGAAAAAAGAATTTTAAGGAAAAAAACAAACTTAGGCACAGATATAGGAATCAATCTAAATTCTAGTACAAAACTTCAACATGGAGATATTATTGGAAGCGATGAAACAAAAATTATTGTTGAACAAATGCCTGAAAAAGTAATTTCAGTCAAATTAAAAGAGAATGATGAGAAAATTGCTATATTATTAGGTCATATTATTGGAAATAGGCACAGACCAATTGCAATTAAAGACAAAATGATATTATTTCCAATTCAGGAAGATTCAGAATTAGAAATATTTCAAAGACTCCTCAAAGAAATTATTGATCACATTGAATTAAAAATAGAAGAAGAAATATTTTTACCACATACAAGCGCTGATGTACATGAACACTGACGAAATTAATGAAGATCTTGCAGTTATGCAGCTTTCAGACTCATTTTTTCCTACAGGACTTTACGCAACATCAAATGGATTAGAATTTCTTTTTTCTAATAATGAAATTAAAGGAATAGAAGATATTCAAAGTATGATTAAAGTAAATATCGAACAACAAATAGGGCCATCTGATTGTATTGCACTTTCAAATGCATTTACAAATGCTGAAAAAAAGAATTTTAAGGAAATAATTCAAGCAGATGAAATTGCATTTATTATGAAACCAATAGAAGAAATAAGAAAGGCATCTGTAAATTCTGGAATTCAATTAGTCAAATGTGTTTCAGAATTTGTGAAAGATGATGATATGTTAAATGAATATCAAAAAGCAATTAAAGAAAAAAGAATACACGGAATATTTCCAGTAGCATTTGCAATATGTTGTAATGCATTAAAAATAAGAAAAGAAAAAAGTCTTACAATGTTGCTATATGGTTTTACAGTTAGTGTTATTGGTGCAGCTTTGAGATTAGGATTAATTCAACATTTAGAGGGTCAAAAAATTCTTCATGAGATAAAACCAATAATAATTAAAACAATAAAAGAAAATTCTAATAAATCACTATTTGACATGTGGCAATTTGCACCACAATTTGATATTATTCAAATGTCACATGAAAAAATGGATTCTAAAATGTTTATTACATAAAAATTGATTTTTGTTTTATGACTCACATTCCAAGAATAGGCATAGGAGGACCAGTTGGTTCTGGAAAAAGCATGTTAATTGAACGTCTAGTACCTATGTTAGCTGAAGTTGGATATAGTATTAGCATCATATCAAATGATGTCATTTCAAAAGAAGATGCTGATAGAATTAGAAATAATTTAGCTACAAAAAAGGGATTATTACCAGAAAATATGGTAATTGGACTTGCTACAGGTGGATGTCCACATACTGCAGTTAGAGAGGATCCTTCAATGAATTTAGCAATAATAGAAGAAATGGAAGATAATCATCCAGAATTAGATTTAATTATAATTGAAAGTGGTGGAGACAATATTACAACAACATTTAGTCCCATTCTTGCAGATTATTTTATTTACATTATCGATGTTGCAGGTGGAGACAAATATCCAAGAAAAGGTGGATTAGGAATTACCAATTGTGATCTTTTGGTAATAAATAAAATAGATCTTGCAGAATTAGTAGGAGCAAATTTAGAAATTATGAAAACAGATGCTGAAAAAATAAGAAAAGAAAAACCATTTGAATTTATTAATTGTAAAACAGATCAAGGTATTAAAAAAATTGCAGAACATATTATTCATGATTTATTATTAGATTCTCAACCCAAATCAAATAATTTAAAAAAAAGTGTAAAAATTGAGTGACATAAAATTGATTTCAGATGAAACCCCACAAGAAGTAAAAAAATATAATTTAAAAATTGAACAATTAGAAGTAGGAAAATCAGGTAAAGTTGGAATTTTAGATGTTGAATTAAAACAAAATGCTGAATTAAAAACTGTCATAACAAAACAGTTTTCTCAAGTTCCATTACAAATTCAACGAGCTGTATATCCTGAAAATTCACTTCCAGGTATGGCATATTTGTATATCATTTCACCTTCAGGCGGAATTTTACAAGGAGATAGATACAAGACAGATATCATAATGAAAAATAATGCTGTTAGTCACATCACTACTCAAGGTGCAACTAGAATCTATAGTATGAATTCAAATTCTGCGTCACAAATGGTGAATATCACATTAGATGAAAATTGTTATTTGGAATATATTCCAGATCAAATAATCCCATATCAAAATTCTAGATATTATCAAAAAGTAAATTTGAATATACATGATGATGCAACTCTAATTTATTCAGAAGTTTTAACACCTGGAAGAATAGCAATGAATGAAAGTTTTGATTATGATATTTGTTATCTTAGAACATATTGTAAAAATCAAAACAATAGATTTCGATGTTTAGAAAATATGAAAATAGAACCTAAAAAAAATGATATGAAAATAAAAGGAATTTTAGGAAAATATAGTATTGTTGGAACAGTATACATTTTAACAAAGAAAGAAAAAATATCAAAACTTGAAGAAATTATTAATGAAAAAATACAAAAATCAGAATTAATTACATCTGGTACATCAATTCTACCTAATGAATCAGGAATTATTGTTAAAATTTTAGGCAATAATACAGAAAATATTTTTGAGAAAATTTATGATATAGTAAAAATCACTAGAAAAGAAATTTTAAATGCAGAATTTACTAAACTGAGAAAAAATTAATTATTGATAAAAATCAGGTTCTTGATCTTTTTTCTGTTTTGGAAGATCTTCCATTACAGCTTGAACAACTTCATTATGATTATATGTCAAATGTCTAAGAAATTTAGCAGATTCATCTGATCTTGTTTTTTCATCAGCAAAAATCATTTCAGGACTGCTTAATTCAGTCATCATCTCTTTGCATTCTTTACAAGGTTCAAAATCAAGGTAAAGTTTCATTATTTTATCTCAGTTCCTTCAGTATTTAGACTATTTTATGGCTTGAGGTATAGGTGCTTCCTTCTTTTGAGGTCTAATCTTATCTGCTGCATCAATTAGATCCTGTTGTGTAATCTTAATTTCTTTAATATTCTGAGATTTTCCTGAAACATATCTTTTCAAAGCAACTAAAGCAGCTCTATTTGTAATAGAAGCTATTTCTGCTCCACTAAAACCATCTGTAATTTCAACTAATTTTTTGATATCCACATTACTTTCTAACGGTTTCTTTTTGGTATGAATTTCAAAGATGTGTTTTCTTCCTTTAGAGTCAGGATTTCCGACCTCAATAATTCTATCAAATCTTCCTGGTCTAAGAAGTGCTTCATCAACAATATCCAATCGATTTGTTGCACCAATAATTAACACATTATGTAATTCTTCTAGTCCATCAATTTCAGTAAGAATTTGTGAAACGATATTTTCTGTTACATGTGAATCAGAATTTCCACTACCTCTTCTTGGAACAAGTGAATCAACTTCATCTAAAAATATTATACATGGTGCTACTTGTCTTGCTTTTCTAAAAATTTCTCTAACACCTTTTTCAGATTCTCCAACCCATTTGGATAGTAATTCAGGTCCTTTGATACTAATGAAATTAGATTCTGTCATTTTTGCAAGTGCTTTTGCAATCAAAGTTTTACCAGTACCTGGTGGACCATGTAATAAAACACCTTTTGGAGTTTCTACATTAACATAATCATATGCCTCTTTATGCTTAATAGGCCATTCAACTGCTTCACGTAATTCATCTTTGAGTTCATCAAGACCTCCAACATCATCCCAACTTACATCAGGAACTTGAACTTGAACTTCTCTTAAGGCACTTGGTTTCACTTCTTTTAGTGCCTCTCGAAAATCATTATTAGTGATTTCAATTTTTTGAAGAATTTCTGAAGAAATTTTATCTTCATCTAAATCTATTTCAGGAAGTATCCGACGTAATGATCTCATTGCTGCTTCTTTGGATAAAACTTCCAAATCAGCTCCTACAAATCCATGTGTTGTTTTTGAAATTTGTTTAAGATTTACTTTTTCATTAATTGGCATTCCACGTGTATGAATTGAAAGAATATCAAATCTTCCTTCATCATCAGGAATTCCAATTTCAACTTCTCTATCAAATCTTCCTGGTCTTCTTAATGCAGGATCTATAGAATCCGGTCTGTTTGTGGCTGCAATAACTACAACTTTACCTCTAGATTTCATACCATCCATCAATGTTAGTAATTGTGAAACTATTCTTTTTTCAAGTTCTCCTGAGACCTCATCTCTTTTTGGTGCAATAGAATCTATTTCATCAATGAAAATTATACTAGGTGAATTTTCTTCTGCTTGTGTAAAAATTTCTCTAATTCTTTCTTCACTTTCACCATAATGCTTACCCATTATTTCAGGACCACTCAGAGAAATAAAATGAGCATTTGTTTCTCCAGCTACTGCTTTTGCAAGTAATGTTTTACCCGTACCTGGTGGACCATAAAGTAAAACGCCTTTTGGAGCTTCTACGCCTATTTTATCAAATATCTCAGGATGACGCATTGGTAATTCTACCATTTCACGAATTTTTTGAACTTCATTTTTTAGACCTCCTAATTCATCATATGTGATTCTTGGAACAGATGAATCAATAGCTTTAGTCAATGAACCTAATTTGAAAATTGTATTTTCAGTAACAATTACTGGTTTTGACGGTTTCGTATTTGTAATAATAAATTGAATTTTGTTACCTACTTGTGTATTTAGTGAAATGGAATCACCGTTAGTAAATACATGATTGAGATAATTGTAAATCATATATTCTTGTAATCCATCAGTTGTAATTTTTTCAGTTGGAGATAGAGTGATTTGTTCTGCGTTTACAGCTTCAACTGATTTTATAGAAATTTTATCGTCTATTCCTGCTCCAATATTTTGCCTAGTGACACCATCAATTTTGATAATATTTGTGCCATATTCCTGGGGTGATGCTGGCCAAAGTTTAACATATGTTTTTTTATTATGAGTTAATTCTAAGATTTGACCAACATTCCAATTTTGATCTTCAATTATTTTTGGATCAATAATTGCTCTACCTTTACCAACATGTTGTTGTGGTATTTCATTAATTTTTAAAATTATTTTTTGCATGTTATTACCTCAAAAAAATGAGGGGGTTATTCAACCTCCACTCTTTTACCAGTTTGTTTTTCTACAACTAGTTTGAAAACCAATTGTAAGATTCCATTTTTGTAGGTAGCCTTTGCAGAGTTTTCGTCAACCTTGTGTTGGAGTGGAACTTTACAATGGTATTTTTTTTCACCACGTTCTGCAGTTATACCTACAACATTTTTGTCAACTAAAATTTTGACATCAGTTTTCTCAACTCCCGGCATTTCAGCTATGAGTTTTACTACTTTCTCTTTTTTGTCCACAATTGTATCTACAATTGCTTCTCTGGCATCAGAAACAGGAGAACGGTCTGGTTTTACGTTTCCATATTCTTGTACAGAAGGTTTTCCATCTGGACCAATGGTCATTGTATAACCATAAAAAATTGGGCCAGAATTGGAATTACCGTTGAATCCCTCAAAAATATCATTTATGTCAAAATAGGAATTTGACATTTTTTTGAAGATTCCATCAATTTCGGTATCAAAGAAGTTTGTCATATTTGTTTACATAATGTAATATGTATTACATTATATAAATATATTGAATAATTAGATGTATTATTACATAATCCTATTATAATGACATATTATAATAATTTTAATGAGATCTGTAATGTCTGTTCCAGAAGTAGTTAGAGAAGTCATTACAAGAAATAGATCAATTTATGATTGCATGAAAATGGATTTGATTAATTATACTGCATTAGCAGTAAAAATTCAACCAGAAATAGAAAAAATTTTAGGAAATTCTGTTAATCTCAATACAGTAGTTGTCGCAATCAAAAGATATGCGGATTCATTTGAAATTAAAGAAGAAATTAAAGAAGAATCAGTTTTGAAAAATGCTAGATTAGCTTTAACAGATGGAATAATGGATGTAAGATTTTCTGTAAAAGATTCAAATGAAATGGATCCTATGTCAATTTTAGATAAATTCTCCAAGGTAACTAACAATTATGAGTTTTTTAGATTATCTGATTCATTTAGATTTCTTACAGAAGATATGGAAGACATTAGACAAATTTTCAATAGTGTTTCAGAAAGAGAAGATATGTTTAGTACAGGTCTTGCAAAAATTAGAATTTCAATTCCTGGTTCTCAAAACCAATCAGATGTTGTATCGTATGTTGCAGAAGTATTACATGCAAATGGTGTAGAATTAGTTAATGCATTTTTCAGTCAAGATAACATCACAATAATTCTAAATGAAAGAGATTCATCAAGAGCTTATGATATTTTACATTCTGATATTATGAGAAGATAAGAAAAACTAGTGCTATTTTTGATATAATACTTAACACCATTTAATTATTCAATATGTAAGAAACATGTAATTGGTAAAAAATAAGAAAAAAATTGTAATTTTAGGTAGTGGTTTTGCAGCAGTAGAATGTGCAAAAAAATTAGAAAATGAATTTGGAAATGATCCTGAAATTGAATTAGTAATGATTGGAGAAGATAATTTCCTATTATTTACTCCAATGTTACCACAAGTAGCCTCAGGCATGATTGAAACTAGGCACATAGTTTTTCCAATTAGAACAATTTGTAAGAAAACAAAATTCTATGAAGGGCGAATCAAAAATATTGATCCATATGGAAAATTAGTTACAATATGGGGAACTGGAGATAAAAGAAGTATTTCAATTCACTATGATTTTTTAATAGTAGCACTTGGTAGTGAAACTAATTTTTTTGGAATGGCTGATGTTGAAAAAAATGCATACACAATGAAAACACTAAACGATGCTGTAATGTTAAGAAATAGAATCATTGACATGCTTGAACAAGCAGAAAATGAGACAAATCCAATACTTAGAAAAAGTTTTTTGAATTTTGTTGTAGTTGGTGGGGGTTTTGCAGGAATTGAAACTGCAGGAGAATTAATGGATTTACTTTTAGATGTACGAAAATATTATCCTAGTATCCAAAAAGATGATCTTAAAGTAATTGTATTAGAGGCAATGGGAGAAATTTTACCTGGATTTAATAAAAAATTAGCAAGTTTTGCAAAACAAAAATTGAAAGAAAGAGGTATCGACATTCAATTAAAAAAAGCTGTTACAAGTTTTGATGGAAATGAAGTTACAATAAAAACATTAGATGAAACACCAAAAGATTCGATTGATCAGTCTGAAATTAATTCTATTATTACAAAAACTTTGATTTGGACTGCAGGAATTACTCCAGTTAATACAATTAAAAGATCAATGTTCAAAACTGAAAAAGGAAAAATTGTTATAAATAATTTTCTTGAAGTTCCAAAATTTCCAGGAGTATTTGCAATAGGTGATTGTGCTCTATTTGTAGACCCAATTACAAATAGACCATTTCCTCCAACTGCACAAATTGCAGAAGCTCAAGCAAAAATGGCTGCAAAAAATTTAATTTCTTTAATTAAAAATTCTGAAAAAGAGAAATTTGTTTATCACTCTAAAGGACAATTAGCAATTATTGGAAAAAGAACAGGTATTGCAACATTTTTGGGTATGAATATTTCAGGATTTTTAGCTTGGTTAATCTGGAGAAATGTGTATTTATCAAAAATACCAACATTTGATAAAAAAACACGTGTATTTCTTGATTGGATTATAGATTTGTTTTTTGATAGAGATGTTTCAAGATTAAAAATCATGAAACGTGAAACTGAAAAAGAATACAAAGAACTCGATGAAGTTGATGATGTTTGGTAATTGATTTTTTTAGAATTTTTTTCTAATTCCAATTACAATTATTGCTGGAAGTCCAAGATACATTCCCAAATTCAATGCAATGACTGAGATTCCAAGTCCAAGAATTTTTGATTCAGAGTCTGCATTTTCCATTATTGTTAAAGAATTAATCATTGGAGTGATTACAAGTTTTACTGCTTCTTTGAAGTATGGATTTTCACGCTCATAATCTGCTATGATTGGTGAAAAGGAGTAGTAAATATCATTGAATGTACTCATGAATGCAGTTCCTGATTCAGTTTGTAGTAATTGATTATCTCTTAATTCTCTGAGTTGTTGAACTTGTTGTGACATTTCTGAACCGTAAGTTGCAGTAGCTATGAGACAGCCACCACCTTCTTGTTCAGATGAACTTTCTTGATTTAATTTTATAATGTTAGAACTTTCTGATAGAATTTCAAATGAATTAATTGATTCATTAAATTTGGAAAGTTCATTATTAAAATTCTCTACAGTATTACTATATGCAAATGTATATGATTTTTCATTTGATAGTATCATTACTTCAATAAATTTAATTTTTAATGAAACATCATTGGTTTGAAAAGAACCAATTGCTTCAGTTTGATAAACATTAGATTTAATTTTTTGTTGAGAAAGTATTTCTAATTGATTTTGATAAACTGCTTGTTGTAAAATATTATTTTTTGTAGTAATTAGATCATCAAATGTTTTTCCTTTTACATCTTTAACAGTTAATGAAATGTAAGGGTTTATTCCATCAATTTTTGGACCTACAGCTACTACATCAGGTGCATCTTCACTAGATTTTTCTGGTTGTTGTAATAACCATCCTACAGGTGCAGAAAATTTTACATCAAGTTCTTCATTTTCAAAAATTGTGAATTCAGGAGTAGCAGTTACAGTAGAACCTGCGCGTTCAGGTTCTGGTAATTCTAAAATATTTGAAAGTTCAGAACGTTCGACCACAATAGCCTTGATAATTTTAACTTGTTCTGGATTTGTTGGTCTGTCATTAGTTCCAGTTTGAACTGCTGCAATTTTATCAAGAGTATCAAAACTTGATTCAGTTACAATTCTTCCAAAAACAGTGTATTCTGTATCAAGAAAATGTGAATCCTTATGGACAATAAAAAATTGTGAGCCTGCACTGTTAGGATCAGATGATCTTGCCATTGAAACGATTCCACGATTATGTTTAATATTATTAAATTCTGCATCTATGCTATCAGATGAGGCTGCTTTTCCACCTTGGCCCCAAGTGTTAGGATCTCCATCAATAGTATTTGGATCACCAGATTGAATCATAAATCCTGGAATAATTCTATGAAATAAAGTTCCATCATAAAATCCTGTTTTAGCCAATACAATAAAATTTTCACTATGTTTTGGTGCATCAATACGGAAAAAATCAATTACAATTTCTCCTTGAGTTGTTTCTAAAACTACCAAAGGATCAACAAAAGTTGTAAATGTTACTTCAGAATCTTGTGCAAAGGCATAACTAATTGAAGTAACGATAACTAATGAAAAAATTAATGTAAAAAGAATTTTTTTCAATATTTTTAAAAAAAATATCTCACTTAAAAGGCAATTGTATTAGTTTTTAACAAAGTTAAATGAATCTTCAATATGGAACCTGATGAGAAAATTCAGGCACATTTAGTTTCTGTGT
>Ga0233439_10006730_pt1 | contig 10124 bp, 7 predicted proteins | sample SI_123_September_6_FD_182713 | JGI IMG/M metagenome (GOLD analysis project Ga0233439, IMG submission 182713) | Seawater microbial communities from Saanich Inlet, British Columbia, Canada - SI_123_September2016_100_MG | ecosystem: Environmental > Aquatic > Marine > Inlet | place: Canada: British... | reverse complement strand
CGAAGGCGAGGGCAAAATCGAACCCTGCAGTACCTTTTACAAAATCCAGACCGCCTTCAGGATCGATGTAGCCCATGGCACCGTTGTTCATCAGAACGTAGACAGGACTGTCCGTTGAGTCCGAACCTATGCCGAACTCCTTGTTGTTCATCTTCTTGTAGATGGAGCCATCGGATCGAAAGATCCAGCCCTGCGTGCTGATGGTGTCGAAGCTCACTTCCAATTTCCCGTCGTAGTCTAGATCCGCCAAAATTGGGTTGGTGGGTACACCGCGGCCAACGACAGGTAGGACATCGACCATCAGTCCATAAAGGGACTGTGGCCATCCATCCGCGACCTCGCCTGTTTCCGCATTGATCACGTAAGCAACGGCTTCATTGGATGCATCCTTAGCTCCGAAAACCTCCGCCGTACCGAGGGCGATCTCGGGTTTTCCATCGCCGTCGATATCGCCGATGGCTGGAGTACATACAATCCGTTCGGTCCGTTCCTCCACCGGGCTCGAACCCACGCGCACGGGATACGGAGCCATCACGCTGCCGTCGTCCTGCCAGACGTAAATGTACTGGTCCATGGCCGCACAAATGATCTCGAGGTCGCCATCGTTGTCCATGTCGTAAAGAACCGGTGAAGCGAAAAAACCACTGTCTGTTATGTGCGTTTTACCTTTCTTTTTGAGGGACCAATCGACCGTGTTGGGCCAACCCTGGCGGGCCGTTCCATCGTGTTCGAAAATGTAAACGTAACCATCCCACGTCGTAATGACGATCTCTAACGTGCCGTCGCCATCCAAGTCCCCGACCGCGGGCGGCATCATCATGGTCTGCTTCACATCCGGATCAATCGTCCCGACCTGAGCAATGCATCCTTCTTTGTCCTCTTTGAAGGCACACGCCTGACGGGCGTTGGCTTCGAAGTCTGGATTCATCGCACGTCGCACGTGCAAATTCACAGGGAATCCGTCTGCCTCAGTGCCGTCACTCTTGTAGGCATGGAGCGTACCGTCGGCGAGGCTTAGAACCAGTTCTTGCACACCATCACCGTCGAGATCAGCAAAGACCGGCGACGCTTCCCCGGAAGAACCCAATCGGATCGGAAACGCACCGAGAAGATCCGGATCGCGTTCCAAAAGGAAGCCTTTTCGATGTTCGCCCGTGATACTCGAACCGTCCTTGAGTTTACCTGTAGCGCGCAAACGAACGGTCACTGCATTTTGATGCGAGTCCTTCAGCGGCTTGTCTAGATCGAGCGTGACCTTGGTCACATCCCAGGTGACCAGGGTGCCGTCCATCCCCTCCGTTGTTCCCTCGCCGATCAGCTTAAAGTCTTTATCGAGAGGCGCCACGCCCAGTGCGTATTCAACCACCCAGTCCACCGAATCAAATCGAGCCTTTAAGCCGTCTTGACGCTTGTTGATGCGTCCCGTGATCTCCACGGTGGGCGTGCGGTCCGGATAGAGAACCTCAAACCAAAGCGGACGAACGATATCCACTTCCGGAGGGATCCTTCCCTCCACAATGGCGTCCACACTCTTGCGTGCGTTGTTTCGTCCGTAACCGAAATGCCAGTCCCATCCCTCGGTGGATGGAAACTTTGTGGGATCCGAATCATCCGGATTCACATCGATGTCATCCACGTTCAGTGTGATGACCTGTTTGATTTCCTCCGCACTAATGGGCGGAACATCGCCCACACCTAGACCGGCTTTAAGAGCAGCCGCGTAGAGCAAACCTGCATGACCCGCCGTAATACCTGTCGCTTCGGACGAACACCCCAGACCGGGAGTCGAGAGCAGCAGTTGCATGCCGTAGTTCGTGCAGTTGTTGAAGTTCAGGTAAGTGGTGGACTGCGACGCTGAAGCACCGTCGTACTGAATCGCATGCACGTAGACCGTGTGGTTGTTGGTTCCGGGAAAATTGTGGTGGTAGCTCAACTCATCGGCCGCGGAAGCAATCACAACCACGTTGTTATCGTACGCGTAGTTGATGGCATCCTGGGAGAACGCCGTATTGTTTACCGAACCCAGGGCCTCCTGAATGACGCTTGCTCCCGAATCGGTCGCAAATACAACGCCTTGCCCAAAGTCATTGGCGTCGACGACGAAACTGTCGCCCACACGAACCATCAGTGCCGTGCAATCGGGGCATACACCAATGTCGCCCATGCCGTTGTTACCTTCAGCGACAGAATCACGAGCTTCTCCGTTGCCGTGACCAAATCGCGTGTCATCGTACGCATCGTTATCGTCTGAAAAGAAATCCCAACCGCTAATGTCATCGATGTAACCGTTGCCGTCGTCGTCCTTGCCGTCTGAGCATTTCTGGATCAGATCTTGAGGATCCAACATCCCATTCTTATTTGTATCCCACTTGGCGAGCGCATCCTCCAGGCTCCCCGAAGCGGCGTAATCTCGAATATCAAACCAACCGCTTCCATCGACATCAAAGTCATCAGCGCCTTCAGGAGGATCAGCCATCGGCGTAGGCTTACACTCGGCAAGCTCTCCACGGTTTAGGTAGTACTTGTTCACCAAGTCGGCGTTGTCCCAGTAGACCCCTGAATCCAAGACCGCGATGAGGACGCGCCTATCACCCGTAGTGATTTGCCAGGCGCGATCCGCCGACAAGCCGGTTCCTAAGGCAATCTCCTCCTCCCTGAACCCTTCGTTGTCACTCCATTCTTCGGGCACGTGACTCCACAAGTTCCACTGTCCTGCGTAACCGGGGTCGTTGGGTGGATCCAGACGTGGGTCCTCATCCGGGCCGTTGGGCCAAGCGAACACCATCGATGGAGCAAGTAACGTGAGGAACATGAGGGCTTTAAGCGACGATCGCCACATACGGACTCCAAACTGCTGCATGAAAAAGTGCAACAGTCATAGTCAAAAGCGTCGAGCCTATCAAGGAGACAATACGTCGGTCGCCACCCAGAGCTTTGACACCATTCGGGATTGACTCGAACTGCAGGCTTGGATACATCAAACCGCGTCTTCGTCACACCCGGGAGAAAAATTCATGCTTAAGACTATTGAAGCGAAAGAGAGCGCTGACAGCATTCACGCGCTATTCGACACCAACCTTGGATCGTTCAAGATTGTTCTATTCCACAAACGCGCTCCAATGACCGTGCAAAATTTCATTGATCTTGCTGAAGGAACGACCGAGTGGCTGCATCCGCGCACACGTGCGAAGCAGAAAGACAAGCCTTACTATAACGGACTCGACTTTCATCGAATCATCGAAGGCTTCATGATTCAAGGTGGATGCCCCGAAGGCTCTGGACGTGGTGGTCCAGGCTACCGTTTCGGCGACGAATTCCATCCCGAACTGCGTCACGATGAATTCGGTGTACTGTCCATGGCTAACGCCGGACCCAGCACCAACGGTTCCCAATTCTTCATCACCCTTGGACCCACACCCCACTTGGACGACCGGCACGCCGTGTTTGGTAAGGTGGTCGAAGGTATCGAGGTTGTCGAAACCATCGGGTCGGTGGCTACAGGTATGCAGGATCGCCCCGTCGAACCTGTGACCATCAATAGCGTCACCATCGAGCGAAGCTAGCTATTTTGGGGCTTCGTGAATTACAAAAACGCTGGGCTGAAAAGCACCCTGCCATCGGACTGGTGGGGAACACCCCACTCGTTCGTCTGGATCTCTTTCAAGACGAATGTCCAGGTGTCGAGGTCTACACCAAGGTTGAGGCCTTCAATCCCGGTGGGTCGCTCAAGGATCGACCCGTTCTATACATGCTGCTTCAAGCCCTCGAATCGGGTGTCCTAACCAAAGATAAGACGGTCATCGACAGTTCCAGCGGAAACGCGGGCATCGCCTACGCTTGGATCGGTCAGGTTCTTGGGCTGAAGGTAAAGCTCGTCATCCCCGACAATGCGAGCGCTGAAAGAAAGAAACGAATGCTCGCCCATGGAGCCGAGATTCATTACACCAGCGCCCAAGATGGGTACGACCACGCTCTGATTGTGGTTCGTGAGATGGCCGCGTCCGACCCCGACGCCTATTTTTTCTCCGACCAGTACGGAAACGCGTTTAACTGGCGCGCTCACTACGAAACCACCGCAGAAGAAATTTGGGAACAGACCGAGGGCCGTATCACCCACTTTGTCGCAGGGGTCGGTACGGGCGGAACCATCACGGGCATTGGTAAACGGCTCAAGGAGCTCAACCCGGAGATTCAGATTCACTGCGTGGTTCCCGAAGCGTTTCCCGGTGTCGAGGGTTTAAAACCTCTCAAAGATCCGGACGACATCATTCCTGCAATCCTCGATAAAGACGTGATCGATCACATGTGGGATTGTGACGTCGATGTCGCGTGGGAAACAAGCCAAGCGTTGGCGAAGGCTGGACTGTTTGGTGGTCAAAGCTCGGGAGCTTACGCGAATGGCGCATATCAAACGGCCAAGAGTCTAAAAGAAGGCGTTGTGGTCACCATGCTCTGTGACATTGGAGAGCGCTACATGTCCACGCGCTTGTGGGACATCGAATAAAGAAGGGTCTCATGTTGAAGCACACCTTTGGGGCTCTGCTCCTCATCCTAAGCCTTGTTGGAGCCTGCGACAAACCCTCGAAGACATCGGAGGGAAACGAGGCCACAAAGTCCGCTGAAAAACCATCGCGGATGTCCCTGAAAAGTCGGACTGAGAAAGGATTGAATGGCACGATTCGCATCGCGAACCAATCCCTTCGAGTGGCGCCTTTCGTGTCGCATGATCCCCACAGTGACCTCTTCACGAACTGCCAGAAAGCTGCGGACGACTTGAAAAAGAGCGGTCAAAAAGACGTCACGCTTTGCTACGACAAGACTCCCAGACAGACCATGACAACGGTTCGAATCGAATCATACGACCGCAAAGGCTTTGAGAAAGCCCGTGCCGAGATGGCCGAAAAAAACGAATCGACTCATTTTATCATCCGCTCGTCGGGAAGCATCTACCAAGTTCTCGATCTGGCGTACGCAACGCGGCGAGATGGAGCCGTGCGCGCGAACGAAATACGGGTACTCAGCGCCTTTCCAGACAAAGAGACAATGCTCTTCACCGAATTGAAGGGATACTTAACTGACCTAACGCTGGAAAGACTGGATCGTACCTCGCCGCCCAAGTAATCCAGTCTCTGCGTTGAAAAGAAGAGCCGACTCGCCGTAGGATAAAGGCCAATTCGTCTCAGGATACACTATGCGCGAACTACAGAATGTCACTTTCATGGGGCTCTCAAAAGCACTGCTTTTGATCGCACTTGTCTCGCTCGGTGCCGCCTGCGATACCCCCACTGAGGTCCTCTGTGGACCCGGTGCCGAAGTCCCAAAAATAGCGGACGCGAAGCTCTACACCTGTGGGGGCGAAGCAACCACCATCATGGACATTGTCGGAGCACATGAAGTGACCTACATCACCTTCGGGGCGCAGTGGTGTACCGCGTGTCAGAAAGAGGTAGCCACCATCAACGCCGAAGTGGTGGATCATTTCGATATGGACAAAGTGGGAGTCATTCAAATTCTCGTCGAGAATCAAATCGATGAGGCCCCCACTGCGGATGTGTGCCAAGCATGGTCCGACTCTTTGAAGCCAAATTTCGCGCTTTTGACGGATCTCGACCAAGCGACCCTTCCTCTCTTTTTCAAAGAAGGGATATCCATCCTACCGATGCACCTGGTTGTGACACGTGATGGATCGATTCGTTACGAAGCACTGGGTCCCATGACGGACGATCTGCAAAGCCTCATCGAACCATGGATCAGCGCACCTTGACCTCCACAGATAAGCTCATCTTGATCGTCGGTTGTGGCTACACAGGGCTCGAACTGGCGCAGCGTTTGACCTTTAAGGGGATTCCCGTGGTCGGTTCGACACGTTCAGTCGAACGAGCCTCCGTCATCCGGACCCGAGGAGCCGCGGTCGTCATGATGGACATGTCCGACCTCTCTCCCCTCAAGAAGGTGCGGGGCCGACTCAAGGCCATTGTTCACATGGCACCGCCCATCAAGCAGGAGGACGGCTCCTACGCCGACCACACGAAGGACCTTCTCGAATGGGCAAAGAATGAGCAGCTGGAACGCTTCATCTACGTCTCATCGACAAGTGTTTACGGAAGTCATGGTGGAGCGATGGTCGATGAACACTCGCCCTGCGAACCAGACAGTCCCAGGGGAGCGAAACGCCTTGAGATTGAAAAGCAGGTTCTCTCCGCGGATCTTCCATCCTTAGTCGTCCGACCGGCTGGTATCTATGGAGCGGGACGCTCGATGCTTCATCGACTTGCTGCCGGCCGCTACAGGCTGGTAGGTGGCGGTCATGCCTTCACGAATCGCATTCATGTGAAAGATCTCGCGGCCTTGCTCGAAGCGGCACTCGTCCGGGGCGAAAAAGGTTCCGTTTATCTCGGCTGCGACGAGCACCCCACGACGCAAAAAGAGCTCGTCGAAGCGCTCATTGAAGAATTCCAGATCCCCCATCCCCCTGAATGTACCCTCGAAGAAGCGGCGATCCGCATGCCTATTGATGTACTCAAGATGGTGACCGGGTCCAAGCGCTTGAACAGTGAGTGGACGCGTGGCTCTCTCAATGTGCGTCTTCGCTACCCGGACTTCCTCAGCGGATGCCGCGATATTTGGCGCTCCGAGCAGGCAAGTATTCGAGCGTTATGGGGCGAAGGCAAAAGCTAGCAATGGACCCATCGAAGACAATCGACGGGACCGACACTTCGTATCGTACCCCTTCGACGCTCTCCAAGCTCTTTAAACTCTCGTTCGGAGCGGCCCTCTTCATGAGCCTTGTCCCCGTCTGGGGGACAACCTGGTTGCCGTTGCAAGATCTCGGCGGGCACATCGAGCTTTTTGACGCGGTGTACCGCTTCACTGATCCGACGAGTCTATACGGAAGCACTTACCTCCCACCACGACTCATCGATCCCAACTCGCTTTCTCTCGCTATCGCCTGGCTCCTGGGTCCACTCCTCGGAACAATGGCAGTCACTAAACTGCTTTTGACCTTCTATGTGCTCGGACTGCCGCTATCCATGCTGGCGATTTCACGGGCATTCGACCGTAGTCCATGGCTCGCTTTGGCGAGCGTCCCCCTGGTGTTTAATGCCCTCTTGAATGTGGGCTTTATCAATTACCTTCTGGCACTGCCGCTGATGCTCTGCATGATTCCTTGGGCTAAAAACCTCGCAGAGAAAGGCGGGTTAAAAGAAGCCGTCATACTGGGTGTCGGGGCTCTAGCACTCTTCTACGCGCATGTTATCGCATTCCTCATCGGCTGGGCTATGGCGGCCTTTATCCTCCTCCTCTACGGCTCACCTTCACGTTGGCGAAGTGGACTTTTTGCCACGCTTCCCTCCCTCATCCTCCTGCTGATCTGGATGGATCGTATGTTTTTCGATCCAGTCGCAACCGAAATGGGACGAACCTTTGGAACCGACAATGGCCTGGGAGTCGTCTTCGTCAGCCTTGAACAACGGATTATTAATTTCCACACCTGGGGAACCAACTTCTTTCGAGATGGACTCGACGAAGCCGTCTTGGCGCTGGTGGGCATCGTATGGCTCGGAGCCATGCTTAGCCCCTCGGACAAACCCTCAGCGGTTGTAACCTCGTGGCGCGCGCGATGCCGACGGTACGGCTTAGAACTCGTCACACTTATCTGTTGCGTCGCTTATGTAAGCCTACCGTCCGCCGCCAATGAGATCGCCATCCTGACCGAACGCATTCCGATCATGATCCTTCTTTTCGTTCTGTTATGGCCCCGGTCGCTCATGACAAGCCGGACCGTTCAATGGCTGCTTGTCCCTTTAGTTGGAGGGGTCCTAGCCTACCCTTTACTCGTTCAGGCACGCTTCTCTGAGTTTGAACGCAACGAGATCGGAGAGCTACCCAGCGTCATCGCCTCCATGAAGGCTGGCTCAACCATGGCCTATGTCCTTCATAACCCAAAGAGTGAAGTCACCTTCATGAAACCGCTTTGGCATATTCCAAAAGCACTTCATGCCATCGAAAATGGCGGTGTAAGTCACGACAGTTTCGCCATGCGTCCCTACACGCCGATTCAATACCGCCAAGGGCAATCCCCCACCCGAGTTGCGCCACGCTTTGAAAAAAGCGCCAGTGTGTACGAATACGACTACCTGCTCATGCAGTCTCCAAAGGTTCCAGCCCAGGTTCTGGGTCGACCTGGCATTGAACTGATACGCCATGAAGACCCATGGTGGCTCTTCTCCATCGACGATCCTGATAAGGGTCTGACGGTTGTCACAGGGCCGGGAAGAGGCGGCTTTCAAGATCGCTTCAACTGCCCGAAGGGAACCGTGCTGTCGGGACTGAGCGGTGAGCATCTGGACGTCGTGGGAAATATCGTTCCCCTTTGCCGTCTTACAAAACGCTCGTTTAAGGGAACAACAGACATCGGCAAACCGCGACACGAGGTGTCAAGGCTGACCCGGGGACCCTTCATAGGAAGGGCCATGCGAGACGGATTTCCATGGGAAAGTGTTTGCGCCAAAGGAGAGGCCATTGCGGGCTTCCGGGGACAAGCGAAAGGGCTAGTGCGCGGTTTCGAGGTAATCTGTCGGCCCATTCACCCATCCAAAGGCCATGACTACTCTCTTAAAGCCGTACCTTTGGACGCGCCAACCAACTTCGAAGTTCTCTGCCCACAAGGCACAGTGGGTGTGGGATTTAGAGGCCGTTCGGGCATGTTCATCGACCAAATCGGTCTCTTGTGCGAGGTGATCTGAAGCGCTTGGGAAGGAGTCGCGTCAAGGCTGTGTTGAGGACCCTTAGAACTCGATCACTCCTTATGACGTTAACCCTTCGAGGTGACCGCTTTGTATCTCTTCTTTCAAGGCCGCAAAAAACGCACAGCATTCGTATCGGATGTACTTGCGCATAGCGAGGGTCTTTATCGTTACGCACTTAGACTAACCCGCAGTCCGCAAGAGGCTGAAGACCTGGTCCAAGAGACCCTGCTCAAAGCCTATCGCAGTTACGGACGAACAAAGAAAGCCTCCAACTACCGGGCTTGGGCCTACACGATACTCCGCAATGAATTCATCAGTCGGAGGCGGAAAATCGTCCGTGAAGTTCCGCTGGCTCGAGAGCCCATGGTTGATGAACTCGAATCCCCCCATGACATGTCGCAGCCCTTCTCCGGCGAGTGGCGACAGCATCTATCCGATGAAATCGTTCAAGCCCTCGACCAACTCGGTGAGTTGCATCGTTCAGCCATCCTACTTTGCGATGTCGAAGGCCTCACATACGAAGAAATATCGCAGGTGATGCAATGCCCTGTTGGAACGGTTCGAAGCCGTATTTTCCACGGTCGCAAACAACTGCGTTCGCTCCTACAAACTTACGCCAAGCAATTTGGAATGGAGGACGTTCATGAAGCCGTGTAATGCCCTTTCGACTCACTACTCAGCCTACATCGATGGCGAGTTAACCCCACTGGAATCCGTGGCCATCCGACGTCACTTAAATCGTTGCCTCGTCTGCCGGAAAGAGGTCCAAGATCTCGAGAATATGAAGCTCTCAGTCCATATGCATGGACGTGACATCGCCCCCAACGACACGCTTAAAAAGAAGTTAACCGCAGCCATTCACGAACTTGAAACACAAAAGCAGAGGAAGACCTATGGAGGTCTCGCTGCTGGAATCTTAGCGGCTGCCGTCATTGTAGTGGTCGCCTCACCGCAGACCTCACAATCCTCCGTTCCGGTGATTGAAGAATCCGTGAAGGAAACGCATGCTTCGACCCTTCCCGTTCCCCGAAGTGACGATGTAAAAGTCGTGTCATTCACACCCACGGAGAGCGTTCTGGACAGTCGCATCCTTGGCACGTTGGTAAAACGTCATCAGGCGCCCCATGAGGGCAACCCGACGTCCCATCCTGCCATCATGTCCTTCGAGCCCTTACCTGTGCGATTCATCGACGAAGGTTCGCACTTCAAGCAGGTCCTTAACGCAAGCTATCAACGGTGTATTCAGACCCAACCTGGGGCGTCACTCGCCGTCCTGGATTCCGAGCAAGTCGCCTTACCCATCCACGTGCAAATAAGGCTGGATGCCACCGGAGTGTATGTGGAGCAATGGGGACACATCCAGGTTCGGATCAG
>Ga0233439_10006722_pt1 | contig 10129 bp, 9 predicted proteins | sample SI_123_September_6_FD_182713 | JGI IMG/M metagenome (GOLD analysis project Ga0233439, IMG submission 182713) | Seawater microbial communities from Saanich Inlet, British Columbia, Canada - SI_123_September2016_100_MG | ecosystem: Environmental > Aquatic > Marine > Inlet | place: Canada: British... | reverse complement strand
GGCATCGATGCCAAAGGAATCGCCACTTCAATGTAATTGGCATTTTGTTCTGATAAATGAGCATCGCTTAGGCTTATGGTTGAAATCTGGGGATTGAGATTGAACTGTTGAATGCGCGACTGCTCGACTTGTTTAAACATTCTTCCAGCATGAAAGATACCCTGTGGGCCAAGTATCCCCTTTCCCGATCGATTGAAATCCCTTTGTGTACCGTCTGCAAATTCATCTCCAAGGACTCCGATCAAAAGCGGCTTCCACCCATCAAATTCCACCTGGTTTAAAAACTCTAAATCGGTGCCTCCTGTTCCGCTTTGCTCCGAATCGATCCCTAGAAAGAGCATCAAAGCACCATCATCAGGCAAAGCAACGGATTGAAATCCAAGGTATAAATATGCTTCATCATTGTGGATACTTAATGCTCCTGAGTGCGAATATTCCCCCAAATTCGCGATTAGTGATGGTCCAAAAAAGTCAAAGCGCTGATCACCCAAGTTTCCATCCTCATCTCTGGATGGCTCGTTCTCCACGACCGGAGAATGCCATGACGAGGCATAGCTCGAATCAAAAGAAGATTCCGGCGTATGATAAAGGTATCTATTACATTCTCAGTATCATCTAATGCCACCAACCGGCACGTGTCTCCTTCAATTTCGATATTCACAAAGTGGTGCTGACTTCGGAATTGGGAACTTAAAGAGTCTCTTTCCCTCAGGGGGTAAAGTGTTCCACCTCCTCCAGCAGTCGTCACACTTACGATGCCATGATCGGGTAAAAACCTTTCAAATACGTGATCGTGACCCGAGAATACCATTTGCACTCCATATTGTTCAGCCAAAGGCAAGACCACTTCAGCCAACTCGCTGGTATCAAGTTTTGAATTTTGGTTGTAATCATCGAATCGATGTAAACTGGAAGTTCGGACAGGATGATGCATTACTATAAATTTCCATGGGCTGTTTGATTTTCTCAACTCTCTCTCTAACCACTCATATTGCGCACTTTCTTTCGTTAATACGTATTGATAAAAGAAGGGCGCAAACAAAACGAAAAATTGAGCGGGTCCTTGTCGGACGGTGTAGTAAGATTCAGGAAAGGTAAATGCCTCAGCATGTGCAAACGGAAGGGTATCATTCGTTGGACGATGATAAACGGAAGCAGGTATTAATCGTCCTGCATCCAAATCATGATTTCCTGTAGCCACATAATACGGAGTGGAAGTCATATGTGATCCATAAATACTGTAATACCTCAGATCGACAAGTTCCGGAGTCAAAGAAGGATAAACCGTGTCGCCTGTATGAAACACAAGATCCGGTTGTGCGAGTCGAATCTGCTCGGCGATTCTGTATTGAATCGTCGTACCTCGCCCACTGTCCCCTACGACTGCAAACCTAAGCTTTTTGTCATTCCAATCAGGAGTCTTAAAAGAGGCCACTTTTGAATTGACCTGACCGAGCGGTGCTTCGAATTCAATTTGATAATAGTAGACGCACCCAGATTTCAATGATATCAAATTCACCTCTGGCTCGGTAGTAATCGCTTCAAAATCAACCGAATGAGTCAAATATTCTTTTACGAGCCCATACCTGACTTTACCACCTACAGGTATAGGGGTTTTCCATGATATCAATGCAGAATTCGGAGTAAGATGATGAATCATGGGCTCTCTCGAAAAATTTGACGATAGCTCAGCCACAAAAGCAAAAGACGTTTGCTCTAATGAAGCGTGCACTTGAGCGGCGAGCGTGTTTTGTCCTTTTCTCAGAAAAGGTATCGCTTGATTTAAGAGCAATTCTTCAAACAAGTTGTCGGCTCTCGATATCGATCTATCTAAAGGACCAACATCACCTGCAAGCCTATCACTAAAACCAGCATTTAATATCGAATGACCATTCAGCCAAAGGATAAGCCCATGTTTGAACTGCAGCCGTAATATTAGCCATTGGATTTCCTCTGGATCAGTGATCTCAAACGTTGTCCTAAAGAAAACAGAATGATAACCCGAACCAAAATCAGAAAAACGAGTTGCTTGCTGCAAGGAAGTAAATCCCCCCACAAAACCACCGCTGGCCTGTTTCCAACTTGAGTCATTAAAATCAGGCGAGTACCAGAGAGGTTGTTGGTCGTTTAATCCAATTTGAGATCCTTTGGCGTACTGCCATAGATCAGAAATTCGGACAAGAGCGTCCGAAAGCACTAATTGCGGAATAAAAATGGATAATAAAAAGAAAGATTGGCAATTAAGTGCCTTAAAGCATCCTGAGTCTTTAAATCTAAAATACAGGTTCCACATAGTAAGGACCCAATGCTGCCCTGACCACCCCGGTTGGGCAATGTTGAAAATAGCTTACCTGAATAGGTTGCGCCTTATACTAAAAATTAAGAGCACGCCACAGCTGCATTGAAATTCATGTCAGTGATTTTTCGAATCAAAATGATTTCCGTCGCGGGAAAGTTTCTGCAAGGCACTGCGATGGCAATGTTCGGTCCAAACTTTGTATGAGTATGTTTCCAGTAAGCGACCAATCGCTCTCGAAAATATCGGATTGTCATCTAATAGCAGGATACGCTGTGATATTTGATTGGAAGGTAAATCAGCTCCAATTCCTTTGCTTACTGATTCGTCTGCAATTGGACGAAGGGCGAAACGGGATAGATCATTCCGAAACTTAATCGGAATAACTAAATCCAAATTGCTGCGGGGTGCACAGATCATATTGGTCTTCTCCTTTAGTTTACAACTTAAACTCTCAGCAAAATAAACTATATCCCCTTCAAGCATCCCCTACTGGCTGAAATGGCCATGAAACCAAAAGTAGAAACTTACTTTATTTTCCGCTCTTCACCCGAGGAGAACCTTGAGGATAGGGAACCCTCATTCGACTACGCCAATGAGGCGTCCCAATAGTCCAATCCTCTGGATTTGAAATAAAGGAACCTCAATCGGGTGAGTCGACTTTGACTCCGTTGATTTCTTTGGACCAATCGTAAACGTTATCCAGTAGGATTTCCTTAATCTTCCATACCATGGTCATCGTCATGGCCACTGGCATCACGACCATAAAAACAATCAGCCAGGGCCGGGCACTTTCAACCATATTACGTATTATAACAACAGAAGTAGGTAAAGAGGGCAAATTCCACACTACGTGGTAGAGGAGGGTCAATATCATCATCATGCTGAGCATGCGTCGATTCAACCCAGAAAACAGTTCGGTATCGTGCCGCAATGTTTCGTCAGGAATCATGAAAGCAAGACGTTTGAGCACGAAATTCATATGATAGAGATAAAGTAATCCGCAAAAGAAAAGGAGAGCTACTGAATAGCTGTAAAACGGGACCCTGGGAAAATCATGCCAGAAGAACAGAAAGGGCGTTAAACCCAAGTTTAAAATACCTATTATCACAGATCGATCCACCGCCTTTGACCAGATTCGTTCTTGAGATTGAAATTTCCCAATCTGAACCAATCCAAATATCAACATTCCATTAGTTAGCAAGGGTAGTAAAATGCCCATTTCACGCGCTCTAGCGTACAAATCAGTGTGGGCCTCCGACAGTAAAGCCACTGGTAACCCCCAAAACAAAGCGGACAGCCCCCTGATCAAGCGACCAACGGACTTAATGATGGATTTCTTAAGCGTCAAATTTGACCTGTTGGCGATGTCATTCATCAGGAGCCCAAGTATGTGTAATCCGACAACCCCTGATCATAGTCACGCAGCAATCGCATCCCTTCACGGGGTTTCATTTGATCTTCTTTGATGGCTCGATCCACCTGGCGTTTCATATGGCGCTTCAGTTCACGCTGGTCATATTGAACAGAAGATAGAGCAAGCCCTACCGTTGTTCCTTCAATCACCTCTTCAATGTAGTGTCCACAAGGTTCGTCCTCATCAAGAAAGACGTGTACTTCATTCACTCTACCGAAAAGATTATGAAGGTCGCCCATGATGTCCTGATAAGCCCCCATCAAGAAAAATCCTAAGTAATAATCATCCACCATTCGTCCCGTTTCATCCGTTTTGACATCATGCAGCGGAAGTGTGTTCAGTGTGTCTTCAAAATCTATAAAGCGATCCACTTTACCATCTGAATCACACGTAATATCAACAAGAGTGCCCTCACGTTCGGGAGCGTCTTTAAGCTTGTTGACAGGCATGATCGGAAATAATTGATCCAAAGCCCAGTGGTCCAGTAAGGATTGGAATACGCTAAAATTGCACAGATATTGATCTGCCAACTGATCTTTCAACTGCCTGATTTCCTCTGGAACATGAACTTTCCCTCGATAACTTTCAAGAACACCTCGACCGATCTCCCAAAACAGAGTTTCAATCTTGGCCTTGTCCACTAATTCCAGTAATCCGAGTGTGAACATATTATAGGCATCATCCTTGCGCTCCAATGCATCATGGTAAGCCTCCAATCGATTGAGTTTGGTGAGATTATCACGCATTTCAATCAACTCTTTGACCAAGGGATGTTCGTCATCCCCGTAAACCAAATGGTCGGCGGGGGTGCCTTTTTTGATGGATCCTAAAACCTCAACCAACAAGACACTATGGTGAGCAACAATGGCACGACCGCTTTCACTGGTGATTTGAGGGTGTGGAACTTCCTCAGTATCGCACACATTGCCTAAATAATAGACAATATCGTTGGCGTATTCTTGAAGAGTGTAATTGGTTGAACTTTCGAATGCCGTCCGACTCCCATCGTAATCCACCCCTAATCCCCCACCCACATCGACGGTCTCAATGTTAAATCCCAGCTTGTAAAGTTTTGCGTAAAGGCGTCCAGCTTCCTGCGTTGCTTTCTTGAATGTAAGGATATCAGGTACTTGAGAACCAATGTGAAAATGGAGGAGTTTAAAACAATGCTCGAGTTTTTCCTTTTTCAATAACTCCGTGGCTGCCACCAGCTCACTTGTACTCAAACCGAATTTTGCATTTTCCCCCGCACTCTTTGCCCACTTACCTGCGCCTTTGCTCAATAGCCTTGCGCGAATACCAATCAAGGGCTCAACACCAACTTTTCTGGATACTGCGATGATCTGCTTGAGTTCTTCCATCTTCTCAACCACCAGAATTACCCGCTTGTTGAGCTTGATCCCCATAAGGGCCATATGAATAAACCCGCTATCCTTATAGCCATTGCAAATCATCAGGCTATTGGGAGAATCCTGAAGCGACATGGCCGCAAATAATTCAGGCTTGCTGCCGACCTCCAAACCCATGTCGTAAGGTTTGCCGGCTTCCAAGATCTCTTCAACCACTTCCCTGAGTTGATTGACTTTTATCGGAAAGACACCTCGGTAAGTGTTCTTGTATTCACACTCCTTGATTGATTTTTGGAAGGCCCTGTTGATCGATTCAACGCGGTGTTTCAAAATGTCCTGAAAGCGGATGAGTATAGGAAATTTCAATCCTCTGGATTTCGCTTCTTCTACGATATCCATCAAATCCACAGAAGCACCTGCCTCTTGCAAAGGGTATGCCGCTACATGCCCTTCATCGTTAACGCCAAAGTAATTGGCCCCCCAACGACTGATGTGATAAAGCTCACTGGCTTGATCCACCGACCAAGCTTCCAATTTTTCCCTAAAATCTCTCATTATTCCTACAAAAGGATGAATGGCACTATATCGGCAAGCTCGAGGATTTCAATAACCTGTGTCATTTTTTTGGCTTGATCGCGGCTTGTAACAAACGGCTCCTTACGATTCCATCAGATCCATGGGATCAATCGCTCTGAAACGAATCGTCAAAGACTGCAACCAGGAACTCAAAATCGGCCAGATCGAGGATTGGCCGGGAGCGGTCAATGGACTTCAAGTCGAGAATCATGGAGAAGTCACCAAAATCGCTGCAGCGGTGGACGGCACCTTTGCAACAGCTCAAATGGCTGTGGAACAAGGAGCCGATTTAATGATCGTACATCACGGACTATTTTGGAATAAGACTCATCCATGGACAGGCAGAAGGTATGCATTCATAAAATTTCTGATGGATAACAATCTCGCAGTCTATAGTTCTCATCTACCTTTAGACGTGCACCCAATCCTGGGTAACAACGCGCAACTCTGCCATGCTCTGGGATTGAATCGCAGAAAACCATTTTTCATGGACAAAGGAAGGGAACTGGGTCTGCGTGCAGGAAAGAGAATCGAACGCACTCAGCTAATGGATAATCTTGAATCCGTACTAGGAGCAAAACCAACGTTACTACCAGGAGGCCCGAGTCTTTGCCGGCAAATTGGCGTAGTCACCGGAGGTGCGGGAGCAGAACTTGCTATTGCTGCTCGTGAAGGAGTGGATACCTTCATCACCGGAGAAGGTCCCCATTGGACATTTGCATTGGCAGAGGATCTCGGCATCAATGTGATTTATGGAGGCCACTATGCAACGGAAACTTTTGGAGTAAAGGCCTTGGCAAAACAATTATCAGATCGATACAACGTTCCATGGACATTTCTTGATCACCCAACCGGCCTTTAAGTTGTGGTGATGTATTTCTGAAGTCATTTACGATTAAACCGGCGTTCGTTTCCGAACGCCGGTTTTCCCCACTTTGCACCATTCACCATACTATTCCTTGGCGTCCAATCACTAATAGGCTCAAGAAGCTTCTCAGTCATTTTCGGTACAAAAAACTTGAACGACCCATTCCATCTTTTAATAAAGCACGAACGACGCCATTCTCATATTTGAGACAAGCCAACCAGTCTGGCTAAAACGATCCAATTTGTAGCTTTTCGATCAGGATGGTTAATATGAGATAGATAATAAAATTTTCGAATCAGAAAGCTTCAAGAAGTGGCCACCTAAATTAAGTAAGATTAATCAAGCAGGAGTAAAAACTCAGTTAACAAAGTACAGAAACCCATTCACAAAAGAGCGGTTCACAAATTACACGGTAATCTCAACCACAATAGAGGTGATATTATCCTTGCCCGATGCATCCAACGCTTCCTTAACCACCGCTTCAGCTGGGTTCAAATCCTTCAAATAAGGTGGCGGCGTTAAAATCGTTTTCTCAATCGTATAAGGCGTGATGCCATCAGCAACGCCATCGGTGCAAAAAACAAGACGATCCCCTTGACTTAAAGGCTGTTGCCCAAGTTGAGGGAAATCAAATCCGTGACCGCTGCCTATGGATTTCTCAAGAATATTGTTATTACTGTGCCGCTTAGCCTCAGCAGGAGTGAGTTTGCCTTCTCTGACTTTTCTTGCAGCAACGGTGTGATCTTCTGTGAGTTGAACCATGGAATTGTTGGACGACAGAAGATAGATACGGCTATCCCCTAAATGAGCGAAGTGCAATACGCTTTCATGCAGCCAGCCAATACTCAATGTCGCTCCCATATTGGAGCACTCTTTGTAGTGGTTGGAAATTTTCAAGATGGCATCATGAATTTGCTCACAAAAGGCAGTAAGCATTTTAGAGTAATCAATTTGCGAATGCTTCTTGCCGCGGTGAAATTCGCGCGAGATGAGGTCTGAAATCGATCTTAGTGCGGATTGACTCGCATACTCCCCCGCCTCAGAGCCACCAATACCGTCACTGACAGCAAAGATAAAATGATTTTTCCAGGCGTCAGAGGACCCTTCCTTGCCTAGATAGCAAAGTTCGCATTCATCAAACATCATCAGCAGGAAGGCGTCTTCGTTGTTGCGACGATATCGACCAGGACTCGTTTGAGCGGTCCACTTTATTTCATGAATCTCGTTCATACTCGCATCAGTGATTCACTTTTTTTCCATAACATCTTCTTGCTTCAATCCTTCGCCACTTTCTTTGAGAGTTGCAAATTCAAAATCAATAATGCAAAATCTACCAAGTTGCGGACTATAGGTCACATTACGCGCAAAGGGATCATCATGAATAACCCCAAAGGATTCGAGTTCTGTAAAAAGACCCTTAAGCTTACTAGAACTGATGCTTTGAACAATGGCTCCGACATTGGAGGTCACTAGGTAAAGTTCTTCAGATTCATCATGAAGAACACGTGGGACAAATTCACAACCTTGCTTCTCTAAATACCTAAGAATCCGAACTTCGTTCTCGAATCGTTCTTGAGCATACTTGCCGCTAAAACGCTTGTGCACTCGGCCATCAAACCCAATGTGCACGGTCGAACGCGGTGTATTTTTCATCTCACGCATGCTTCTAAAAACATATCATGAATCCCCCCAATGATCCAACAAGTAAACCGAAAGGCACATAAAGGAAAAAATAATTGAGGGATGGTTCACTTTTTGCTTTACTCTTTGTTTGGCTACTGGTGTCTAAATTTGCCCAGTGCCTTTGACATTAGAAAAATAAACTGAATCACTCATTATATGCCTAAATACAAGCTCGAATACCTCTGGCTAGACGGCTACCAGCCTGTTCCCAACCTACGTGGCAAAACTAAAATTGTCAGTGAAGCACCACAATCGGTTGAAGATTGCCCATTGTGGGGATTTGACGGAAGTTCCACCCAACAGGCAGAAGGTCGCAATTCCGATTGCATGCTGAAGCCAGTAAGCCTCTACCCTGATGCGGCTCGTGACAATGCATTCATTGTTATGTGTGAAGTCATGATGCCAGACTGCACTACACCTCATCCTTCCAACTACCGTGCGACCATCCTCGATGACCCTGAAATGGATGCATGGTTTGGATTAGAACAAGAATATTTCCTATACCACGAAAAACGTCCATTGGGTTGGCCAAGGGATGGCTATCCTGACCCTCAAGGTGAATACTACACCGGCGTCGGTTATGCTAACGTGGGTTCTGTTGCCAGAGAAATCGTGGAACAACATCTCGAACTCTGTCTCGAAGCCGGTATCAATCATGAAGGTATCAACGCCGAAGTAGCCAAAGGCCAATGGGAATTCCAGGTTTTCTCCAAGGGTTCCAAAAAATGTGCTGACGACATCTGGGTAGCACGCTATCTGCTCATGCGGCTATGCGAATCCTACAAGGTGGATGTCGAATGGCATTGCAAGCCTTTCTTAGGCGACTGGAACGGATCAGGTATGCACTGTAACTTCTCAACAAAACACCTCCGTGAAGTTGGCGGGAAGGAATACTTCATGAAATTGATGGATGCGTTCGACAAGAACAAGGAAGAACACATCGCTGCTTATGGACCAGACAACCACATGCGCTTGACCGGGCTACATGAAACCCAGTCCATCGACAAGTTCAGCTGGGGTATCGCCGATCGAGGTGCTTCTATTCGTGTGCCTCACAGTTTTGCAAACGATGGCTACAAAGGCTATCTAGAAGATCGTCGCCCTAACTCACAAGGTGATCCATACCAGATCTGCTCACGTGTCCTTAAAACGATTGCAGAAGTCCCGACTTCCTAATTACTCAGGATAGGACATCATTTTGAATCAAGCCTTCTCTCCAATCAGGAGGGGAGGTTTTTTGCTATTCAAATTTTCACAAACACTCAAGGTTCGATTCATCCACCCGCTGCCCCCTGTCCTCGTTGTAAAAATTCAGTTTACTCAACTTCAACCTCGTGATCTCAGACAGGGCCAGGCTTAAAAGCAAGGCATCACCATTCTCCGCGATCCATACCATAAATGCCTCTTTAGATTGAGGAGCACCCAAGGCCTTAAATTCCTCCTGATCCAATTCTATGGTGTCCGTGACATAATAATGAGTTACTGTTCGAACTCTGCGCAACCTAACCAACTCTTTCATGCAGCCAGACTAATTGAAAATAAATCCTGCGACCATCATCTTCAAACTTCATGCAAACTTAATCAAAATTCACCCCCCTATCAAAAGGGCTTTGAAAGGTAGAAACTTTTTGCGATGGTTTCTGAATGCTCCTCTTACGAATCCTTTTCGCTTTTTTGCTCACACTCTCAACGGCCATCTCAACTCAAGCCGCCGAGCGTATGAATGTTCTTTTTATTTTGGTGGATGACTTGGGCTACATGGATATTGGCGCCTACAATCCAAACACCTTTTACGAAACTCCAAACATCGATGCGCTAGCGAACCAGGGAATGCGGTTCACCAATGGTTATGCGGCCAACCCAGTGTGCAGTCCCACACGCTACAGCATCATGACCGGCAAACATCCGACGCGTGTGGATGCTACCAACTTCTTCGCCGG
>Ga0233439_10006716_pt1 | contig 10137 bp, 8 predicted proteins | sample SI_123_September_6_FD_182713 | JGI IMG/M metagenome (GOLD analysis project Ga0233439, IMG submission 182713) | Seawater microbial communities from Saanich Inlet, British Columbia, Canada - SI_123_September2016_100_MG | ecosystem: Environmental > Aquatic > Marine > Inlet | place: Canada: British... | reverse complement strand
CCCGGGTGAACATGCAGGTTTACTTCGATGCTGGCGACAGCACGCTTGGCCTTTATCTTTCCAATCAGCACACGCAGGAAAGCCCGGAATTTGAAAAATTGGGCACGCCGCGGGTTGCCTTTCGCGTGTCCCAGCGTGGCCTAGCGGCGGTCTGTGATCGACTGCGGGCAGAAAATTGGCGCTTCTATGGTCCGGTTGAACACAGCGACACTGATCTAATTTCGGCATCGGTCTATTGCCGGGACCCGGGCGGAAACTTTATCGAACTTGTTTCAAACAACACATAAAAAGAAATAGAGGAAACCAATGGCGGAACTGTACCCATACCCAAGATTTTCACTGGCTGAACGCGATGCGCGTTGGAAACGCGTGCGCGCGAAAATGCAGGAAGAAAATCTGGATGTCATCGTTGCGCCTAATAACACCGGCCATTCCACTGATTTTCAGGCCAATTCCCGTTACCTGTCTCATGTGGGGGGTGGGGGTGATGCGGATATTGCCGTGGTCTTTCCATTGGAAGGCGATGTTACCGCCATTGCCACATCGGCAGCACCCCGGTGGCCAACGGTTCAGGATTGGACCCTGGATGTCAGAGAGGCGCGGCGCAATTATGGCCGCGTTACCGTTGAACGCCTGAAGGAACTGGGCGTTGATAATGGCCGCATTGGCATTGTTGGGCTTGGAGAAATTGGTGGGACCAGAACCCCGGAAGGCATCATTGGGTATGGGTTTTGGAAACAAATTCGTGAAACCTTTCCAAAAGCAGAACTGGTCGATGTCACCAATGTCATGGCCAATTTGCGCCACGTCAAAAGCGATGAAGAAGTGGATGCGTTGACCAAATCCATGGAAATTATTGAAAAGGGCATTGAGGCAAAGGTAGCCGCGGCCAAGGTGGGCGAAAAAGATTGGGAAGTTTGGGCGGCGGCGCAATACGCCATGATGCGAAACGGTTCCGAAATTCCTGTCCATTGTAACTGGGTGTCAGGGAACAATCCTGTGCGTACCCTGACCCGGCCATCGCACCGGATTTTGGAACGGGGCGATATGATTCTCAATGAACTGGAGGCCAACTGGATGGGGTACCGTTCACAAGCCGTGCAGCCGGTTTTTGTTGAGGTCATGGACCCAATCCATCAGGAGTTGATTAAAGTTCAGCGCGAAGTGTTCAATATGGCCCTGGAAAATTTGAAGCCGGGGATATCTGTAAAAGAATTGGCAGAATTGACAGCGGCATCGGGTAAAAAACTGGTGCCGACTTCGGGTCCCATTGCCGGTGCAAAAACAAAATTGACCATGCATGGCCGCGGTGCCGGGGATGATGGGCCGATTATTACCAATCATGCCCGTGATCCCGAACAATTGGCCGTGGAACTGAAAGAAAATATGGTTTTTATCTGCAAGCCTTCGGCGGAAACCGCCAATAGTTCGCATATTTGTACTTGGGGTGATACGGTAATCATCACGAAAAATGGGGGGAAGCGCTTAGGAAAGCGTCCCCATGATCTGATCGTTGCCGAAGGGTGATTTAACCCTTTAGGCAATGTGGTTCAAAATTTAAAAATAACGGGAACAAACCCGTGGGAATTTAAAACGTCGGGAACAAACCCGACATGGGGAGGTTGAAATGACAATGGGCTTATTTTTACCACGTATCTATGTTCCAAGGATGGCTCTCGGGGCGGTCATTGCTGCTGCTGTGATGGCATCATTTGTTTCCTCTGCTCACGCGGGGGAACTGCCAAAGGCCACCAAACAAATTCTGAAAAAACTCAAATTTGAGCCATCCATTTTAAAGGGCCTTGATGGTGAATTGAAGGTGCCCCCAGGCTGGGTCAAGGGTGCTAAAAAAGAGGGCACGCTGAAGATCATTGCGTCCTGGGACCCGGCCCAGTTCAGAAAACTTTCCGCACCGTTCAAGGAACGCTATCCCTTTGTCAATATTCGCTATTCCCGCGCTGGTTTTAACGCACGGGTGATCAAATCGTTGATTGCCTGGAAGCAGGGTCGTTTTGTCACCGATATTGTAACCGGCTTTGGTGGAGGCTTTTTTAGCTACCGCGAAGCGGATGCGTTGATGGATTTACGGCAAATCCCCAATTTTAATAATCTTGAAAAAGGCACCCGCGAACCCGGCGGGTTGTGGGTTGGTCAACGCCTGCGTTACTGGTGCATGGCCTATAACACCGACCGGGTAAAGAAATCTGATCTTCCCAAAACCTGGGGGGATATTCTTACCAACAAGCGGTGGCATGGCGGAAAAATTGGGACGGGCAACCGGCCCCAGCTGTGGCTGTTAATGCTGTGGGGCAAAAACGGTGCCGAGTGGACGACCAATTACATGAAAAAATTCTTTTCGGTCGTTAAGCCTCAGGTTCGTAAAGAAGGCACCAATGCTTTGCTGTCACTGGTGATTGCGGGTGAATTTGATGCGGCTGTTCCGTCGGCGTCGTATCGGACCAGCCAGTACGTGGCCAAGGGTGCGCCTATTGCGTGGCATTGCCCAACGCCCGTGCCATTGGCCGTTTCTGAAATGGGTGTGCTTAAGGGCAATCCCCATCCCAATGCATCAAAGCTGTTCGTGAACTGGTTTTTGTCAAAAGAAGGCCAGATATCCCAGTTTGCAGCCAATAGCGCCCCGCCTGCTCACAAAGGCCTTCGGGGTAAGAAATTTCTGGCCTTCCCCAAAGCAGTAGAGGGGAAACCGATTGCCTTCCGCAGGCCAGAATTGGAAAAAGAATATCCGAAACTGTTGCGCATCTGGAATCCCTTATGGATTGGGCTGTCTGGGCCTGAAAAGAAACTTGCGCTGCTGTCGTTTTCATCCAAAATTACCAAAATCAAACGGGGCGGACGGTTTTTGACTTTCAAGGTGAAGGGCAAAGATAAAACCATTAAAATCAGTGGTCGGCGGACGGTGCTTAGCATCAATGGTCAGGAAGCAGACCGTTCCATCCTGAAGATTGGGATGCGCTGTAAGGTGAGCCACCCTACGGGCAAGAAAGAAGCTAAATCAGTTGCTTGCAAAAAATAGTAAAATATAAGGTTTTGCGTAAAATTCATAGAATAGGGAATTAGAACAAATGACAGCCATGGAAATTATCAGATCGCCCCATGTGGCGTTCACAACGTGGGCTACGCGGTTCGGTCTATGGCAATGGATGGTGTTCCTGACAGTTGCGACTTTGGTGATCACACCGCTGGTGTTTCTGGTTCTGGGTAGTTTCAGCACGGCTTCCCTGCCGACTGAGTTCTCATTCGATAAAATGAGCCTGGAGAACTACGAAGAAGTTTGGTTCGATCCGTCTACCTATTCAGTCTTTTACAACACCATGATCTATGTGGTTGGTGCCACGGTGTTCGGAATCTTAACGGCCGTGACGCTGGCGTGGTTGGTGGAACGCACAGACATACCCGGAAAAATGTGGATTTATGCGGGCATTCCCATGACGTTGGCCGTGCCATCCATGTTGCAGGCCATGGCTTGGGTTTTGCTGCTTTCCCCGCGCATCGGGTTTTTGAATACCTATCTCAAAGATTTGTTCGACCTTGGACCCATTAATATTTATTCCCTTGGTGGGATGATCTTTATCGAAGGATTGCGGCTGGTGCCAACGGCCTTTTTGATGTTGGTCCCACTGTTGCGGTCCATGGACCCAACCCTTGAAGAAGCTGCTGCGATGTCAGGGGCTAAACCATCAACAACCATGCGCAAGGTGACAGCCCGTTTGATGCTGCCGGGTTTGATCGCGGTTATTATCTATCAAGCCATGACGGCACTAGAAGTGTTCGAGGTGCCGGGTATTTTGGGGCTGCCGTCAGGCATTTATGTCTTTTCGACAAAAATCTATTCAATCCTGCATTCGGTGACGTACCTGCCCAATTATGGTCAAGCCAATGCCTTGGCCATGGTTTACCTGTTGATTGCCATTGTCGGAACGTACTTTTACGCCCGGGTTATCTCGCGTTCAGAACGGTTCACCATTATTACGGGTAAGGGGTATCGTCCCCGGGAATTTGCCTTGGGTAAATGGCGCTATCCTGCACTCTGCATCGCTTTTTTGTATCTGACCTTGTCCATGTTGCTCCCCTTCCTGGTGTTCCTGTTTACGTCATTTTTGCCGTATCTGCAGGCCCCAAGCATGAAGGCACTTAATGGCTTTACCTGGTCGAATTATATGCAACTGTTTGAAACCGAGCTGATCGGCACGGTGATGAAAAATACCCTGATCCTTGTGGTGGCAACATCAACGGCGACGGTCATATGTTCTTTCGTTGTTTCAATGGTGATTGTTCGTTCCAAATTTGTTGGGCGGCGGATATTGGATCAGTTGTCATTTATCCCCCATGCCATTCCGGGGATCGTTATGGGGCTGGCATTCTTGTGGGCCTTTTTGCAGATCGACAAATTGGGCATTCCCATTCACGGTGGCATCACGGCCATGACCATCGCCTTTACCGTTGGCTTCATGGCCTATGGTACGCGATCCATGAATGCGGCTATTTTGCAAATTCACAAAGATCTGGAAGAGGCGGCCCATGTTAGTGGGGCAATGCGCTGGCGGACCATGTGGCGGGTGTTCTTCCCATTAATGATGCCGACTTTTGTGGGCGTCTGGATTTGGGTGATGCTTCATGCCATCCGCATCGCTGGTAAGCCATTGATCCTTTATGAAGGCCAGGAAAATCAGGTTTTGGCCATTCTGATCTGGAACATGTGGGATGAAGGCTATATCGAAGCCGTTGCGGCCATTGGTACCTTGTTAATGGGTAGTCTTTTGATCATCACCGTTGGTCTTCGCATGATGGGCTTTGGCCGTGGTGCCAAAGTGCAAAAGAGCTAAAGCCTGAACGCTACATTTACAGGGGATGGGGCATTGAACCCATCCCCTTTTTTGTCTCAGATGCGGGAGCGTTCCAGCGTTGATGGGACGAAGATTTCTTCCAACGACAGTTTCCTGACAGCCAGCCCCTGATCATAGTGATAGCGCAGGATGGCCTCCAAGGCCGTGCGGTTTTCTTCCATGCCATAGGGCCAGTAATCCTTGCCCATGAAGGCTTGGGCCTCACGAACCACGCCATCAATCCATGGATAGGTGGCCATGGGTTCATTTTCTTCCAGCAATCTTTCTATGGCCATGTCTTTGGATGTTTCAAACGCCTTGAACAGGCTGTCTGGAAGCCACGGCCATTGTGCCACCCGGTCTTTGCGGATGGTCAGAAGATGCATGATGGGAAAAATACCCGTGCGCTTAAAATATTCTTTTTCCCGTTCAATGAAATCTGGGAACAGGCGGGTGATGCCGGAATTTTCATCGCCAAACCCGTTGGGGGCCCGGGGGCCAATGACGGCATCAATTTCGCCATCGGCCAGCATTTGAGACAAGGTTTGATCCGGCCCAATGCGCTCCAGTTCCACGCCCGGAGGCGCTTTGTAATCAACCTTTTCCAAACGGCTTGGTTCCCGCAATCCGCCTGCGCGCCAACGGATGTCTGATGTTTTGACACCATATTCATCTTCTAGAATGCCCCGTATCCAGACCGAAGCCGTGACCTGATATTCAGGGGACCCGACAATGCGGCCTTTCAGGTCCTCTGGTTTTTTGATGCCACTTTTGGGGCCAATATAGATGCCGTTGTGGCGAAACCGTCTTCCGGGAAAGACCGGGATGGCCACATAGGGACAGGTCCCAAGGGCGGTTAGGGTCAGGTAGTTGGAAAAGGAAAGCTCTGTGACGTCAAATTGCTGGAAATGCAGGGATCGGTGGAACATTTCTTCGGGTTCCAGATCAAAAAAGGTGGGGTCACACCCTTCGATCTTTACCAGCCCCGTTTCCATGGGCTTGATCCGGTCATAGCTCCAGCTTGCGATGGTTATGGGTTGGCGCATGATTTCTTACCGTATTTATTAGATTACAATAGACCATCAGAACCATGTACCAAGGCTCAGAGGCAAGCTATATTTAGGCTGTTGGCATGAAATGGGGAACAGAGGATGAGCGATAAAAAATATGCGCCAAGGGATTGGACGCAGCAGCCGCCGTATTTATACCCAGAATATAAATCGACCACCTTGCGCTCACCTTCAAAGCCGCTGGTGGCATTGCCAGAAACCCTGTCTGAATTAACCGGCCCGGTTTATGGGGCAGAGGTCGTGGATGATCTGGATGATGATCTGACCAAAAATGCGGTCGTTGATGGCCCGCCTTTGGGCGAACGCATTGTGGTTGAAGGACGGGTTCTCGATGAAAATGACAACCCTGTTCCCCATACCGTGATGGAAATCTGGCAAGCAAATTCAACGGGGCGTTATGTGCATACCGCCGATCAGCACGATGCCCCCCTTGACCCCAATTTTTTCGGCTCCGGGCGGTGCATCACCGATGAAAACGGATGCTATCGGTTTACCTCAATTAGGCCCGGGTGTTATCCATGGCTAAACCATCCCAAGGGGTTCCGCCCTGCCCATATTCATTTTTCATTGTTTGGCCCGGCCTTCGTGACCCGCTTGATTACCCAGATGTATTTCCCGGGCGATCCCTTGTTGGCCCTTGATCCGGTGTTTATGGCCATCCCTGATGCCGAAGCCCGTGAACGGTTGATTGCGAAATATTCCCAGGATGTCACGGTGCAGGAATGGGCTTTGGGCTATGAATTTGACATCATCTTGCGTGGCAACAATGCCACGCCTATGGAATAGGGGCGCGCATCATGACCAAACAAAGCCCATCGCAGACCGTTGGACCCTATTTTGCCTATTCCCTGACCCCGGAGGATTACGGGCGGAAAGGCATTGCCAGCAACCGCTTGGCGGGTCTTGGGCAATCTGATTGTATCCGCATTGAAGGCCGGGTATTTGATGGCGTTGGTGATGCCGTCAATGATGCCATGGTGGAGATTTGGCAGGCCAATGGGGCAGGGCGCTATGCTCATCCTGTTGATGGGCGCGATGATTTGCCATTGACCGACGGGTTTACCGGGTTTGGCCGGGCCATGACCGATACTAATGGGGGGTTCTGGTTTGAAACCCTTAAACCGGGCCGGGTTCCGGGGCCGGGAAACCAGTTACAAGCACCGCACATTGGGATCATTGTTTTTTCCCGTGGCATGCAAGCCCACGTTTTTACCCGGCTCTATTTTTCCGATGAACCCTCTAATAGCGAAGACCCGGTGCTGGAAAGCATCGATGCCAAAAGGCGACCGACCTTGATTGCGGAACTGTCAGACGGGGTTTATCGTTTTGACATTCATCTGCAAGGTGACCATGAAACTGTCTTCTTTGATGCCTGATATGGGGCTGGTTAAATGATTTGCACCCTGAAAGAAGCGGTCAAAGCGCATATCCATGATGGGGATACGGTCGCATTAGAGGGGTTTACCCACCTTATCCCCTTGGCGGTGGCCCATGAGGTTATTCGCCAATCCATCACGGACCTGACTTTGATCCGCATGACCCCTGATCTGATTTATGATCAGATGATCGGTATGGGGTGCGCCTCAAAGTTGGTATTTGCATGGGGGGGGAACCCCGGCGTTGGGTCGTTGCACCGGTTGCGCGATGCGGTGGAACACAATTGGCCCTGTGCGCTGGAAATTGAGGAATATTCACATTCCTGCATGGCCAATGCCTTTGTCGCTGGGGCATCCAACCTGCCATTTGCAGTGTTGCGGGGATCCCAACAGACTGATCTTGTGGCCCATAACGATCGCATCAAAACGGTGACCTGCCCGTTTACCGGTGAAGAATTGATGGCGGTGCCGGCACTTCGCCCAGACGTGACCATGATCCATGCCCAGCGCGCGGACCGAAAGGGCAATGTTCTGATTTACGGCATTATTGGATTGCAAAAAGAAGCGGCATTGGCGGCCGATCGCGCCATCGTCACAGTCGAGGAAATTGTTGATGATCTGGATGCGCCGCCCAATGCCTGTATTTTGCCGCACTGGTCTGTTGCTGCTGTGTGTGTGGAGCCGGGTGGGTCTTTCCCGTCTTATGCGCAAGGCTATTATGATCGCGATAACAGCTTTTACATGGCATGGGACGCGATTGCCCAGGACCGCGACAGGTTTACCGATTGGATGAAGCGCCACGTTTTGGACACCAATGATTTTTCAGAATTTAAAAATGTTCTCGGAAAAACCCATTTGGGGGCATCGACTTGATGGCTGGGGATTTCACTACCAGTGAAATGATGACCGTTGCCGCATCGCGGGTTTTGAAAAACGGCACGGTGTGTTTTGTCGGTATCGGGCTTCCGTCAACCGCGGCCAATCTTGCTAGGCTTACCCATGCGCCCGATGTCGTGTTGATTTACGAATCTGGTCCTATCGGGGCGAAGCCTGATGTGTTGCCCCTTTCAATTGGCGATGGTGATTTGGCGATCAATGCGGATACGGTTGTGTCCACGGCTGAAATTTTTCGCTATTGGCTCCAGGGTGGCCATATTGATATTGGTTTTTTGGGGTGCGCCCAGATTGACCGGTTTGGAAATCTGAACACGACCGTGATCGGCGATTATGATAACCCAAAGGTGCGCCTGCCCGGTGCCGGTGGTGCGCCGGAAATTGCGGATCATTCAAAATCGGTGATGGTGGTGACCACCCAGAACCCCAGAACTTTTGTTAAAAAGATCGATTTTGTGACAACGGCCGGGTTCCTTGACGGGGGTAATGCGCGTGCGCGTGCGGGGCTTCGCGGCGATGGCCCAACCCAGATTGTGACCGATCTTGGGGTTTTGCAACCAGATCCCCAAACCCGTGAACTGATGATGACCCATCTTCATCAAGGCGTTACCCGCGATTGTGTGCGCGAAGCAACGGGTTGGGATATCCGGTTTTCTGATGATTTGGCGGAAACCGAACCGCCCAAAGATTCTGAACTGGCCGTGTTGCGTGATTTATTGCAGCGCACCGAAAAGGCCCATAAAGGCGAATAGTTACGCTGATCTTATTTGATGAATTCAATCCCGGTTAGAATATTAAGATAAGTCTCCGGCCAGACGATGTGGATCAGGGTATCAAACAGCCCGATCAACAAGCATTCTGCCAAAACCCCAAGGAACAGGGCGGTGCGCCAGCTTGATCCGTAGCGTCTTGAATAGAGCAGCGGGAAGACAAAAAAGGTGATGTGAAAGCCCAGGATCAAGACGCTGGCCCCAAGACCCGCGATCCAATAGGCAATTTCCTTTTCTCTCTCACCGATCCAGCGAACCGGTTCCAGCACCTCACTGCTGGCGCGTTCCTTTTTCAGGGTCCTGCAATCAAGGGCAATCTGGGTCAAGCCAAGAAAGACAACAAACCCTGAAACAAAATAAACCCCAAGGGCGGCCTTCATGGGCCAATCCAGCGCCATCATGGCAGCGCCAACCGCAAGCCCGATATAGCCACATACGGCAACAATATTGCGGCCATGGGAAACACGGCCATCAGATGTAATGTCCATATGCATGGATTCTTTTTTAGACCGCCATTGTTTGTAAAGCGGATAAAACACGGTGACGATGATCAAGGCCAGAAGCACCAACACGGCAGGGCGCCCCAGCCATTCAAAGCCATAGCGATCAATGGACAGCCACAGGTAATTCTGTAATTGCGGGCCCAGAACAACGGCCACCAACAGGGGTGGGCGCGGCCAGCCCAGTCGTTTCATGACCAGCCCAATAATGGAAAAAATAAGCAACATCAAAAGGTCGGCATGGGAAAAACTGGCGCTGAAGGCCGCAACGGTGCACAGCACCAAAGCCATGGGTACAATAATCTGGAATGGCATCACGGAAGCTTTGGCAAAAATATTTGAAAACCCAATGGCCAGCCCCGTTGCAAACAGGTTGGCAATGACCAAAACCCAGATCATGCCGTACAAGTACGGCAATTGGGTTGTTAACATGGTCTCGCCGGGTTTAATGCCAACAGCAATAAAGGCCACCAGCATCAACGCATAAGACGTGGAACCGGGAACGCCAAAGATGGTGGTGGGAATTAATGCACCGCCTTCTTTGGCATTGTTAGAACTTTCCGGCGCGATCACCCCGCGCACGTCGCCCTTGCCAAAATTCTCGGTATTTTTTTCGGTCTGCACCGCATGGGCATAGGCGAACCAGTCGGCAACGGAACTGCCCAGCCCCGGCAACCTGCCAA
>Ga0233439_10006714_pt1 | contig 10138 bp, 11 predicted proteins | sample SI_123_September_6_FD_182713 | JGI IMG/M metagenome (GOLD analysis project Ga0233439, IMG submission 182713) | Seawater microbial communities from Saanich Inlet, British Columbia, Canada - SI_123_September2016_100_MG | ecosystem: Environmental > Aquatic > Marine > Inlet | place: Canada: British... | reverse complement strand
GATTGGGGAGTCTTTTACGTAGCCAGCACCGCCGTGGATTCGCATGGCATCAAGGGTGACTTCGGAGCAGATTTCGGATGCATAGAGCTTTGCCATTCCGGCTTCTTCATCGACTCGTTCGCCTTGATCTTTTTTAGCGGCGGCGTCACGAGTCATTAGGCGCGCCGCGTGGATTTTTGTTGCCATATCGGCGAGCATATTTTGTATTGACTGGCGGGTTGATATTGGTCGTCCGAACGTTTCGCGTTGCTGGGCGTATTTGATGGCAGCTTCAAAGGCGGCTTGAGCGACTCCGATGGCTCGCGAGGCGACATTGATTCGACCTGTTTCTAGCGAGTCCATCACTTGATAGAAGCCTTTGCATTCTTCTTTTCCAAGTACGTTTTCTGCGTCTATTCGATAGTCGTCGAAGATGAGCTCTGTGGTGTCGACTCCGCGGTAGCCGAGCTTATTAAAATCTTTACCAGACGTGAAACCGGGTCCTTTTTCGGCGATGAATCCTGTGATGCCTTTGTGGGGTGGATTCGTGTTCATGTCGGTCTTGGCCAAGAGCAGAAACACGTCGCCGTTTCGGCCGTTTGTGATGAACTGTTTTGTTCCGTTGATTACGTACTCTTCGCCGTCCTTAACAGCTTTCGTTTGCATGCCTGCGACATCGGTTCCTCCGCCGGGTTCGGTGAGGGCGAGTCCGCCTCGTTTTTTGCCTGAAGCGAGATCGGGGAGCCACTTTTTCTTTTGTTCTTCAGTTCCGTATTTGGTGATGCCCCAAGTGAGCATGGAGTGGGAGCCGACGGGGCCTGTTAGTGACATCCACCCTTTGGCTAGTTCTTCGAAGACCATTGCGAAGGTTGTGACGTCGACACCGAGTCCGCCGTATTCCTCGGGGACGGTTAGGCCGAAGAGGCCCATTTCTGCCATTTGGTTGAAGAGCTCGGTTGGGTAGGTGTCGTTTTCGTCGTGCTCGGCGGCTTGGGGGATGGCTTCGCGTTTTACGAAGTCACGGACGGCTGCGAGTAGTTGGCTGCGGACTTCGAGGGCTTGTTCGGTGGGCATGATTTTTGGAGAGATGTTGAGGGTGGATTTGCGGTTGAGGACACTATATTCGAGAGTGAGGTGAGTGGTGACGATTTTGAGGGGTGTGCAGGTACTTCGTATTGCCTCGATATCCTGAATCGAGTTCAGGATGACGGGTGTCGGGAAGATGGCACTTCGTGACTCTTCGACGGGGCTCAGGATGATGAAGGGCAGTTTGATTTCCCGAAAAGACGGAGGGGTGAGGTTGGGTGAAAGATCCTGAAATTGAATTCAGGATGACACTTGAGGGTGGTGGGCTGAGTCGGAAGTTGCGTTGTCTGGGGCGTTGATTGCCACGTCGTCGAACTCCTCGCAATGACAAGCCAGAGCTAGTCTGCTGGTTCTAGGCCTTTGGCTAGGGCGGCACCAGCGGGGCAGCAGGTGCCGTCGTGGGAGTGGGCGAAGGATTTCGAGGTGGCGTTGACGAATCGAACGAGGAGCAGCATCACTGGAACTTCGACAAGCACTCCGACTACTGTTGCGAGAGCTGCGCCGGAGTTGAGTCCGAAGAGCGATACGGCTGCTGCTACTGCGAGTTCGAAGAAGTTTGAGGCTCCGATTAGCGCTGCGGGAGCGGCGATATCGTGGGAAAGTCCCCAGAATTTTGCGATGGCGTAGGCGATGCCGAATACGACGAAGGTTTGAATTATTAGAGGGACTGCGATGAGTCCGATATGTCCCGGATTGTCGAGGATGATTTCACCTTGAAATGAGAACAGCAGGACAAGGGTTAGAAGTAGCCCGATGATCGTCACAGGCCCGAGTTTTGGCAGGAATATGTTTTCTACCCAGTCGGACCCTTTTGCTTTGATTAGCCACTTTCGTGAGAGGTAGCCGGCGGCGAGTGGGATGACTACGTAGAGGACTACTGAGAGTAGGACTGTGTCGTAGGGAACGGAGATATCGCCGATCCCGAGTAGCAGGATGACGATTGGGGCGTATGCGAACAGCAGCACGAGGTCGTTCACGGTTACTTGGACGAGTGTGTATGCGGCGTTTCCTTTGGTGAGGTAGCTCCATACGAAGACCATCGCTGTGCATGGGGCGGCTCCAAGGAGGATGGCTCCGGCGACGTATTCACTTCCGAGATCGCCGTCGATCCAGGGTGCGAAGAGGACTTTCAGGAAGAACCATGCGACGACGAACATGGTGAATGGTTTTACTAGCCAGTTGATGACGAGGGTTAGGGCGAGTCCGCGGGGTCGTTTACGTACGTCGATGATGCTGGTGAAATCGATGCGGACCATCATCGGATAGATCATGAACCAGACGAGGATGCCGACTGGGATTGATACCTGACTAACGGTGGCTTTGCTGAGGGTGTCGGGGAAGCTGGGCCATAGTTCGCCGAGCGCTACTCCGGCGATGATGCAGAGTGCGACCCAGAGGGTGAGGTATTTTCCAAAAATTCCGAGTTGCATTCTTTTCTCTGAGAGATCGGGTGTGATGGGCTGAGTCGGGGTGATGAGGCTTCTGGGAGTTTAGTCGGTTCACACTTTAGTCCTCTCCCTTCGAGGGAGGAGGTGGTAAGCCAGGGGCGAAGATGGTGTGTAGATACTTCGTACTGCTTAGAGATCCTGAATGGCGTTTGGCTCCGGGCGTCACTCTCGTGACTTGGTCGCCCGCTGCAATCTACCCTCCCTCGGTCCCTCCCGAAGGAGGGAGGGTAGATCAAGAAGAGCAACTGCTAGCCAGCGGCTTCGGCGTCTTGTTCTAGTGAGGTTGATTTGCTCATTGCTGGGTAAAGGACGAAGGCGATGAACATGAAGATTATTCCGGCACTGGCCGTTATTAGTACTGCGGTTGCGGGGTTGAGGATGCTGGCGAGTGCGCCGATGCCGAGTTGCCCGAAGGGTCCGATTCCGATGAATACGGCTACTGATCCGAGCACTCGACCTCGCATTCGCGGTGATGCGACGTAGATCATGATGGCGCTTTGCATGGTGGCGAATCCTGACATTCCCATGCCGCCGAAGAAGAGGATTATTAGGGTGACCCAGTAGACGGTTGATTGCGAGAACAGGACTATCGCAACTATGAAGAGCAGTGATCCCCACATGTAGATTCGGGTGTAGTGATGGGGTTTGGCGAAGATGACGATTAAGGCTGCGCCGATGAACGCTCCTGCACCTTCGACCGATTGAAGTATTCCGATTAGGACGTCGCTGACTCCGAGCACTTGTTTGGCGACTACTGGTTGTTGGCTCATGTAGGAAAAGCCGAAGACGTTGAGGATGAGGGTTACGCCGAGGGTTCCGATCATCACCTGGCTTTTGCGGATGTAACGAACACCTTCGATGATTTGAGTTTTGGGTCCGGCGGGTGCTTCGGTTGTGGTGGGGCGGGTGTACTTCATCGATAGGGCGATTGCGACACCGATTGAGTAGAGGACGACGCCTAGGAGGAAGCCGCCTTGCGCTCCGATGGTGGCGAGGAACACTCCGCCGATGAAGGGTCCGATTATTCGAAATAGCGAGTTGGTGGTTTGTTCGAGAGAAACGGCGCGCCCGACTGATGATCTTGCAACGACTTCGCCGATCATGGTTCTTCGAACTGGGAATTCGCTCGCCATTACGGCTCCGATTAGGAAGCTGCCTAGTGCGAGATGCCAGTATTCGATTCGATCATTGATGATGAGGAGTGCAAGTGCTGCTGATGTGGCGGCCTGAACGGCGAGCCCGGACGTCATCAGATATTTGCGGTTGAGTCGCTCGGCGATGATTCCGATTCCCATGCCGAAGAGCATCGGGAGGAATCGCAGAAAGAACGTTACGGATACGAGAAATGGGGAGTCGGTTAGCTCTAGGGCGACGAGTGCTACGACGAGCATTTCGAGCCACATCATCGTGCCTGTCATCCAGCCGACCGACCATAGACGCAGGAATTGTCCGTTGCGTAGGAGTTTTGGTTGTTGGGCTGTGGTGGTGGTCAACGAGGGGAGCGGCGATGTTGGCTGGCTGGGATGATGTCAGCCTATTTGCCGTCCTTCGAGAGCCTCAGGATGACATTTTTCTTTCTGCTGAGAATGCTACCCGTTTGTTGGTGACAATAGCAGTGGTGGGTTGCTTGTCGATGGGCGGGTTTGGAAGGAGCCGTCGTTATGCGGCTAGTTTTGTCGCGGGCAGGCGCGCTAGAGATTGAGGCAGGTGGTTAGTTCGAACGATTCGAAGGGGATTGGGTCGTCCGCGTAGGTGAAAGGTGTGACGGTGTCGGAGTATTTGTAGTTGGTGACTATTTTGAGCACTGCGGAGTCGTTTTCGTAGCCGAGTACGTAAGCTCCGCCTAGGTCGTTTTCAGGGTTCCATAGAGTGAAGAAAACTTCGTTGCCGAGCATTCCCTCTCTTGGCGGTCCGATGGTCCAGACGATGCCGCCGTTCATGAACTTTCCGAGTGCTACTCCGTTGCCTTGGGCGCAGAGATCCCATGTGTTGTTTTCGAATTTCAGCACGCTGTGATCGAGATGTGCTTGCCAGCTGGATAGTAGTGGGCCGATTGTTAGGCCTTCTGTGGATTTGAGATTTTCTGGAAAGCTTCGTGGGCTGCCTTTTGTTGAGGGTGTGCCTTCGGGGATTGGTGTTGGGGTTGGTGGTTCTTCGGAGGGAACTGTTACTTCGATGGAGACGAACGTTGCGACGGGGCGTGGCGTGCTGGTGGCTGTGGGTTCGGCGACGGTATTTGATCCGCAGGCGATTATGGCGATGGTGGTGAGGCCGACTATCGCTAGTTTCCAGGTTCTTGTGAGAGTTTTGGTTGGGGACTTGATCATCGTTGTGTCTCCCGGTATCACTGCTTGGTTCTTATGGAGGAGGATGCTTCATTTTGCTGAATTGAGCAATGGCGTGTTTAGGTGATGTTAGGGGTGGTGGTGTTTGGTGGGTAGTTCGAAATTGCTACTGGGTGTGAGTGTTTGATCGCTGTGACCGATTTGCAGGAATCGATCGCTGTAGGGGAGGGCAAGCAGATGCGTATTTGAATTGCTCTGGTTAGGCATTGACCAGCGGGTATGTATGAACTAGATTTGGCCGAATTCAAATTATTGACTGCACGGGGCTGGTTTATGTTCATCAATGTTATTTGGCTGATCGCATTCGTTTTATTAGCCGTTGTTTCTATCCGATATTTCGTGAGGTTCGTTCGATCTTCCCGAATGTTGGTTCGATTCGGTGGTGGCTTTTCAGTAGGGCTGCTGTCGTTGTTGCTGGGCTTGATCTCAGTCTTAGGGCTGTTGGGGATTATTTACACTTTTACGTATAGCGGTAGTGAGGTGGTAGAGGTTCAGATCGAAGGTACAGCGGAGCAGATCGAACGTGGAAGCGAGATTGCGAGTTGGACTTGCAGTGGATGTCACTCACTCGACAATAGTCTCCCTCTTACAGGCGGGAAAGACATCATGGCTGATGTACCGATCCCTATCGGGAAGGCGACACCGGCGAACTTGACTCCTGCTGGTCGAATTGCTGATTGGTCGGACGGTGAGTTGCAGCGAGCGATTCGAGAAGGTACTGCGGCTGACGGAAGTATGTTGAGTATTATGTCGGCCAACACATTCCGATATTTGAGTCAGCAAGATTTGGATGCGGTTGTTGCTTACCTTCGTTCGGAAGAGCCGGTTGAGACCGATATTGAAGAGGAAAACAGCCTGACATTTTTGTCGATGGTTCTTCAGCCGCTTGGGATGTTGCCAATCAAAAGCCCGCCTGATTTTGGTCCGCCGCCGCATGTGGAACCCGCTGAATCAGCGGTGTACGGTGAGTACATAACTAAGGTGTTCGACTGTGCGCTGTGCCATGGTGATGATTTCTCGGGTGGACCTGGTGGAATTGTGCCTGCGGGTCCGAGTTTGGCAGGTGCGAAAGTTTGGACTAGCGAGCAGTTCATCAACGCTATGAGGACGGGTGCGACTCCTTACGGAACAACGTTGGATGAGAAGATGCCGTGGGAAGAGATTGGGAAGATGGATGACCAGACTGGCCGTGCTGTTGTACCTGAAGGATGCTGCTCCGTAGGCGTGAGCGGGCTTTAGGGGGTGTTAGTCGCGCTCGTCGTCGGACGCTCGGCTTTAGCTGCAGTCTCCCCCTCTAGCTCCCCCGTGACGGGGGAGGACAGGAATAGCTCCGGGCGTCGTTGGACGACTTGGTCGCAGCTGTAATCTGGTGTTAGTCGCGCTCGTCGTCGGACGAATCGGCTCTAGCTGCAAACTCCCCCTCTAGCTCCCCCGTGACGGGGGAGGACCGATTGGCGCTTAGCGCCAAAGGGCTTTTACGGCGTCGGTGCAGACTGGCGTTATAGCTCCGGGCGGCATCGGATGGCTTGGTCGCAGCTGCAGTCTCGTTAGTCGCGCTCATCATCGAATGACTCGGCTCCGCGTCGCAGTCTACCCGCCCTCTAACTCCCTCCCACTCTGGGAGGGAGGACCGATTTGGCCCGATGGGAGGTTATCTCCAGAGGGCCTTAACGGCGTCGGTGCAGACTTCTATGGTTTCTTCGGCGGCGCCGGCTGCCATTGGGGTTGTGACTACTTCGTAGCCGCCTTCTTCGAAGTTGTCGGCCATTGGCATGTAGCCCATGTAGCCATTTGTGTATCCGCTGAACAGGGTCTGTTCGGCTGGTGATGCGCCTTTGACGGCGATGCCGATTTCACAGAAAGCTTCGACCGGAATTGCGACTAGCGCAGCGGGGCCGATTCGCATTGCTTGAACGGGCATTCCCATAGGGCCGTCGGCGGTGCGAGTGGCATTTCCTAGTACGAATCCTGCTCGTTTTGCTTCGGATACTGCGAGCTTGATGTTGTCTTCAGATTCGTTCTTGCGAGCGTTGTTTAGCGTTTCGACTGCTTTATCGAATCCGGCCTGAGCTTCTTCTACAGATGGGAAGTCGCCTACTGGGAGCGTTGCAGTTGAATTGATCACTCTTAATGTGTCGTCGGGTTCGCCATCGGGGTCGTCGACGTACATTCCGAGGTCGGCACCAGATTGAACAACTTCGACGAGTCGTTCTTTTCGTGGAACAGGGTCGGTTTCAAGCCTGATACGAGCGGCCTCGAGTCCGAGTCGTTCGCCGAGCCACTGTGCGACTGCGACTTCGCCGATGAAGCCGTGAGTAGGTCCGCAGTTACCGGCGGCACCTTGTAGGAAAAGACAGAGTCCGCCGCCGTATTGTTCGACAACTTTTCGGGCGTAGCCGGGGTAGTCGGGTGATAGAAGTTTGTTAGCTGGGCCGAGAATTGTTGGGTGGCAGGCGAAGTTCAAGAGGGTAGCGATTGGGCTGCCTTCAGTGTCGTTGATGGCGACTATGCCGACTTCTTGGTCGACTACCCCGTCCCACTGTCGACCTGTGAACAGAGTTCCGTCTTTGAGGGCTGGACGGCGGTTTACGTTGATAGAGCTTGTGCCTTTTCCGACTCCGACGTGAGCAGGTTTTGCGTTGTGGCGCGCTGTGTTGACGGCGTTGGCTACTCGTTCAGGTAGTGAATCCCAGTAGGGGCCGACTAGTTCCATGCCTTCGTCGAGCCATGACTGTCGATTTACAGGGCCGGAGTGGGTGTGGGTTGCTGAAATTCGGAGGTTTTCGGGTTTGATGCCGGCTACTTTTTCGACTTCGGCTCGGATTTGGGCATCGTCGTCGTTTAGGAGGACGCCGATGTCGAGATCGACGATAGCGATTTCGAGGTCGCCGTCGGTTACGTATAGAGCGGTTGCGTAGAAGGGCATGTCGACGCCTTCAGCACGCTGGTGAGTTGCGGCTCCCCATCCGGCGTGAGCAATTCCTACTGGTGGGGTGATGTCTGAGCGTCCGGCGCCGGCTGTGAGCATTTTTAAAAGTTCCGTTGTTGGCTGATGAGTGTTCGAGTCAGTTGAGGGAATTTATCACTGGAGAGCCGGGATTGGGGCGGGGATTTCAGACAGTGTGGAGAGATTGATGGTGTATGGGTCATTTTGTGGCACTGCGTGGCCCTTCGACGGGGCTCAGGATGGTGCGGTGAATTGGGTTGTCAGGCTTGTGGGTGAGTGCAGATACTTCGTACTGCTTCGAGATCCTGAATCGAGTTCAGGATGACGGTGGTGCGGGGTTTGTGGTGTCGTCGTGATGGCTGGTAATTGTTTATGGTGTGGGCTTGCTGAATTGATTGTCGATTCGGGGTGACAATGTTTTTACGAGGGCTGGCGCAGAGATTTCTATGGCACTAAAACAGCGACTTCTTTATTTGAGTGCGCAATCGACCGATCCAAGGTCGCCTGCGATTTCTCAGGCACTTCACGAGCCGGTACGTGGTTCGATTGTTGAGATTGATCCGACGAGGACCAGGCTCGATTACGAAACTGTTCACGATGCGATTTGCGATGGATGGCGGGTGGTTCACTTTCCAGATCAACGTGGATCGCTTGAAGGTTCCGAGATCGAAGTTCTTGGGTATCAGTTCGTTCTAGAGAAGATGGAGCAGTTCGATGACTAGTGCGACAGGTATTTCTACTGAAAATCTGCTGAATGATGATCAAGTTGCTGATTTCGTCATCAATGGCTATCACATAGTTGAACCGCAATTTCCGGCTGACTTTCATTCGAAGGTTTACTCCGAACTAGAGTTGCTGCCGATGAACCCAGGCGACGATATCAACAAGGCGATTCCGAAGATCGATCAGGTGTACGAACACCCTGCAGTTGCTGGCGCGCTGGCGAGTTTGCTGGGTAGCGATTACACCCGAGCTGCACATCGGCATTGTCACAAAAATCATCCGGGAACTCGGAGCCAGGCGTGGCATCAGGACAGCCTTAACATTCCGACTTTGGACGATGGCCATGGTCGGGTTTCTGATCATGTTCAGAGTGTTTTGGTTATGTACTACCCACAGCACGTTGCTTCGAATATGGGACCGACAGCGTTAATCCCGGGGTCGCATTTGTTTACGGCTGCCCAGGATCGAAACGCTTCGCACGGGAATTTTAGGGATCAGATCGTGGCAGTTGTTCCGGCTGGTTCAGTGTTGATTCTTCACTACGATATTTGGCATGCAGGTACTGCGAATACGAGCGATCAGATTCGTTACATGGTGAAGTATTTGTTCGAGCGGGCTAGCGAATCGACTGAGCCGAGTTGGAATCATGATTCGTCAAACGATGCTCATATTTTCGAGCGGCTTGAGCGAGACGAGGCAGCGTTGATTCAGCGATCGTTGGTCGATAAGCGGAATTTTCGGCGAACCACTATGTGGAACAACTTGGCTGGTAATGCTGGGTTGAAGTACGAGTACCGCGACAAGTGGTCGGGCGAGTGGCCGCAGCCGAATCAGTAGCGGTTTTTTGTGCACGATATTTATGTTGTTTGCATGAGTGACGTGCCAGTTTGATTGCTTCTCACATTGCACACATTGATTTGCGGCGAGAGCAGTCATAGCTTGGTAGTAACGGGTAGTGGGGGCGCCTGATTTAGGCGGCTCGAGATTTCGGATCTGAGGAACACTATGGCCAGTGAAGCCGCGATTCTTGCTGAAGGTTTGACGAAGCACTACGGCGACGTTCATGCGTTGAACGATCTTGATTTGAGCGTTCAAAAGGGCGAGGTGTTCGGTTTTCTGGGTCCGAACGGTGCTGGTAAGACGACTGCTATTCGAACCTTGATGGATGAGATTCGACCAACCGCGGGTAAGGCCTCGATAGTCGGTTTGGATACGCACGATAAGTCGGTCGAAATTCGTCGTCACATCGGTTATTTGCCGGGGGATTTGGCGATGTACCCGGGATTGACCGGCAAAGACTTGCTCAGCTACTTCGCTAATTTGCGGGGCGGCGTTGACTGGTCATACGTCGAAGGACTTGCCGAGCGACTGAATGCTGATTTATCGAAGAAGGTTGGAAATTTGTCTTCGGGTAATCGCCAGAAGATTGGACTTATTCAGGCGTTCATGAGTCGACCCGAAGTGCTGATTATGGATGAGCCAAGCACTGGGCTTGATCCGCTTGTGCAGCGTGAGTTTCAGGCGATATTGCGAGAGCTTGTTGGCGATGGAAAGACGGTGTTTCTTTCGAGTCATACGCTTTCGGAAGTGCAGCGCGTTGCCGACCGTGT
>Ga0233439_10006713_pt1 | contig 10138 bp, 17 predicted proteins | sample SI_123_September_6_FD_182713 | JGI IMG/M metagenome (GOLD analysis project Ga0233439, IMG submission 182713) | Seawater microbial communities from Saanich Inlet, British Columbia, Canada - SI_123_September2016_100_MG | ecosystem: Environmental > Aquatic > Marine > Inlet | place: Canada: British... | reverse complement strand
AGGTCAGCAGGATTTTCTGTTAGCAGCAAATCTGCTTGTTGAAGCTCTTCAGTGGAGATCTCTCCAGTCCGGTCATAGCCTAGAAGGAGTTCTTCCAAACGCGATGCGTTGACATCAAAGGCGATGACTTGTCGATACTTTCCAAAGGCAACCGCAACGGGCAGTCCAACATACCCTAGGCCAACGACAGAGACTTTAGCTGGAAGCAATTTTTGTATTAGTCAAAAGTTTGAAGATTATTAGCTCCAAATGTAGTTGCCTAAGTTATGCCGATGGATGCTTGAAGCTAAACTTTACATGATTCTGATCGAAACAAGTGATGAAATGGTTTCAATTCCCTGAAAAAAATGATCCAAAATTAGCGTCCAGAATACCACGAAGTAGTGCTTCTCAACCGTGGCTAAGAACTTATTGAAGGCGTTTTAGGTGGTGCGAGGCTGCGGGGGCTATCTTGTGAAGGTTCTATTGGATTGCTCTCGTTAAGACGAAGCAATTTATGGTTCTTGAGGTGAAGGAGGCTCATTGATTACTACATGTATTGCATCAAATTGATGTTTGTTTCCCTTCTTCTTTAGGTTGTCTTCAGTTCAAGCTGATTCCCATCTCCCACTTGTTGGTCTTCGTTGGGAGGATACTTCTAGAGTTTCTGTGAAACTCTCCGAGAAACACGTCCAAGCGACTTCGATCTGAAGTCGGGCCATTGCTCCCAATTTAGGGTCATTGCGATCTACCCATAGCAGAGTGTGGGTGTCAAGAACCACTCTGGTGCTTTCCAGAGATGGTCCTCCAGCGGTTCAATGACATCACCATGGATTGATAACAGTGGATGAAGCCCAAAAGGAGAATCGATACGTCCACCCGAATAGGGTCTCAACTCGGCGACAGGCTTCCCGTTGACCATAGTCATTCAAGTGGTCATTTTCGATTTAAAAAAAAGCTTAAGTTGACCCACTTGACTTACTTAAGTTCAGTAGGTTCGAATTTTTATTCTTGGGAGTTTCATTTATGGACATCAATATCTCGGAAGCAAAAGCACAGTTGTCTAAGCTCATTAATCTTGCCTACCATGGTGAAAAGATAGTGATTTGTAAAAACAATTTGCCGCTGGCGGATCTTGTGTGGCACCAGCCCGAAGGTAAGCGAAAGCTCGGTTTGTTGAAGGGAAAATTTGTGACGCCTCCGAGCTTCTTTGAGGCAGATCCTGAGATCGAAGAGATGTTTTACGGTAGTGACTCATGAAGTTACTGCTGGACACCCATATCTTTTTATGGGCGCTCTCTGAGCCAAATCGGCTGAGCCAAAAGCAGGTCAATGCAGTGGAAGACCCCACAAATACGGTATACGTCAGTTCCATCTCGATCACAGAAATTGCGATCAAGGCTTCGTTGGGTAAGTTGGAGTTGGTCTTTGATCCGCTTGATGCAGCAGAGAAAAGTGGCTTTGAGATGCTTGATTTTTCGGCTAAGGACGCCCTGCTGCTAAAAGATCTGCCGTTCCATCACCGTGACCCATTTGACCGAATGCTGATCACGCAGGCGATCTCACGGAGACTGATTATCGCAACCCAGGGTTCCCTTATTGATCAATACGATTGCCGCACTTTGAGGTAGGACGTGGGCATCCAACAACAACCGAAATGGCTCGCCACGCTACGCTCACGAGGACGTTCACTTCCGATATTTTGTCACTGTGAAGAGGTGAGGCAAACTTGTAAGACCCTAATGAGAAACCCAATTCTCAAGTCTCAGCCCCGATACACGCGAAAATTCTTTTTCATTGTTAGTCACCAACACCAACCCTAGCGAACGGGCATGGCCTGCAATCAGTTGGTCATACGGTCCAATCGGCATTCCCAATTTGGCCAGCTCAGCACGGATCTGCCCCGCATGCACAGCCGCCGAATCGCCCAAAGGCAAGACGTCTATTCGAGCAATAAGCCCCTCGAGACTCGTCAAATTGCGTTCAGGATTCGAGGAGCGTTCTGCACCGTAAACCAGTTCCATATAGGTGATGCTGGAGATACACATACGACCGTCGTGCTTTTCAAACGCTGCACGAACCGATGCCGGTTTGTTCTTCATCGTGTAAATCACGATGTTGGTATCCAGCATGTATTTCAGCATTACATTGCTTCTCGCTCTTGATCGACCGGTTGCTCGCGCGAGGCCATGAAATCGTCCGTTACACCTTCCTCCTGGAACCAACTATCCCAACCCTCTCCAGCAGGGACAATCAAACGACCACGACCAACCGGAATGATGTCCACCCGCTTGACCGATTCGGGCAGCGCTACATCCTTCGGTAGACGGATTGCCTGCGAGGTATTGCTTTTGAACACAGCACCACTTTTCATCAGGAACTCCTTATAATTTTTTGGATATACAAAAACCATATCCAAAGATACTCCAGGCTAGAATCGTGTCAAGAGACAAAATGTTGGTTCGGCACTAGAAGGAGCTTCTAAAGACAATGAGAAGATGTTTTACGGCGATGAATATTCAACTGCGGCATGAAAAGTACCAAGCTGCAGAGAGCTTAGAGATGGAAGTCCTCTGTCCGGTTGGAGTAGCGAAACGCGATACCAACTTAATCCATATGGTGTTCTCTTGAATTTTGATTGAAGCTGTCCAAAGCTGAACACATGCTTTGACATATGTCATTTATTTTAGGAGTCAACCCATGTCTGCTGAGCGTCAAGTTAAATTATTTCGTAATGGCCGCAATCAGGCGGTTCGGATTCCACGTGAATTCGAGTTGGAGGGAAAAGTCGCAATCATGCATCGTGAAGAAGATTGTTTGATTATTGAACCGATACGAAAGCCGGGCTTGCTGGCTACGTTAGCAAAGTTGCCCACACTGGAGGATGATTTTCCAGATGTTGATCAAGGACTCATACCTCTGGATTCCCCTGATTTATGAACTTACCCCTCTATTCACTAGATAAAAACATTCTCTCTGATCTGGTTCGTCACCCTCAAGGGGTTGTGGCCAAAAAGATTGCTGTGGTGGGAGAGAATGAAATCTGTATCTCCATCATCGTTGCTGCAGAACTACGATTTGGAGCAGCGAAAAGAAATTCTGCTCGACTAAGTAATCAAGTGGAGACCATTCTAGCAGCCATGTTGGTAGTTCCTTTCGACGTGCCTACAGATCGTGAGTATGCCAAACTTCGGCAATTGCTGGAGTCATCGGGCAATTCTATCGGGGCCAACGATCTCTTGATTGCGGCCCAGGCAAGAGCAAATGGGCAGATCCTCGTCACCAACAATGTTCGTGAATTCACCAAGGTTCCTAGCCTGCAGGTCGAAAATTGGCTAGCCTAAATTGGAGAATGAGGTTTAGGAAGTGAAAACAACTGATCTTGTCCGAGCCTGCAGGTGCCGACCACCATTTGCGATTCTCCCCCCACTTGTTGAGTAGCGTACCTCAGTCAGGCCATAGCCTTTTATCCGTAACGCTTGGAGTTCTATCTCAAAGATTGGTCACGAGACCATTTTGCTAAGTCACAACTTTGTTCTGGGACTCCGGGAGGTGTAGTTGAAGTGAGTTTCCACAATGCGACGGTATGCACCTCGTCAGCAATGCCAGAGAAGTCTCCGTCTGGCAGCAGTGCTAGACATTAGTGGCCGAGAAGTTGTCGGGGTTGTATCAAAGTCTCCCTGGCTGAAGAGCAACGTAGCGAGATTCTGCTGATGCTTCTTTTCTTTGCACTTTCCATTTGTACTGATTGCACTTGAACAATTTATTGAACAAGTAAGTTATCATGAAAGTAGTTACCTACTCACATGCGCGTAATGCGCTCAAGTCGATTTTGGATGAGGTCGTTCAGGATGCCGATGTAACCATCATTAGTCGCCGCGACGCAGAAGGAGATGCGGTGGTGATGTCTCTAGATAACTACAACAGCATCATGGAAACACTGCATCTAACTAGTAACCCCGCGAATGCCGCAGCTCTGGCCAAGGCAATTGAACAAGATAAAGCTGGGCAGGCACAAGATCACCAACTGCTTACCGTTGATTAACCGTGCGAGCCATTCGCTTTGTACCGGACGCATGGGAGTCTTACCTATACTGGCATTCCCAGGATAAGAAAACGCTCAAGCGCTTGAATTCGCTGATTACTGCTACTGCATGTGATCCGTTCGCATGTATCGGTAAGCCAGAGCCACTGCGTGGTGATTTGTCCGGTTACTGGTCTAGGCGCATCGATGAAGCGCATCGCTTGGTGTATCGTGTAAATGATGCTGATCTGGTCATCATTGCCTGCCAATTTCATTATGCTGGTACGACATAGTCGTATGACATTGATGATTAACTCGGTCAAGACAAGATGTCACGCTCCACCCAGCGATCTTTTGATTGATACACCTCTCTCTGTTTGCTAGATACGAAACATTCTCTCAAACTTGGTTTCCTATCCCCGAGTAATAGCCGTCAACATAATGCTGGGTAAAAAAAGATCAAAGCGGCATGTTCTCGTCGATGAGCATGGCGTCCTCGTCTTCAAAGATTTTTTTATCTACAGTCATCAGAGACAGGTTTCTGTCGAGTGCTTTAGCCAGAATGAAATGGTCAGCAGGGTCGCGATGAAAATTCGTAAGTTGGCAGGATTGTAGGGCAATCCATCCATCGATTGGGAATTCCACCAGGCCTGCCCGAAGCCAGTTAGCACGCCAGCGTTCAGGAGATGTGGGTAATGAGATCCGATCTCTCTCTGCTAGCATGGCAGCTTCCCAGAAACTGATTGCGCTTACCGCTAGTAAGCCAGCCCGCCAAGCGACTTCAATCTGAAGTCGGGACGTTGCTCCCAATTTAAGATCGTTGCGATCTACCCATAGCAGAGTGTGGGTATCAAGAATCACTCTGGTGCTTTCCAGAGATCGTCCTCCAGCGGTTCAATGATATCACCATGGATTGATAACAGGGGATGAAGCCCAAAAGGGGAATCAATACGTCCACCCGAATAGGGTCTCAGCTCGGCGACAGGCTTTCCGTTCTTGGTAACAATCCAGGTTTCACCAGTAGTGGCCACTGTATCCATGAGGGCTAAGCATTTGGCCTTGAACTCGGATGCTTGGATCGTATGCATATTTTTACTCTTATGTTGACTATTTAAATGACCATAGTCATTCAAGTGGTCATTTTCAATCTAACGAAGTTTAAGTTGACCCACTTGATCTACTATTGACAGTTAAGTTCAGTAAGTCTGAATTTTTATTCTTAGGAGTTCATTTATGGATATCAATATCTCGGAAGCAAAAGCGCAGTTGTCTAAGCTCGTTATTGCCTACCATGGTGAAAAGGTAGTGAAAGGATCGTTATGTGGTAATGGATCTCGCACAGTACCAACATTTACGAGAATGTGAGCTGGAAGCAGCACTTGTAGAGACAAAAGATGATTTGGAGGCAGGCCGAGTTGTGAAAGAATCTGCAGAGGCACATCTTGCTCGGCTTGATTCCTTGGCATGAGTTTTACACTTGTTTTTACTGAGAGCTACAACTGTCGTGCCGCAAAATAGTTGAGAAAGCACCCAGATTTACGATTAAATTGTCGAAAAACACTTCAGCTACTTGAACTTAATCCCTTCCACTCTTCACTGCGCCTGTACGCACTTCAAGGTCGTTTAGAAGGTATGCACTCTGTGCCTATCAATTTATCTTACCGCATTACTGTTGAGCTACTGATCTCGGATCAAGAGGTCATCCTGCTAAATGTAGGTGACCACGATTCAATGTAACGTGATAGAAATAGGTTCATCCTCAAACTAGGCGAACTACCGAGAATTTCTGGCAATTTGAATGACAGATTTCAAATCCTAGGTCATCACCAAGAATCAAATAAATTCAAAAGAATTGAACATCATTACGTGGCGCTACACTTCCAAGAATGCCATGATAAATTCATTGCTTTGTTGCAACATACCTGAACAGGCAAAACATCAGCTTGCGAACTGTTTGCAGCAACGAGAGAGTTATCCATCTCTCTTTTCCAAGTATTTATTGATCCCATGTCAAACACCACGCTATTGCAAGGTACATTCAGGCCAAGCAATTCTTCTGCGCTTTAGACGTACAACTCGATTGTCTCAGTACTGAACCCCTTGCGACCCTAGGCTTTTCGGTTGGCTATTAGCTTCTCCGCTTTCTTGTCATAGACAGACAACTTGACTGAAGTCTGTCTATGATCTCAGAATTTCCCATTAAAAAAGTTTCCAAAAAAACTATGTGATAGCCGAGTACTTCAATCGTTCCCCATGTTGTAGCAGTATGGAAAGTATGGCAAAAAGCGACGGTATCCGGCAGCAAATCTCTTTGAGGGAACAAAGTGTTGAACTCTTTGAGAAAATGGGTTGGAGGTTTAGAGGGCACACAGCTCTACAGCCCGCAAAAATGATGCATTTATAATTCAAAAAAATATTAATTGATGTATATATAATTCATGAGTAAATATTCTTTATCAAAATCAGCCTTTCCTCCCGAAGTCGTCAGGATGCTAAGAGAACTTGGTGAAGGCCTGAGGATCGCACGACTTCGCCGCAGGCAGTCTCAGGTAGATTTCGCGGAACGCCTGATGGTTTCTCGAGCCACATTACAACGTATGGAACGAGGAGACCCCTCAGTAGCACTAGGAGCCTGGGTTTCAGCAGCCTGGCTTCTCCAGCGGTTATCTGATTTACAGCATGTGTTTGACCCTGATTTTGATGAAGCTGGTAAGCGTATGGAGCGTCGCTACTTACCTACTCGGGGTAAAAAATCACAAACGATTAGATTGGGCAGAAGCAACGAGTTAAATAATGACTTCTAAAGCTTATGTTACTTTGATGCTGCCCGGCCAAACATCCTCTATCGTAGTGGGGCACTTACATATTGAGCAAACAGGGCATGATGTGCTGGCCAGTTTTGTCTATGGACGGAACTACTGTGAGCACCCAGCTGCTATTCCGCTAGACCCACTCAGATTGCCATTGGACCCAAACCGTCGCTTTGAAGCACCTGGTTTGTGGGGAGTACTCGGAATCTTCCGTGATGCAAGTCCAGACTATTGGGGGCGTCTGGTGATGGAACGTGAAATGCGATCCGTCGAACTTCTGGAGATGGACTATCTACTCCACTCAGGCCCAACCCGTATTGGTGCTCTTGGATTTCAGGAAGAGCTTGAGTCAGAGCCAGCGGTAGAGAAACCAGTCAATCTGATTTCATTACCAGCACTGCTTGAGGCTTCATCTGAACTGGAGGCCAATAAGCCGATTGATGACAAACTGATGTTGCTTTTGCGACAGGGCACTTCCATTGGTGGCGCACGTCCGAAAGCGACAGCGGTAGAAGACAATCTTTATTGGTTGGCGAAGTTTTCGTCAAAGCAAGACCGTCTGGATATGCCTCTGATTGAGTACGCCACACTGCGATTGGCGGCTAGCGCAGGTATCCAAACACCAGAATTCCGATTATTGACGCTAGAGGGTAGCCAGCATGTTGTGATGACAAGAAGATTTGATAGGAAACACACACCAGAAGGCTGGTGCCGCTATCACTACATGAGTGGGTTAACGGTCTTGGGACTTAATGAATTCGAAAATTCCAAGGGTGGTTATCCTGAACTAGCAGATAGTCTTCGTCTGATTAGTACTAATTTCAAAAATGATGCTGTAGAACTCTTTCGTCGCATGGTCTTCAACATACTTATTAGTAATGACGACGACCACCTACGGAATCATGCCTTTATTCATTTGTTGGAGGGGTGGTGTCTATCTCCTGCTTATGACCTGGTACCACATCCACAAGTTGGTTATCAGCGATTTCAGTCAATCATCGTGGGCAAGCAGGGCCGTGAAGGTAGTTTGGGTAATGCACTGTCTGAGGCTGGGCGCTTTGGACTCACTGATGAAAGAGCCAAAGATGTAGTTGAAGAAGTCCTAACCGTTGTTGGCAAATGGCGAGAATACTTTACGGATGCAGGTGTTAGTGAAGCCGAAATAGAGTTACTACAGACAGCGTTCTTACCGGAAAGCGCGTTGCGAGGTTATGAACCTTCTTGAACAGAGATACACTGGCTTAGCTCAATGACCGAATTCATATCTTTTAAAGAATTAGACCTTGGTAGAGTTTATTTTCAATGTTTTGAGAACTCAGTAGCATTTGTATGTAGGAGGGTCTTTGTCACTTCATAGGGAAGTAAATTGAGGACTCCACTTAGTATACAGAGATATCAATTTGATTTCTGCATCAGGTATCCCAGAATAGAGTCACCTTGAACTCCTCACCGATTTCTTCAAAGAGTACCTCTTTCCCAAGTTTCTGAGCAGATTGACAAACTAAAGGAAGTCCACGTCCAAGCTTATCGATGTACCTCAGGTTTTCCATGAATTTGACAATAACTGGGTTCACTGCATAGGACACCCCAGCCTTCAGTTTTTCAACCATAACCGTATTGGGAAGCTTTCCGGGACTAATCACTTCAATCCGTTCATCAAACATCAAAATCCTAATCCTAGAGCCTGTGATAGAATAATTGCGATGCACACAGGCATTGACAATTAACTCTCGAAAAACTTTATCAGGATAGTGCTGCCCTTCTGTGCGTTTGCTGCCACAAACCGTGGAGGGGGAGAGTATGTTATTTTTGATGACCTGCAGGGCTGTCTCTATCTGATTTGGCAGGGAACCATCGATGTTTTTCTTGTCAATCAACTCGTCGGTGACCTGATTTCCTCTGTAGTGGGCAAAGGAGATCAATGCGTTCTGCAAGTTCCGTTGTGGATTGATGCCGAATACCAAAAGTCCAGCCACGGTTGCGTTCCCTTCTTCGGAGAGGATGTCAGTGTTTTGCAGCAAGTGAATTTTTTCGTCCAAATCCATCTCCGTGATCGATACGTCATAGCTTTGAAAATACTGCTCCAACACTGTCTGATTTAGATGTCCAAAGTGGGCTTGCTCTATTTGTGTCAGATCGAAGTGATAAAAACCACTCTGCTGGAAAAGACACATCAACTCGTTCAAACTGGCAATTCGGTTCGTAGAACCTACTCGGATATAAAAGCGCCCACTACTATCTTGATAGGGCCTGTCTTTCCCTTTTGGAACCTGAATAATGCCAATTTTTTTGCCCTCCAATACACTTTCCGTATAATCCACACTGATAGGTGGAATTACATTATTACGGGCTAGGTTGCTAACCATTCCTCATAACTTCTTTGGTTCTCCAGACCCTGAACCTCGCCATTATCTTCTATTCCTAACAATACGACGCCACCACTGGAGTTAGAAAAGGCAATAAGCTCCTTCGCAAGATTCTCTGTTCTGACATCTCCTTGCTTAAATTCGATAGAGGTGTTCCCACCTTGGCGGATTAATTCTTCGATGTAATCGCTACTCATAATTCACAGTGTTTTCTGAGACTTATTTAGGGAATCGCATTGAGGTTGGTACTGAACACACCCCTCAGATAGTGCGTCTAAAGCTGAGTCTAAAATGGTAACGTTTAATTGAGTCCCAGTTCATTGCTTTGTGTGTATTCACTCAGAAAATAGCTGAATCATTTGTAATTCTGAGTTTCCTGGAGACGTTGATTCTTATTAAATAACTGATTTTATAATAGCATATAAAATTCCACAACATGCAGCAGTTTCTACAATTTCTTTCTAATAGCTGACGAGATTAGAATTTGCAAGGGAGGAACTCCAAACAGGGCCTGTCATCAATTTAGCCAAATGACCGTGGCTACCCAGGGGATGCCGCCTAGAAAATCACAAGCTCGCTTATCGTAGCGGGTGGCAATCCCCTGGTATTGCTTCAGCTTGGCAAAGAAGTTCTCAATCAGGTGTCGCCAGCGATACTTCTCACGGTCGAACTTCCAGGGTTGCTTTTGATTGGACTTCGGTGGAATCACTGCTTCCACTTGGCGCTGCTCCAAGCGATCCAGGAATCTTAACCTTTGCAGCATAAACAAGGACTCTTCCTCTAGAGAGAAGAATATTCCTCAAACGAGCAAGTGTTTATTTGATGACAGGCCCTAGTAGTGAATTTTGATTTGGGGCCTATCATCAAATAATTTCTTGAACGTTTTGAGAGGTTACTCCTCTATAGGGAAAGCCCTCTTTCGTTTTCCTATCAAAGAAGCGGACTTCCATAACCATCCG
>Ga0233439_10006706_pt1 | contig 10146 bp, 7 predicted proteins | sample SI_123_September_6_FD_182713 | JGI IMG/M metagenome (GOLD analysis project Ga0233439, IMG submission 182713) | Seawater microbial communities from Saanich Inlet, British Columbia, Canada - SI_123_September2016_100_MG | ecosystem: Environmental > Aquatic > Marine > Inlet | place: Canada: British... | reverse complement strand
CTCGTCTAAACATAAACTCATAATCAAACCCAAATATGTTATAACCAATCATAATGTCCGGGTTTTCAGTTTGTATCAATTTCGCCCATTGTAATAATAAATTCTTCTCACTATTGGCAGTTTCAATTATAGTTCCATCAACTTCATCACAAGAACCTAATACTAAACAATGATTCATATATGGTTCGGGGTCACCGTATTTCATAAATGTGGAACCAATAAATGTAACTTTATCACCCTCAAGTGGCGGAAATAATAATGTAATAATCTCATTAGATAGTTGTATTTTTTCATCTCGATCATATTTATCACTAAGTAATATATCGATAATTGTAGATTTTTTATTGGTACGTGTCTTTTTTTCGTAAGGCTTATAAGTATAAGCATTCTCTTCTCCATTTCCATTAGCTTCCAATTCATTACTATCACCACCAATACCTTCAGTCTGATATTCTTGATTTACTTTATCAAACATTTTATCTATTCGAAGCAACTCTGAATTTTCATCATTACCGTGATCTAATTTTGCTTTTTCAATGGGTGTTTTAATGAGAATATTTATTTTGTCTTGAATATATTCCTTTGTAACCTTTGATTTTGGATAAACGATATCAATATCGTCAAAATTGTTATATCCAAAGGCAGTCATTACACATTTTTCTAGCATATTCGAGCTATTTTTCTTATCCAGAAATTGTAATTGTTGTAAAAATACATCAACTAAATTGGTAGCAAAACGTTTATAGGTCTTAATAGGAATTGGAAAATCACCATGGCTACTACTAGCTTCAATATCAAAACTACATATTTTGAAAGGAACCCGTGTTTCCTTTTCAGGCATAGGTGTCAAATCATTCAAAGAGCACTTATATTCATACTTACAAGTAGTAGTTAGAATTGGCGGTTTTATCATACGAGATGTATTAAATGAAACCCATCCAGATGGACTAATTGAATTTACGTGGAAGTATCGTAACAATGGAGGAATATTACTCTCATATAATTCAATCTCTCGTTTATTGAATACAAGATTTGTTCGTTTTCTAATATTTTCACCAGTTCTTTCATGCGTTACATAACTAAACCATAAATTCTTGGTTTTATTCATTGAAACTGTATTTTTAAAGACCAATTTAATGAATTTATGTTTTCTACCTCCTGAAAATCCATAGAGTTTATGATGATCTACCAGATGGGATGAAACTATAGAATCTTGAAACGTCTTACCGATTTTCTTCTTTAATTCATCTACAAAACACCTTTTATTATACTCGCTCCAGTCATCACCTACTCTGACAAAGAAGAAGGGTTTATAGTCTTCTACATAGAGACAACACGTCTCGCCCTTCTCATTAACACCAAACATTTGGATAATGAAATTCTTTTCATCTTTGAATGAATTGTATTTATCATCACCTGAATCATCGCTATCAAATGATTCTTTTGCTAACGCTTGGTCTTCATCATAGACGTTAAAATCAAACAAACGAAATGATTTTCGAATACCAATCTTCCTTTTGGTTGACATAATTAAATATAATTATTGACTTAGTTTTAGATAATTATTATTACTTTAATATTATCAATTTTCTATATCTATATATTATATACAATGCATAAAGTATTAAATAAGAAAGTATTTGATACTTTGAAACGTAACAAATTACATACGTATTGTATGCTTTCGAATGAACGTATTCATTATGTAAATAAAAACATTCAAGATAAAAATAAAAAAGTATCTATTGACAAACGTTGTATGCTTTCAAATCACATAATTATGAAATAGATTTTTTAATACTTTTACTTCTGTTTTGTTTGCGTATTTTTGATTTGCTATATCCGCCAATTTTATTTTTACTAGTTACCCAGTTATACATATCTGTGAAATTTCTGCTACCACCGTAGTATTCGGCGCGTCCATCGTGAATTTTTAACATAGTAGGATATCCATATACCTCTATTTTTTCACCATTTAGTTTTGTGTTCTCAATGTTACTGATTTTTACATCCTTATCAAAATCAGAATCTTCAATTTCAATAATTTCTATACCAGAACCTAATCTATTTTTCATTTCATTCCATTCTGGTTTCATTGTTTGACAATGGGGACACCAATTAGCATATATGAGAACTACTGCCTTCTCCTTTTTTGGAAGATTCTTTTTGGATTTTGCGGTTTTAGATTTACTACCTTTAGATTTGGTAGCTTTCTTACTTGTATTTTTCGTTGTTGTTGTTTTTGCCATTATAATATAATATAAATAGAAAAAATTGTTAAACTATCATTCTTTTCCTAATATATAATATAATGAAAAACTCAAAATTATTCGTAATCCTATTTTTACTCATAGTATTTGTGTTAGGACTTTTTGCTACAATGTATTTCAATAATAATACTCAAACAAAAAAACAGAATATTGAGAACATGGAATCAGAACAAGAATCCATATGTCCTGATATGTTAGTTAAAAAAGGTCAAACTTTAGCACTTTATAATACAAAAAAACCAATTCAAGAAGGAACTAATCCTATTTTATTTCAAAGTTTAGATGACTACATAGAATTTGTACGAACGCAAGAAAAGAAAGGTATGAATTGCCCTGTTCTTTATTTACAAGAAGAAGTAAACATACAAGGACAGAATGAATACAGAATGCGTCCAAGTCCATTTGACTTACAAGGCGGATTATCCGCAACAAACGCAACTACTGAAATGGTTAACGTATCAGATGCTAACCGTATGAACCCACCTTATAATAAAGATACTTATCCCGGATTTGACCCAGAAGGACAATATATCGGAGTTTATACCAATTTAGATGCCGTTCATGATTCTACAAAACAAAATGTTAGAAGCGATAATCCAATGGACCCTAATTGGGGAGGTATAGATCACACAAAACAAGCAGTTAAATCTGGTAAATATGCTAGTAGAGAAATAACTAAACCAGTATTTAATAAAACACCTAATACTGCGTTTTTCGCCGAATTACCAAGTGATGTAGAAAAGCCAGTTGACATACTCTAATTGTATATTTCAAAATATAATGAATTATACAATTACGTTTCATCAGTTTGTGATGGTTTAGAATAAAGTAAATAATGTCTAATATTTTCAATAGATGTTTTGTTTATCTTTCTCGTTTTCCCATTAGTTGTTACTGTTAAATTATCAATGCATTGAGGATTTGTCTGTAATTCATTTATGAAATGATTAAAAGTATCAAAATTACTCATAATAGCCATTGCGGTTATTGAACTGATACCCGGTATTTGACATAATATGATTTCACCAATATTATCGGGGGTAACATTATCTTTTTTCACCTTTTTTACAACAGAACAGTAATCACTTTCATTGGGTTCAGATGGTTGTGGTGGCGGCGGTTCTGTAGTTTCTGTTGTTTGGTTGGTCTCTCGTAATCGTAATGTCCCAGCAAAATTAGGTGTTAAATAATATGGAATGCGTCCTTTGCCGAATTCACGGTCGATTTTATCAGCTGTATTAATCAACCATTCAGCAGTTTCATCTACAGTTGCTGTTTTATAAATACTGAAACCTTTGAAAAAATGTAAAGACGTCATTGCCGAATATACAATTTTTTTTTCTAATGGAGTTCTTATTTGTGAGAACAACCCTTCTAATAAATAAACTATTGAGTGAAGAGGATACCCTGACGAATGAATTAATCTATAGGATTGTTCTTCGTATCTACCGTCTTTAATCGAAGCGAGTAGGTCACTATAAGTTTTTCTTTCGATTAACATCACGCTTTTACCCTCATCAGTTTGTATTAAAATATCTCCTAATGGGAGAACTTCCTTTTCCAAAATAGCAAATGATGGTGTTTTTAAACTACATAATTTTGCGTCTAAACGTTCATATAAAGCGTGTTCTCGTTCATCCACAATAATTTTCATAGTAAGAATATAATAAGTATAAAAACATTATTATATTGTTTTAAAATAAATTAATTTAATTCCAAACCATAGGGCTAATGCCGATAGGACGAGATTGCTTTACACCATTATCACCAGCAGGATTTTTTAATACTGCAAGGGTTTGGGATGTGCTACGGAAAGCAACAGATGTATTTGATTCACGTCCTACTTGATGAGGAAGACCAGCTTTCTTGCTTCCACCAGCGGAATTTTGGTTAACAATACTAGCAATAGATGCAACTTTTTTAGAACCACTTAATACCATATTTATATATATACTAAATATATTATTCCACGAATGAGAATAATATATTTTGAAACCATATAAACATAACTACCTAGTAATATGTATAAATTCATTTTATTCAACAATAAATAAAATGAATACAGACGAAGATATCCGTGTAGAAAAGAATATAAATGGAGTAGAAACTTATATTTTTGACCCATACAATCCCCTAAATAAGGTAATTACTGAAAATGAAATACAAAATATATTATCTATGTATGGAATAAACACAACCATATTCAACTCTATGTTATATAAACGAGCTTTCGTTCATCGTTCCTACATTAAACGACCTGATATTGAAAACGAATATAACAACATAACAATTGTTCCACAACCAGATGGCTGTTTGCCCCTATATACTAAATCGAATGAAAGATTAGAATTTGTAGGTGATGGTGTATTAGAATGTATTACTAAATATTATTTGTATAAACGATTTCCTAAAGAAAATGAAGGATTTATGACTGAAAAAAAAATTGCTTTGGTAAAGAACGAGGCTATTGGAAGAATTGCGTACGAAATGGGATTACATAATTGGTTGATTTTGTCTAAACACGCTGAGAGTAAGCAAACTAGAACCAATTTAAAAAAATTAGGTTGTTTATTTGAGTCATTTATTGGAGCAATGTTTTTAGATTTAAATAAGATAAAGGTGAATGATGACGAACAATGGTTTTCAGAATTATTTACTACAGGACCGGGGTTTCAAATGGTCCAAGTATTTGTAGAAAATGTATTTGAACGTCACGTAGATTGGATAAATTTAATAAAAAATGATGATAATTATAAAAATATTTTACAAGTAAAGATTCAAAAAGAATTTAAGGTAACCCCACATTATATGGAAGTGGAAGAACAAGACCCAGATACAGGTTACCATATGGGTGTATATTTATGTCTAGGACAACCAATTCATAGTGTGAAGCCAAATCAAGCATTATCAATAACTGAATTTAATAAATACACAGATATACATCAATATATGTCACAATACAATCGTGTTTTCATCTTTATGGGTGAGGGTAGACACAAAATAAAGAAGAAGGCAGAACAAATATCTTGCGAAGATGCCATACGTAAATTACATAATTTTTAAGACTTCAAGGATGTAAAAGTAATGTAAAGATAAACAAAATAAATATAATTTGTATTGATACTATATACATATTATATAGGTAATGAGTGTTCCAATTACATATTTAGAATTATTACAAAATAAAGTAATACCAAATACTCAAGAAGACATAAGAATTCGTTTTGATAAAGAACAAAAATTACCAGATTCTATTTCAGAAGATAAAGATGAAAAACTTATTCAAGAAACTCCCAGTAGACCTAGACAAATTGCTATTTTAGATAAACGTCGAAGTTCAACTGTAAATCGCGATATTATTATGGATAAGCTTCGTAAACAAGATGCCTTTGCTGTTAAACCTAAACCCAGCACTGTAAAAACAGATATACTTGTTCCCAAAGATATTCCTACACCAGAAATAATAGAAGACGCACCTATAAAAATAGATAAAGAGATTGTATTATCAGAAGTAGTTCCTATTGAAGAAGAGAAAGAGGAAAAGGAAGAAGATGACAATATATTTGACGTTCCAGTAGCAGCATCAAAAGGAGATACTATAGAAGATATCAAAGAAAAAGAGACTATAACTCAACTAACTGAATTAAAAACACCTGCCAAATTTGAAGAGGAAGTTCAAGAAGAAAAGGTGGAAGAAATAATCAAACCAAAAAAACGTGGACGACCAAAAAAGATAATACGTACTGATAAAGAAGAAGCCGTCGATGTAGATTTAACAACAGCTGTTATCAGAACTCAAAAAGTTGCGGATAGATTACCAAAAGAACGTGAAAAAAATATTATTGTTGCACCTCCATATTACATGAATAATCGTAAATTATTTATTCAAAAATTAAATAAAATACTTCAACCCAGAGAACAAGAATTATTAGAAAAAACTGAAGAAGTCAATTGCGATAGAAAATCCGGTTCAGATGATTTTTCATTATTATCACATCAGCGTATAGTTCGTGATTATTTGAATTTATATACACCATACAGAGGTCTATTGTTATATCATGGTTTAGGGTCTGGTAAAACATGCACTTCAATAGCAATTGCGGAAGGTATGAAAAGTAATAGAAAGGTATTTGTGCTAACACCTGCTTCATTGAAGATGAATTTTTTTAGTGAAATGAAAAAATGTGGTGACGAATTATATAAGAAAAATCAGTTTTGGGAGTTTGTTTCGATTGAAGGTAATCCCGAATATTTGAGTGTATTGTCAAAAGCATTATCATTACCACTTGATTATATTCGTAAAAATAGAGGTGCTTGGTTAGTAAACATTAACAAAGAACCGAATTTTTCAAATTTATCTACAGATGAAAAGGAATCTGTTGATTTACAATTGAATGAAATGATTCGCTCAAAATATACTGATATTAATTACAATGGAATGAATATGAATAAATTAAATAAATTAACCGATAATCAAACAAGAAATCCTTTTGATAATTCAGTTGTAATTATTGATGAAGCTCATAATTTTGTTAGTAGAATCGTAAATAAAATCAAACATAAAAAGTCCATTTCTTACATTTTATATGATTATTTAATGAACGCAACTAATGCACGTATTGTGTTGTTATCAGGAACACCTATTATTAATTATCCCAATGAAATTGGTATATTATATAACATACTGCGTGGTTATATTAAAACTTGGACTATGAATGTAACTGTAAACACTAGTATAAAAGTCGATACAAACAGCATTTTGAATATGTTTGATAAAGCAGGATTAAAAACCCACGATTTTGTAGAATATAGCGGTAATAAACTAATTATTACACAAAACCCTTATGGTTTTATAAATACAAAGAAGAGAGGAGCTTTGAAAGGAACACAAAGGGAAAAACCAGTAAATGAAAAAGCAAAGACTAGAAAAGTAAAAGGAGGAGCTGCGGATGATAGTTTTAATCGTTATGATGGTGTAAAGTTAGATGATAGTGGTAATCTAACTGATGCTGATTTTTTGAAAAAGGTATTAGCAATATTAAAGAAAAACGGTCTTGAAGTTCAAGAAAAAACAATAGAAATCAAATTGAATAAATGTTTGCCAGATTCATCAGAAGAATTCATAGAAACATTTGTAAATCAAGATACCGAACAAGCCAAAAATATAAATCTATTCCAAAGACGTATACTTGGTTTAACCTCCTATTATAGAAGCGCACAAGAAAATCTATTACCCTCATTGGTAAAAACAGAAGAAGGTGATGATTACAACGTAGTTTATAATGAAATGTCCGACCATCAATTTGGAATATATACCAAAATACGCAAAGAAGAAGCAGATAGAGAAAAGGCAGCAAAGAAACAAAAAAGAAAGCAGGCAAATAAAGAGGAATTATTTAACATTTCATCTACATATCGTATCTTTTCACGTGCTGCTTGTAATTTTGTATTCCCTGATGAAATTGAAAGACCCATACCTACAAAGGATGTTGAAAAAATGGATGAAAATGATATGGATGTCGTATCTAAAGAAGCTATCATTGAAACAGACCCATACTCTAATGTAGATGATGAAGAGAAAAATCAAGTAGATATTGAAAATTACGCAAAACGTATTGAAAACGCATTAGTAAAATTAAATGCTATTGATAGTGATACCGGAAAACATAAATACTTAACTGGGGAAATGTTACAACATTTGAGTCCAAAATTCCTACAAATATTAGAAAATTTAACGAACCCAGAAAACATAGGACTACACTTGATATATAGTCATTTTAGAACTATGGAAGGTATAGGTATTTTGCGTTTGATTTTATTAGCAAATGGATATGCGGAATTTAAAATAAAAAAAATGGGTGATGACTGGGATATAGTAGAAGATGAAAATGATAAAGGAAAGCCGAAATTTGTATTATATACCGGTACTGAAACAACTGAAGAAAAGGAAATAATACGTAATGTTTATAATGGTGCTTGGGATTTTGTTCCAGTAAATATAGCATATAAGTTACGAGAACAACACGAAAATAATATGTATGGAGAAGTGATTAAAATCTTTATGATTACTTCATCTGGTGCTGAGGGTATCAACTTAAAAAATACACGATACGTTCATATAGTAGAACCTTATTGGCATATGGTTCGTCCCGACCAAGTGGTTGGTCGTGCTCGTCGTATTTGTAGTCATCAAGATTTACCTGAAGAATTGAGAACAGTTCAAGTATATTTATATGTCACTACATTAAGTGACGAACAAAAGACAGATGATAAGAATATTGAGTTACGTATTCGTGATGTTAGCAGATTGGACGAGAATGTTCCAGTAACTACAGATGAAACATTGTATGAAATAGCCAGTATAAAACAACGTATTAACAACCAAATTTTACAAGGTGTGAAAGAAACTGCTATTGATTGTAATATATATGCTAGAACCGCAAAATCAGATGATAAACCAATGGTATGTTATGGTTATGGAAAAATAGAATCGAATACATTCTCATCATATCCTTCTTTTGAAATGGATAAACGACAGAAGGAAGGGTTAGATGTAGCTAAATTACAATGGGACGTCCAAGAAGTAAATATACAAGGAAATAAATATGCATTAAGAAAGGAAACCATGGAGCTATATGATTATGAAAGTTATAATAATGCTTTAAATAATCCTAATGTAGAACCAAAACGTATTGGTAAGTTAGTAAAGGAGCAAGGACAATTCAAAATTATTGAATAAACATAAATGATATAATAAAAGTATAATTATTTTTATTATAACGCATAATAGTGGTTTCAATTAAATCCAATCTTCTTTATAATTAGATGACAAGTTAAATGCTCTGTTAAAGCACCTGATGATTCATCTATTTTAATACCACCTGCTGGTGAACTAACTGGATTATTAATACTTAATATAGAGTCACTTCCACTAGGTGTAGTTATGATTGACATACCAACAATGCTTCCTCCACCTGCTTTACCTACAACAGTTTGAGTTAATTCATTACCATTTAATACTACAATAAAATGACCGGTATTGTTTGTAGTTACTTGAAAGGTTATTTCAAAAATACAATCAGGTGGTAACACAAACTCATTAGGACTGGTTCCTTCTTTACGTTGTATTGTGCCGAATTGATTTACACTAGGACTAGGAAAATTAACCGATTCTCCAGGTTCGATCTTATTTGGATTGTCATTAGTTCCACTTTGGCTCATTTGACCGTAAAAATCAGCATAATTGGAAGCAAAACCAGGTCCAGTATGTCCGACATCACCCTTTTCACCAGTAGGACCAATATCGCCAGTATCTCCTTTTTCTCCAGTGGGTCCGATTTCTCCAGTCTCACCTTTCTCACCAGTTGGACCAATGTCACCGGTTTCACCTTTTTCGCCAGTTGGACCAATGTCACCGGTTTCACCTTTTTCGCCAGTTGGACCAATTGAACCTATTTCACCAGCAGCACCTGTAGGACCAATATTACCAGCATCTCCCTTTTCGCCAGTTGGACCAATTTCACCGATTAGACCGGTTTCACCAGTACAACCGATTTCACCCGTAGGTCCAGTATATCCAATATCACCAGTTGGACCGATTCCACCTTGAATACCTCTTGGACCTGCAACACCCGCAACACCTTTTTCACCAGTTGGACCCATACATCCTATTTCACCAGTTGGACCGATATCGCCAATATCACCCTTTTCTCCATTTTCACCGACAGCACCGGTAGGACCAGTTTCACCATCATATCCATCACGACCGTCACAACCATCACGACCTTCCAAACCATCACGACCTCTATTACCGGTTGGACCAATCGGTCCACGTTCTCCAGTTGGACCACGCTCGCCGATTGGTCCTGTTTCACCA
>Ga0233439_10006704_pt1 | contig 10153 bp, 6 predicted proteins | sample SI_123_September_6_FD_182713 | JGI IMG/M metagenome (GOLD analysis project Ga0233439, IMG submission 182713) | Seawater microbial communities from Saanich Inlet, British Columbia, Canada - SI_123_September2016_100_MG | ecosystem: Environmental > Aquatic > Marine > Inlet | place: Canada: British... | reverse complement strand
AGTACGTATTCAGTTAGAGGATTTCTCGGTCACTGATGAAATTGAAGCGATGAAAAAAGTTTCCCGTAATATTGGCGGTATCACCACATTTTTGGGAACCGGGAGAGAGCTTTCTAAAGGTGAAAATATTTCCAAACTTAATTTCGAGCATTATCCAAAAATGGCGGAAAAAAAGCTGGAAGAAATCCGGGAAAAGGCCATCAAAGATTACGGGATCATTGACATGAGCATCATTCACCGGATTGGCCCTATCGACATTGGAGAAAATATCGTATTGATCGTTGCCGCAGGAGAGCATCGTAAAGAAACCTTTGTGGCTTGCGAATGGGCAATCGCTGAACTCAAACGTACCACTCCAATTTGGAAACGCGAAACTACCTCCAGCGGGGAAGTCTGGGTTCAAGATACCCCCTGACCGGCGAGCCGCCGGGGGCAAACTGCAATAGCTTTATCTGGCTAGCAATGATTCTTCTCGGCTGAATAAACCTGGTTCCTCCACGGGACACCAATATTTCTTATGACCGATCCATTGTCGCCCGTAACTGCTGAAACTCCTCTCATTCTCACTGTTAACGTTCGGCTGGCCCGCTGGCTGTTACTTACGCAAGATGAACAAAGAAGGAAAAATGGAGAGCACGCCTGGGAAACTCCGCCCATAATTCCCCTCTCTTCCTGGTTAAGAAATATTTGGCTCGAGTCCTGGCCCTCCCAGTATCTCCTCAGCGAAATACAATCCGAAAAAATCTGGGAAAAAATCATAAAACAGAGTTCAAGTAGTCTGAACCTCCTCCATTTACAGGGAATTGCTACTCAAGCCTGCCAGGCTTTTTCCTTGATTCATGAGTATCGCCTACCTCGGGACCCAAATTTTTATGACCAGACCGAGGAATCAAGAGCCTTCCTGATATGGGCAAAAAAGTATGAAAGCCGACTGTCCTCCCTGGGAGCTTTGGACACCAGCATGCTTATGAATGCAGTGAAAAACTCGATGCAAGCGGGAGAAATACCTCTTCCCCCTTCTATTCGGGTAATAGGATTTGAAGAACAAAGTCCGCAATTGAAAAATTTTCTGGATTTTCTTCGCCAAAAGGGAACCCATGTTGATTTCCAATCTTCGGTTCCAGCCCCGGAAACCCTTGCAGAAAAATTGGATGACGAAAATTCAACAGTAAGTGTCTGTGATTATGAAAACAGGAAAGAAGAAGCAGAGACTTGCGCCCGTTGGATAAGGGCTAATTTTCAACCTGGAAAACGAATCGGTATCGTTGTGCCGGAACTGGAAATGTATCTCACCCTTCTTAAACGCGAATTGGCGGCAGAGCTGGTGCCTGAATATATTTTCAGCCTGGATGACCAAAATTTACCTTTTAATATTTCTTTGGCTTCCCCCTTTTACCAGGAACCGATGATCAAACTGGCTCTGGACCTGTTAACTGTAAAAAGGGAGGCTGGTAAAAAAGCAACCATACCAATCAGTAAATTCTTATCTATTATCCAAAGCCCATTTTTTGGTTTTGAATTTCCGCCAGCCCTGGAAATATCCAACCTCGTGCGTGAACTTAGAAAAAAAAGGGTGCTCTCCATTTCACTCGAACAGTTTCATACAGATTTCAGCAGTACTCCTCAATTAAACCAACTCATAGAAGAATTAATGGCCTGGGTTGGAAACAAAAACAAGTTAATGCCTGAAAATTGGGCAAAGCTTTTGTCGGAATTTTTGAAAACTACAGGTTGGCCAGGAACCTCTCCCATAGAAAATAATAAGCAGTCCATTACATCAAAACGGTATCAGGCTTTTGAAGTCTGGAAGGATTGTTTGAATCAGCTCTGCTCCCTGAATCAGATTCTGGGTCCCATTAGCAGGATGGAGGCTTTAAACCATCTTACTCATATAATTCGAAGCAAACCTTTTCACACTAAAACCCCAGAGCACTCCATTCAAGTGATTGGCCTTCTGGAGTCTTCAGGAATGCAGTTTGATCATTTATGGGTCATGGGTTGTCATAGCGAAGCAATCCCCGCCCAGCCTGAGCCCAATCCTTTCATTCCCTACGAAATCCGTAACAAGTTTTCTATCCCGCGTTCTAATCCACAACGGGAATTGAATTTTGCCGAGCAATCATTGAGTCGCCTGCTAATGGCCGCACCAGATATTCAATTCAGCTTTCCTCTGCACGAAGGAGACATGGACCTGGAAATAAGTCCGTTATTAAAAAGTTTCCCGCAGAGTACAGGGAATTCTTACCCATCCAGCCGAATCAAGGATCAAGTGCGAGCCTTGAACGATTTAGAAGAGTTTACCGAACTCCCCTTTTTGCCTGTAACCGATTCCGAAAAAGGTCTGTTCAAAACCAAGGGTATTTCATCCGGGTATTCCCTTCTCCAGAACCAGGTGGAATGCCCTTTTCGGGCTTTCGCCCGCCACCGTTTGAACAGCGATGGGGTTCAATCTCCGGAAGTGGATTTTGACAATATGGATCGCGGTAACGTCATCCACAAATCCCTGGAGCTATTTTGGTCAAAAACAATGAATCTGGAAAACCTTTTGAAAATTTCTAAGGATTCCCTCGAACAACAGCTTGACCAATACGTGCGAGAAGCCCTCAAACTTTGTTCGAAGCGTACCACCGGTCAGATACAATTTAACCAACTGGAAATTGAGCGAAATGTGCGGGTCATCCATGACTGGCTACATGATGTGGAAATGAAAAGGCCTGACTTTAAAGTGCTCCACAATGAAGAGGATATTGAAATACGTCTGTCTGGAATAAAGTTTTCGCTAAGAATTGATCGCATAGATGAAATTCCTGGTAAGGGTTTACTGTTGATTGACTATAAGACTGGAAGAGATGCCAAACCCGCAGATTGGTTTGGAGAAAAAATCCGCGCACCACAACTTCCTCTTTATGCGTTAGCCAAACCTCCCTCGGGCTTGGCCTATGGTCATCTGGTGATCGGCAAACCTGAATTCAAAGGCACCACCCTGCCAGACCTGCCTCTGGGAAAATTCAAAAATCAGGATTTCGTCAAGAACAGCGGATATTCTTCCTGGCAAGAGTTGTTGGATTATTGGAAAAACAATTTAAATGCTGTCACCGATGAATTCCTGCAAGGAAGTAATCAGGTTTTGCCAATCAAAAAAGGCGAACCCTGCCGGCATTGCGAGTTCGGTTCCCTTTGCAGAGTTCAGGAAATTGGGAAAATTGAAATAATGGAGGACGCTCCCTAATGCTGTCCGATGCAGATATTAGAAAACAAGCTCTGGAACCCGACCAGTCTTTTATAGTTCAGGCTCCAGCAGGATCGGGCAAAACAGAACTGCTCATTCAACGTTATTTGAGACTATTGGGACTGGCAAACCTCCCGGAAGAAATTCTGGCGATGACTTTTACTCGCAAAGCCGCCGCAGAAATGAAGGAAAGAGTTTTTTCCGCTCTCACTGAAGCTCAGAGCTGTCAACGCCCTGAACAATCTCACGCGAGATTCACCTGGGAACTTGCCCAAAAAGTTCTCGAACAAGATAAAACACGGGAATGGAAACTAATGAATAACCCGGCTCGCCTTAGAATTGTAACCATTGACTCATTTTGTTCTTCTTTAACCCGCCGAATGCCATTGTTGTCGCGCATGGGAACGGGACTGGACATTCAGGAAAATGCCAGAAGCCTTTACCGGGAAACAGCAAAAAGTATACTAAGCTTGACGGAGGACGAGAGCAACCCTTATGGCGTACTGGTGCGTAATATTCTCCGCCACATTGATAACTCCAAGGAAGATTTTATAAAGAGAATTATCCAGCTTTTGACTAAAAGAGATCAATGGATGATCTCCTTTTTCGATCCTCGCGAAAACCTGGAAGCGCACCCTTTGAATGAAAACTACAGGCAGAAACTGGAGCATACCCTGGCGTGCCTCATTCAATCCCGACTCGGTGAATTGGAAGATTTATTTAATCCGGCAATTCAAAAAAGCATCTTACAACTCGCCAAATACTCCGGTGAAAATTTAAAAGCTGGAGATCCCTCCAACCCCTGCGCCTGCCTTGCCAAACTACAGAAATTTCCTGATTTCACCATAGATAGCCTGGAAACCTGGAAAGGATTGGTTCATCTCTTGTTGACGCAAACCAATGCCTATCGCAAAAAACCAGATGTGCGATTGGGTTTTCCCGCCGGGAAAAATGACATTAACAATAAAATGAAAGATGAATTTATAGAGCTGACAAGTTCCTTGCAGGAGAATCCTGCAATTCTCTCAGCCTTGGCTAAGGTAAAAAAATTACCGCGAGGACATTTCACCGATATGGAGTGGGACTTGCTGAAGTCTACCATCCGCCTTTTGGCAGAGATTAACAATAGACTGAAAGAAATTTTTTCATCCCGACAGATCACCGACTTCACTGAAATTTCCCTGTCCGCAATCAGCAGTCTGATTCAGAAAGGAGATAATGGGGATGAGCAACCCACCGATTTGCTTTTTTATCTTGATTGCAAAATCCATCATATTCTGGTCGATGAATATCAAGACACCTCGTTCAAGCAAGAAGAGCTTTTACGTCGACTCACCTCTGAGTGGAGCGAGGGAGATGGCAGAACCCTGTTCATTGTAGGTGACCCTAAGCAGTCCATATACCGATTCAGGGATGCCGAAGTCGGCTTATTTATAAAAACTCAAGAACGTGGGTTGGGACCCTTGCCGCTTAAACCTTTGTCATTGGTATCCAATTTTCGTTCGCAAAAGTACCTGGTTGACTGGGTCAACACCTGCTTTCAAAGAATTTTTCCGAACCATAATGACCCCGATCTAGGTGCTATTTCCTACACCCCATCGTCAGCAGTATTGGAAGAAGACATACACCCTGGTGTTTTGTATCACCCAGTTCAGCATCATGAAGATAGCCATGCAATTTCGGAAGAAGAGGCAAAGAAGATCACCGTCTTGACCAAGGACCTGCAATCTCAACACCCCAACAAAAGTCTGGCGATTCTGGTCCGGGGACGCACTCACCTTACTTCCATTGTTAAACATTTTAACGAATCAAATATAGCATTCAAGGCCGAGGCAATCGACTCCCTCACTGATCGACCCGCCATTCTCGACCTGTTGTCCCTGCTCCGAGCTTTGCGTTTTACCGGAGACAGAACCGCCTGGCTATCAATATTAAGAGCACCCTGGTGTGGATTATCTTTAACCGATATCCATGCCCTGGTGGAACTGGATCGAACAAGGCCCATATGGTTCCTTATCAATGAACCTTCTCGTATCAACCTTCTTAGCGAAGACGGACAAAAAAGGGTAAATACTCTTGTTCGCAATATTAGTAATTTTATAAGTGGGTTTATCGACCAGAATTTTCGTGACGTTCTGGAAGCCTGCTGGATCAAGCTGGGCGGTCCCGCCTGTCTACAAGGAACTAATCCTGATGACATCGAAGTATTCTTCAATAAAGTGGAGGAGATCATCGCTTCCGGGCAAGAGGAACAATTTGAAAACTTCGATCGGATTCTGGCAGATCTATATGCCAGCCCCCTGGCAGTTCCTGATAATGCTGTTCAGATTATGACCATGCACAAAGCTAAAGGTCTGGAGTTTGATTTTGTGATTTTGCCCGGTTTGGGTAAACCCATCAAAGCCGATGAAAAGCGCCTGATTTACTGGATGCCGCATGGCGACGACCTGTTACTCGCCCCTATAGAAGAAAAAGGCGGCGAGACTTCTCCTCTGTATGAATTTTTATCTGAGCTGAACAAGGAAAAAGAAGAATATGAAACCCTGCGGCTTCTCTATGTCGCCGCGACCAGAGCTAAATCTCAACTTCATCTGTTCGGACATTTGAAACCTCATAAGGAAGAAGAATGGAAACCTGTTCCAAATTCCTTACTAAGCAAATTGTGGCCGCATATTAAAAAAGAGTGGCTTGAAAAGCTGAACAATATTACTGAACCTAAACACGTGGAACCCAATAAATTATCAATAGAACAGCATTCCATTCATCGTCTACCCATCGATTTCTTATTTCCAAAACCGGCAGAAGCTATCAGCACAGGAACAGTGATAGATATAGAAATGGAGCCGGAATATGATTGGGCAGGTAATTCAGCGCGTTGTCTTGGAATTGTATTGCACCGATCTCTCCATGATATAGCTATAGAAGGATTGGAAGCGTGGTCTGAACAAAGAGTTAAAGACCTACGGCCACGCTTTAAGTCAGCCTTATTGGGAGAGGGTTTATCTTTAGAGCAAGCCGAGAAAGAATTAAGCACAGGACTTAATGCTCTGGCCAACATCCTGGAAGACGAGAGAGGAAAGTGGATTTTATCACAACATGATGACGCACATTCGGAGTATCCCCTCACCTTTTATCAGGATAACCGGTATATTAGAAATGTCATTGACCGAACATTTGTAGACAAAGGTACCCGGTGGATCATTGATTACAAAACCGGTACCCATAAAGGAGTGGGAAAAAATCTTGATATCTTTTTGGAAAATGAGGTAAAACGTTATAAGCATCAACTGGATCGTTACGAATTGGTAATTAGGAAATTGGGCGAGAAACGACCTATAAAAAAAGCACTTTATTTTCCATTACTCAAAGCGTGGCGAGAAATGAATTGACAACTCAAAAGAATCCAAATTAGATGGAACATAAAAATATTCTCAAAAAGCTTTTAGAGGGCAACCAACGTTATATCACTGGAGGTGCCCTGCATCCCAACCAGTCCTTTGAACATCGTCTTGAATTGACTAAAGGCCAAAAACCCATTGCGGCGATATTAACCTGTGCTGACTCACGAGTTTCTCCTGAAATCATTTTTGATCAAGGCCTTGGCGACCTGTTTGTATTGCGAGTGGCCGGGAATGTCATCAATGACCTATTCGTTGGCAGTCTGGAATATGCGGTGGAGCATCTTAATGTCAGCTTGCTAATGGTTTTAGGGCATTCTCAATGCGGAGCGGTAGACGCAACCATCAAGGGAGGTAATCCTCCCGGCCATATCAATAGTTTGGTGCAAGCCATAAAACCAGCATTGGACAGATTGAAGGAGCAATCTCCCGACTGGGTAAATATTGTTGCAAAAGAAAATGTGAAAATTGGCGTTGAAAGATTACGCACTATCGATCCTATTCTGACAGCCCGATATGATGAAGGTGATATAGATATTGTAGGGGCCTTTTACGATATTAAAACTGGTAAAGTTAGCCTCACTGTTTAAACTCAACAACTCACCACCCTCCCACAACTCACATTTAATTCCGCACTCCCTCCTCATTAATTGCTATCCCATTTCTAACACTTATTAATCAATTCTTCTGTTAGATTAATAAAGTCTTCTGCCACACAACCGTTAAGTATAGAAAGGTCGTCAGAAGAACATCAATGAACGGCCCAGGCGGGTGTGGTCCAAGACAATTAGTTTCTTTTATCAGGCAGATTTATTTTCTGAGGTGAAAAGGAATGGTACTGGTCAAATCACAACGCAACAAAAATTTCTGGATACGGTTCCAAATCGAGAGCATGAAATTAAGGTTCTGGTGGAAACATCTTAGATACCTTGTGATTTCTCTTTGCACTAAGCATTGAACCGTTAAGGAACACCCCTCTCTGTTCTGCATTAAGGGTATTTATCCACCCTCACCCACAAATTTTCTACACCTATTGTAATCCTTCGCTAGTTTGGTTAACCTGATTAAGTATGCAATTTTATTAGTATTTTTCAGGTGTCGTAAATGGACGAAATTCGATTTTTCATGGAAGAATCACTAGTCACCGTGGAGCCAGGAACCTCCCTAAGAGAAGCGGCGCAAAAAATGCGCCACCATTCAATCAGTTCAGTCTTTATAGCCAAGAAGGAGAACTATTTGGGGTTGTTGACGGATACTGATTTAACCCGGAAGTTGGCCGCAAAAAACCTGGATCCTGACACCACGTCTGCCTCCACAATTTCCAACAACCCTATCATCACACTAGATGCCAGCTATTCCATGGAAGATGCCTATGAATGTATGCGTAAAAATAATATCCGGCATCTTGGAGTCACAGAAAAAGATAAGGTGATTGGAATTCTTTCAGTAAAGGATTTCGCCAATTATTTCCACAATAAATACAATCAGGAAACAGATGAAAAAGGTGAAATTCAGTATTTCATGAATGATTCTGTTTTAAGCATAGAGTCTGGAAAGACCGTTCTGGAAGCAGCCCAAAAAATGGCGAAACACAAAGTTGGAGCCCTTATTATCTCAGAGGCTGGGAAAGTAAAAGGCTTGTTTTCAGAGTCAGTTTTAACCATGAATGTCATCGCGGCAGGACGCCCATTAGACACCACCCTCCTGTCCGAGGTTGTGGTTCTCAAATTAAATACCATGGACCTGAATGAGACCATGTCGAACGCTTATCAAAAAATGCGGGAAAATAATATTCGACATCTATCAATATCTAATGGGAAAAAAATTATTGGGATACTTTCCATAAAAGATTTCGCAAACTATTACAGCTTTAAACATTGCCAGGATCAAAATCAGGAAAATCAGATCGGCAACTATATGAGAGAAAGCCTGGCAACCGTCCCGGAGTCAACCTCCATCCAGAAAGCGGCCCAACTTATGAAGGAAAATAGAATTGGCTCTCTTTTTGTAACCCAGAAAGGTGAAATTACGGGTATCGTCACGGAAGAAATTTTTACACGCAAAGTACTGGGGGAAAATTTAAACCCGGAAACCACTCTGGTTTCTGAACTCATGGAGAATCCAACAACCATAAAATCTGCCCAATCCATGGACTCAGCCCTTAGTTGCATGCATAAAAATGATGTTCGTTATTTAGCTGTTACGGAAAGCAATAAAATAAAAGGTATCATCTCACTTAAGGATTTAACCATTTATTACAAAAATAAGTTTGTGACATCGCAGGACATCAATGAATAATAATTTTAGACAGTAATTCCCTAATTCACTGAACATAATTTACGGGAAAACTCACCAACCCATTCATCAATGGAAACATCCAATTCTTCACCCCAAAAGCAAATGAACTTCCCCAATATTGTTATTTTGACAGGAGATGATTGTCGGCATCGATATTTTATCCATCATTTAAACGCTCATTTTTCTATCTCCGAAATCTATATAGAAGCAGGAAATTTTCCGCCGCCCCGTTGCTGTTCAAAAGAGGAGTCTATTGCGTGGGACTGGTTTTTCCAAAGGCGAGAGAGCTATGAAAAAAGCCTTATCGAAAAATCAGCCCAGTTAAAAGCAAAAAACAAACCCAAAACAACTTATCTTGATCACAACGAAATTAATTCTTCCCAAACTATCGCCAAAATTAAACAAGCTAACCCTGGATTTTTGGCTGTATTTGGAACCAGTGTCTTGAGAGAGCCAATGCTTGATGCGTTTCCAGGCCAGTACTTTAATTTGCATTTGGGTGATCCAGAATTTTACCGGGGATCGTCCTGCAATTTTTGGCCTATCTATCAGGGGGAATTTCATCACTTGTCAGCAACCATACATCGAATAGATCAGAATATTGATACGGGTGATATTCTGTCGAGGCAGGCCATTACCATACAAGAAAGCGACAATGAGCAAACATTACTTCTCAAGCCTCTTACAGTGGGAACAAAGTTGATGATAGAAACCATTCAAAAATGGCAGGATGGATGCCTTCAATTTATCCCAAAAAGCAAAAGCGGGAAATTATATAAAAAGACTGATTTCAAACCTGAAGTAATATTAAAATTTAAACAGATGGTAGAATCTGGAGAGTTGAACAACCTTATTCAAGCTAGAAGTACTAAGTCACTTGCTGGAATTTAAACTAAAATCCAAAGATAATTTGGATCAATCAGTAGTTAACTAAGACATGAAAAAATATTTACTCTTAATTTCAGCTACAACTTTGATACTTGGCATTTCAACCTATCCAAGCCAAGCTTTGGCTCAAGAAGAAGTTAAAGAGCAGTTTATAAATACAGGGCCAATAGGAATCTCAAATATTTTCACCCTACCCGAAAAAATTAATGCGATTGTATATAGAGGGCATCTCTAAAAATAGGATAAAAAGTTGAAGGATGAATTAAAATAGGGAAGTGGTTAGTATTTTTTATTTTCCCTTCGTCCTAAAAGGAATTCTCCATGAGCCAGCCCGGATTTT
>Ga0233439_10006703_pt1 | contig 10153 bp, 9 predicted proteins | sample SI_123_September_6_FD_182713 | JGI IMG/M metagenome (GOLD analysis project Ga0233439, IMG submission 182713) | Seawater microbial communities from Saanich Inlet, British Columbia, Canada - SI_123_September2016_100_MG | ecosystem: Environmental > Aquatic > Marine > Inlet | place: Canada: British... | reverse complement strand
AACCAACAGTATGTGTTTTTCAACCAAATGATCCTAAAATAACTGAACAAAGATGGGATATCTGGTATGATGATTCAAAAAAAGCGATTGAGAGTTGGCGTGCAATGTTACAAAATTCAGGAAATGAAAATTGGAAAATAACAACAGTAGAAGTACCTTTAGAAAAATTGGAACGGTTGAATTATTCTGCTTGTGATGTAACTATAGACTTTGTAGACAAACCATATTTGAAGGATGGAAAATATGCAAATTCATTGGGATGGGCAAATGCAGCATCTGGAACTGTTAACATTGTTTATTCATCTTTTGAATATTGTGGAAAAGTGTATAATTCTGAATATGGCATTAATGTGAATTCATATTGTTTTTCAGATGATATAGAACGCTCAAAAAAAATGGCTAATACCCTTAAACATGAACTTGGACATATTTTTGGATTAGGTCACTATAGAGGATATGATGGAAGTATTTCTCAAAAGTGGTATGACCGAGGAATAGGCACCCCATCAATTATGGCATTTGTTGAACCCAATGAAGAATGGAGAGAAATTACTCAAGTGGACATTCAAAAAGTTCGTGAAATTTATGGTTCAGGAGGATTTGGAGAGAAAATAGAATCTACAATTTTTAATGATATAGTAATTCCAGAAAAAATTATTGAAGTTTCAGGTAAAGGTATGATGTATGTTTCAGAAGACAAATCTGCAACATATACAATTTCAGGTTATGTGCCTGATAAATTATACAAACGTGGAGAATATTTGGAAATTGTTATTCAAAAACCAAATGGTCTTGTAGAATATGAAGCAACAACAGTTTCCAAAACATTGAACTCATTTAATCATAATTTAAATTTCAATTATGATGATCCTGTTGGTAAATATGAGATAACATTAAGATTTGATGGAACTGATTTTGATAAAAAAGAGATTAAACTTTCTAAATCTTCTACAAATACTACGTCTAAAACATCTGAAAAGATGATTGAATTTTTGCGCGATACTGATGGGGATGGATTCACCGATAGAGTGGATTTATGTCCAAATGAATATGGGGCTTCCAAATATGGTCGAGGATGTTCAAGTTTTCAAGTACCTCCTGCCGATACTGATGGGGATGGGATTTCAAATGTGAATGATAAATGTCCAACAATACCATCATTAGTAAATAATGGTTGTCCACCAAGTAAACCACCTGTGGATTCTGATGGTGACGGTTTCCCTGACGTGAAAGATTGGTGTAGAGACGATTACTCGTTAAAAAATAACGGTTGCCCAGATGATAACCCTTTTGTAGATACTGAGGGAGATGGCGTACCTGATTCAGTCGACAGTTGTCCTAATGTTAAGGGTTCAAAAGATAACAACGGTTGTCCGGAAAAAACAAAACCTGAAACAGAATATAATTCATCTCAAAAAATGAAGTTACAAAATGAAGTTATGGCATTACAACAGGAATCATATGAAAAATTAAATTTTTTAAAAAATGAAATAATCATTACAAGAGAATCTTTAGAGCAATTATCTTCACATTCTGAAGAAAGTAAAGAAAAAATCAATCAAGCATGGGTACTACTAAAAGACAGTCAATCGGATTTGGATGGAATAGAGCGTAGAATTAAGGGAGGAGATAATCATATGGGATATGAAAATTATGATACTGCAAAAGATTTCTTTGACAATGAAAGATATGTTGGATTAATAGAAAATAACCTCAAAGATATATCTCAATTAATTGATGAAATAAAACCTCAAAAAATAGAAAAACCACAAACCTGTTTTCTGATGTGGTGTTGGTAAATGAAACCTGTAATAATTATCGCAATAGCAATAAGTATCGCAGTAGCAATAATTTTGGTGATGGTTGTTTCAATCCCTTACCAAGAAGAACAACAGCAAAAGAAATTTGCTCAAGAGGGATTAGATGCTTTGAACAAATGTGAATCCATAAAACTAGATTGGAATTACAATCCTTTTGCTGAAAATGGATTAGCCAATCAACAACTTGTTAATGATTATGAAAATTGTGTAGATAATGCAATAGAAAAGTATGGTACAGATGAAGTTAAACAAAAAATCAAAGAAGCAAATATGCCATCATATCAACCAAATGAATATGAATTTGAAAAACCTAGTGTGTCTGAACTAGAGGAAAGAACAGCAAAAATAATTCAATCTTGCCAAGAAATGTTTTTTGGTCAAATTGACAAATTGAATAGATGTATTGATAATGCAGATATTGCAGTTGAATACCTGTGTACAAAATATGACAAGTATAGTTTAGAGTATGAAGAATGTATGAATACGCCTTAAATTTTAGGATATGCTAATGAAACCACTAATTCCTATCTTAATTGCAGTAGTTGCTATTGTAATTTTTGGTTTATTAGTTACAGAGACTATTGATTTGAGACCTGATTCCACAGGTGTTCGTCACTATACGGATTTAAAACAAAACCAAAATGAGTGGATTGCAGAAAATTGTGTTGATGAACTATGTAATGATGGTCAAAATATTACAAATAAAATTGCTGAATTTATTGAAATTAATGAGAATTATTTTGGCAAAACTGGATTCAATATGTATGGGTATGACAAAAATGGTATGGATAGACAGGGAAGAAATCTTGAACAACAGCAGTTAGTACATGATGCATATGTCAGTTGTATATCTAGTACAAAAAACATTGAAGGTTGTTCATCTTATGGGGATACTGGACTTTGTGAGGATAGTAACAAAAGTCTCGCTATTGCAAGATGTGAACAACAAAGTAGAACAATGAATGAAGATTTTAAAACAATGAATGAAAATCTCCAAAAAAATCCTTAGATTTTAGGATTCTCAAAAACATCTGCACTAATTACATTCCATGTTTGATCATCCGATACTAATTTTTTTGTTATTGCAATCAATGTGTTCTTACCTTTCTTTGTGGTACATTTCTTACAGTTGATTGAAAACTATCTAACGGTTTTGTATTGTTTTGTTGTTTTACGGTAATGAGTAATTCACTTCTTTCATCTTTACTCATACTTCTACCATGATTGACTTTGTATTCATATTGTGCTTTTTGAATCTCAACTGATTTGACAACAGTACAATACAACTCAACTGATAATTCATCTAAACAATCAGGTTTCTGATAAACACCATTGTCATACTGTACTTTTCCATCTAAATCAAAATAGGGCATACCTAACACAGAAACACCTACATTTTTGAGATAATCAAAAATCTCGATATTATCGATATGAAGTGTCAAATCATCAGGCATATCGACTAACAACTCTGCTATCTTTTCATGGTGGGTTTCAGACTTTTCACGATATGCAGGTGCTAAAGTCTGCATTTTGAGTGAACATTCAGGACAAATACAATCAATATCAGTATCTAAAATGATATTGACATAGGCACTTTGCACTATATCATACTGGGAAATCCCATAATCAAACCGCATTTGTAAAAACTCCATGCTCGGTTCAGCATGGTCACTTTGGGGATTAGCAGGATTATCTTCTAGGGTGTTTAACATTGGCTTGATGTATCGTCTTAATGATTTACATAAATTCTGAATGTTACCATTGATGTATTCTTCAAAGTATTCATTGGTAGCATCTTTGATTTTCTCATCTATGATTGAGTGAGTGAATGAAACCTTTTGTAATTTGTATGAATGATATATCTTCTGTTTACCCAATGCTGATGTTTCGATAGTAGAATATTTTTTTAATTCATCACTAAACGAATCATATTCCAATTGAGTGATTTTCTTCTCTAATTCTTTATGCTCTAACAATACTACATCTAATTGTTCATTACCTGTTGCTGAATGTTTCAAAACAGATTCTACTTTAAAGAAAGTGTTTTGACATTCACCAAAATAAACAACACTATGTTCTGCTGACCTCTTATCCTCATCTTTCATGTAAACAGCAGAATGAGATAACAGATACTTTGATAGAGAATAACAATCAATCCACGTATCTAAAGTTGAGATGTTAGAGATAACCCAACCTGTTTTTTCTTGTACCTTTGCACAAAACTTTCCATCAATCCAACCTGCCAGAATAGAATGATAGTGTGGACTAAGATATGCAGATTCTAAATCATCTGTAAATCGATATGGGTGGTCAATCATTACACCACCATCAATATCATTTCGTAGTATTGGTTTACCACTTGCAATTAGTTTTTCTTTTGCTTTCTTATCAAAAACCAATCTATCTTTTTCAACATCATAGTAAGCATTTAGAATCTTTAGACGTTTTAGTTTTAATTCTGCTCTACCATCTTTTGTAAGAAACTTTGATTGTTCTTCAAAAGGTACTGATATGACATTATGAGATAATATTCTAGACCTATTTTCCTTTAGGTAGATTTTCCTATTCTTCTTTAGATTAGTAAAAGTAAGTAATCTATTAGTGATTGATCTTGCTTCTCTTGCCATAGTTGTAGATGCACAAATTTTACACCCTTTGTGATTACAATGCATTACTATTTTTCGGATATACCCACCGTTATTTCGTGGGTGTAAATCAGATTCTATACAACCTATAATCCTACGACCTTTTCCACATGATTCTTTACCATTGAAACTATGTGCAGGTAACATAATATCAGAAACAAAATCTTTTGCAAAATGCTGTGATTGATTCTTTATTTCATAAGCATCAAAACTACGTTGTCCATTTCCTGAAAACTCTTTTGAATCTGCATCAACTGTTTTTGTTTTATCAACATCAAAGTCTGCATGATGAATCGGTTTTGGATTAGAAAAGATTTCAGAATCATACTTTGAATTATTTTGTATTCTAAACTTTATCAAATCCTCATGTTTGAGATAATCTAAATGTTCACTTTGAAATCTTGTTTGGAATACTTCACCGATTGCACGATAAAGAGCAATGAGATTTCTTTGTTTTGGTTCATCTGCAAATATTGATTTTAATTCATCTGTGAAATTATTATAATCAATTATAACAATACGAGATTGAATGATTTGAGTGTCAATGAGATTAACATATTTGTAAATACCATCTTCTTTGAATCTATTTAGAAATATTCTGAATCTATCAGATAATGCAGAATCAGTATAAGTTGTATGATTAATCAAATCTTGTTTTGAATTATCAACCATTATTTCAACAACCTCTTAGTTTTGTTTCGTAATTGCAATGCCCTACCCATCATCTTTTTGTTTAGAAAATCAAGTGTGTCAAGATATACAGATACACAATATTCCATAGCAGAAACACAGGTCTTACACAAACTCATTTCTAGTTCAAGTGAACCAAAAATAGTTTGAACTTCAAACTCTACATCAGTAATCTCAACTAAGTGAGTACCACATTGATCACATGATAGTTTACTCATTGAAAGCCACCAGAACGAATACAGTAATGCCTTAGTAACCTAGAACAATCATCAACACAAACCCAACGACCATTAGGCATTTGATACATGAATACTGATTTGAAACAGTTAGAACACTTCTTACTAAATGACCTGAATTGAGGGCGTGTTTTAGTCATTTAATCCACCTTTGATTGATGGCATCAGATACAGATTGTAGCCATGAAATACTGTCTGGTAATGAGGGTGAGAGTGTTTTATCGAATTGATGTTCTGCTATTAGATGATAATACAAACTACGACAATTATCCCACTTTTTTACACGATTCTTACTCTCTGCTCTACATTTAGGACAAAACAACAAAAATGATAATTTTGTTGCATTATTGCTACAATGCGTGAATTTCTTGTCTTTAATAATCTGTGGAAATAAACTCATAGTAGATACAACCTCTTTGATGGGTGGCTGTGTTTGACTTTGGTTTGGTGTACGCAATACACCGAACTATTTTTTTTTAATGAAAATAGAAAAAAATCTGATAACATATTGTCAGAACTGTTATCAGATTCCAGTTGAACACTTGAAGTTAATGAAGTGTTACCATAATGTGAGGTGTTCATTTACTTTGCTACCTCAATCAAACTATCGTATTGGTCTAACAGAACAGTAATAGTTTCATCAACACTAAGAGTTCGTTTAGGGATTTTAGAATATAGTCTGTTTAATGTTGATTCAGTAAGTTCGGGTCTAACAATCTTAGATAACGTATTGCACCTCAATGAAAGTTTGTAATTTTGTTTGTAGTTTTGCTTTCATTGGCAACGTACGTTAGAACACCATGATATAAAAACAAACACTGCGTGGTGTAAAACGCGATTTACAAACTATGACTAAAACGCAAAAATACGTTAAACAATATTTCATATCAAAGATCATCATATGAACAACCGTTCAATAATTTTAAAACAATGCAAACAAAAAATGTTAGTCTTTTAATATCTTGTAAGAATTTTTAAACAGATTATTGTAATTACAACCTCATACATTGTCACATGGCGTGTCAATGTGTTGGTTTTGATAATTTATTCTTATTAGTACAACAGGATTTTTTTTCAAAGTCTAACAAGGACAGTAGACAGACAGACACAAACAAAACATTATAGGAAAATGTCGAAACTGTCCATGCTTTTGTGACTAAAATCACACCATAATAGACCTCATAGACAGGCATACATCATACATACTAGGCACAAACTAGACATGGTTAGTCTGACAATTAATGAATCTAGTCAGGGTTATTCTAGTCACTTTTCACAAATTTGGTAATATTTCGTTTGAACCATTTACCTATTGAGTTATGGTCTTTGTTTTTGAAACTATCTTGCTTCTTGAACTTGCCATTCTTTTGTTGATCAATTAACATCTCTTTGATAGTTTTCCAATTCTCACTCTTACCCTTGTTTGGATTTCGTAACTTGTCGATATACTCAAACAATTCTTTTTCATCATCATTGATTGCATCAACCTTTGCAGATTTCTTTTGATTAACTGACTTTATCATTTCTTCATCAACTGTGTAAGAAAAGCCAGTTAGTTTGAAGAAACTATCATCTTCTTGCTTCTTGTGGTGCATTGTGTTAGGTATCTGCCATTTTTCAATCCAATCATCATCATATAGCACATAAGCATAGTTTTTGTTTAATTTCTCTAAAGGTGGATATTTTGAATAAACAAACTGTTTTGCTTCATCACTTCTACCAAATTTAGCAAACATTCTTTCTTGATTCGCTTCTATTCTTTTCTTAATGTCTTTGAGTTCTTCACCCAACAAACTAGATGTTGAACGCTTTATTATTATAGAATTTGTCATTGCACGAATTTCTTTAAAAACCGATTCAACTTTTTGGACATCTGCCAAAATGGAAATCCTACTGTGTCTGGAAGTGTATATGATAGATAGAATAGAACGTTTTGTTAGATTTGCAAATTCATTTGTTTTCATGTTTGCAGGACTAAGTTCTGCAAGTTCCCTCAACAGAATACAGAACCTATGATGATTCTTTTGCTCTAAATTCCATTGGTCTTTAGGTTTGCCAACCTCATGTTCATACAATGGTTGAAAGTGCTTATCAGTAACTTTTGGCAGATTTGTTATGATTACTGCTAGAGTTCTATACCTTGCAAAATCAGTTGGAAATAATGATGGCACGTAGGATAAGATACGCTTCTCTTTTCTACATGATAATACTGCATCAGTAAACCGATTCATTATTTCTTGATTGATTTCTGTGCCATCTGTTTTAGTTGGAAATGGTAATTTTACAACCTTAATCCATTCCTTACCACGTTGAGAAATTGGTTTTTCAGGGGGATTTGTATCATCATATTCAACTACAATCTCACCTTTTGCCCTCATCATACGGACATATTCTGATTTGGTATAGTACCGACCATTGATGATGTCAAGTGACTTTTGGTCTATTTGGATTGCTTCTGAAATCAATATGGTTATCGGAAAGCGACGGTGGCACTCACAGCCTAATTCGTTTTTGAGTTTGTAACTTTCATCTTCTAATGATGGGATTGATCCAGTTTCATTTCTTGCAAGTGCAACTCTTATCTCATGTTGGATTTGTTCTATTCTTTCTTTTCTTTTCTTTTTACAATCCATGTTTATACAATAAAATAGTGATTCAAAACCAGCACTCCAAGCGTCAAATACACACCATTTTTTCAAAAATAATTCTTCAAGTAATCTCTCTTGGGTTGCACTCTTACCTGCATTTCTTTGTCCGACCGTTAAAGCAAAAAATTGGGCGTTTGATGGAATAATATCATTGTGAGTTTTTTCAAAATATGGAACGTTTTTGTTTATCATCAATCTTTACTCACCAATGATTTTTCTGATTTGTCAAAAGTTTGGAATGAACCTTTGTCAAGATGTTCAATAATCTTATGAATATTTGCAAAAAGAATTATCCATTGTTGTAGCCAGAATTTCTTTAAAACTTCTAGTGTAGTGTTAAAGTATTTTTTTGATACATCATGTGTTGTAAGATGTAATGCGTTCAAATCATGTTCTTCAAATCTTGCAACGATACCATCTGAAAACTTTTGAATAAAATTACCTTGTTGGATTATTGTCGAATAATCATACCCTGCAAAAGCAAAACGAAAAGGAATTGAAGCCCTGATACTAATTGCCCAATCCTTACTATCAATAGTCTTTGTAGGGTTTAGTGATTTCATAGATGGTAATTCTTGAACATCATCAGGTGAAACATTCATTGGATAATGGTATAGAAATGACCATGATTTGATTTTGAATCTGTTATCATCTACATAGTTTGTAACAAGAAAACACCCACCATTGTAGATTTTATCTAGTTTAGAAATGGCATCTTGATTCAATTCTAATTCAGGTTTCTTTCTCAAATCAATTACATTTTGATTGACCAATTCAATTACCTGATTAGTGAATTTCCAAACTTCACTTGCTTGTAGAAATTCATTATTGTATAGAGAATTTGCCTGAATCATTCCCATGTTTTGTTTTAGAAAATCAGATGGGTTTGATGAGTGCCACAAAACCGACTTTGGTTGTTTATGCTCTTGTTCATGGTCGGTCATGGTTATCATTCAACCTTGTTGGGATCAACTGCATTACTGTCAATGACAAAAGTATTGATTTGATGAAAATTAGGTGGAATCATCTGTCTTACAATAGTGAGTAATTTTAAGAGAAATTCATCAGCGACTTCATCATCTGTATTTCGAATCACCATCTCTAATCTTTCATAATCATCAAAAAGTTTTGCAGGATAATTATCATATTTGATTAATCCATCAATGTAGATTTTGAGTTGTTTTGCATATTTCTTTATTGAAATTTTATAATATTTTTCTAATCTTTGCTCAATTCTATTATCTTGTCTTATTTTACCTGTAAATTGTGGGTGCATTGCAAATTGCATATCCATAGTGATAATCTGTACTAACTCATAGAGTGATTCTAGATTTGCTGATTGTCTTGGTGGTTCATCTGGATTATGTATTTGTTCAATACGTTCATCACTCTCTATTTGGTGATTATTCATCATGCTTTGAATTGGTGTTTCAGTTTTTTCAAAAACCCCATCTTCAATATCTTTTCTAACTAATCCAACTTTCACAACTTCATCATAAACCAATACAGGAAGTGTATCAACAATCATATCCATTATTGTATCACTCGATTTTCTTTTGGTGGGAAAACTTCAATTTCAGCAAAATCACAAACAACACAAATTTTTGTAATCATCAATGCCTTACCGTATCTATATTCCTTTAATTTACAAACATGGTTCAATCCATCAATACAAATCAGTTTATCATAACCACAGGTTTTGAAAATTATTGGTGTTGTAGGATATGGGTTTGAATAAAGATAGGATGTACCACGTTGTAATAATTTTTGTTTAATTTCATAGTGTGATGGAACTTGTTTTAACACAAATAGTCTAAATACAAAATGATATTTAATTACTGAAAATAGGTTTAGAGTTGTTAGTATTTTTTAATCATTTAGGGATTATGATGATTGGTGTTAGTCCATCAATTCTCGCACATGATTGATGATTCAAACCACTAACACCATATTCTCTTTAAAACAAAAACTAATTCGCTACGAATTGGCGATTAATTAAACAGTTTAATTAAAAATTACTTCTGATATTGAATTGAATCATAGTATTAACAGGGATTAAACTCGAAAAATCTATCTTGACATGATGGGCTAAGAGTTGGTTCCTATTCTAAAAT